>Ga0247831_1000612_pt1 | contig 76918 bp, 70 predicted proteins | sample LaCruzMarch2015__9_FD_192406 | JGI IMG/M metagenome (GOLD analysis project Ga0247831, IMG submission 192406) | Freshwater microbial communities from meromictic Lake La Cruz, Castile-La Mancha, Spain - LaCruzMarch2015_1m | ecosystem: Environmental > Aquatic > Freshwater > Lake | place: Spain...
CGCCCCGGCGGCGAGCACCGCAGGTCCGTCGGCGCGTTCAGCGCCCGACCGCGTCGCTGTTCGCCCCCACCGGGCACCGCCTGCCGCGACGCGCGCCAACGCCAAGGTAGTCCAAGAAGAACGAGCCAAGAAGACAAGCGCCAAAGGAGTGCAATGCAAGGCGAGCAAAAGGACACGCCCGAACGCCAGGGTAGTTCTGGTGACCCACGCAAAAGTCTTCACAAGGAGAGATCAGCACCATGCTCCTGCTAGAAGTCCGCGACCTGTCCGTCACGATCGGGCCGCTGCAGCCTCTGGACCGCATCGCGTTCACGCTGGACAAAGGCAGCATCCTGGGCCTGGTCGGCGAATCCGGCTCCGGGAAATCGCTCACGGCCATGGCCCTGATGGGCTTGCTGCCTCTGATCGGGGGCCGGGTCAGCCAGGGCTCGGTCCGCTTCGCTGGCACCGAGCTGGTCGGGCTGGAGGAAACGCGCTACCGCGCACTGCGTGGCCGGCGCATCGCCCTCATCACCCAGAACCCGATGACCTCGCTCGACCCCATGCTGCGGGTCGGCGCGCAGATCGACCAGGTCGGCATGCTGCACCGGGGCCTGACCGCAGCAGCAGCGCGCCAGCGCAGCATCGAGCTGCTGGACCAGTTGAGGATTCCGGATGCGACCACCGTGCATGGCCAGTATCCGCACCAGATGTCGGGTGGCATGAAACAACGCGTCGTGATCGCCATGGCGCTGGCCGGCGACCCGGAACTCATCATCGCCGATGAACCCACCACGGCACTGGACGTCACCATCCAGGCCCAGATCATCCAGCTGCTCGTGGACCTCGTGCGCCAGCGCGGGCTGGCGCTGGTACTGATCACGCATGACATGGGCGTGGTTGCCCAGGCCTGCGACGGGGTCGTGGTGCTGTACGCCGGCCGGGTCGCCGAGAGCAATTCAGTCGATGCGGTCTTTGCCGCACCGGCCCATCCGTACACCCAGGCGCTGATCGCCTGCATCCCGCGCAGTGGCCAGGCCAGCGGGAGCCTGCGCGGCATCCCGGGGATCGTGCCGAGCGTGGCCGGTTATTCCAGCGGCTGCCGCTACCACCCGCGCTGCAGCCTGGCGCAGGCCCGCTGTCAGACGGAGGCACCGACGCTGCAGGCACGGGGCAGCCACCGGGTGGCCTGCCATTTCGCCGGAACGCAAGGCAGCCCGAATGGCTGACGCGCAATCCACGACCCCGTCCGCTGCCGCAGCGCCGTTGGTGCGGACGCAGGGCCTCACCCGCGTGTTCACCAGCCGGGGCAGCCTGTTAGGCAGGCAACGCAGCCTCACGGCGGTGAGCGATGTCGACCTGGACATCCCGCGTGGCCAGGTGACCGGTGTCGTGGGGGAGTCCGGCTGCGGCAAATCGACGCTGGCGCGCCTGGTGCTGCGCCTGCTCGATGCCAGCAGCGGCACGGTATCGTTCGATGGCACCGATCTTGCGGGCGTTTCCGCGTCGGGCCTGCGGGCGCTGCGCCGGCGGATGCAGATGGTGTTCCAGGACCCGTACTCTTCCATCGACCCGCGCTACAGCGTGCGCGATGCAGTGCTCGAACCCCTGCAGGTGCAGGGCGTCCGGCTGCAGGCTGCAGACCGGCGCGACAAGGTCGAGTCGCTGATGGCCATGGTGGGGCTGAATCCGGCATTGGCGGACAGCTTTCCGCACCAGCTGTCCGGCGGCCAGAAGCAGCGCGTGGGCATTGCACGGGCCCTGGCACTGCAGCCCGAGTTCCTGGTGCTCGACGAGCCCACTGCCTCGCTCGACGTGTCGATCCAGGCGCAGATCATTGCGCTGCTGGAGGAACTGCAGCGGGATCTGGGCCTGACCTATCTGTTCATCTCGCACGACCTGGGGCTGGTGCGGTATTTCTGCAACCGCATCGTCGTGATGTACCTCGGCCGCGTGGTCGAGATCCTGCCCGAGCCGCTGGCCACCGTGCGCCACCCCTACACCCGCGCTCTGATGGACAGCACCTTCGAGCCCGACCCGCGCCGCCGGCGCGTCGTCACACTGCTGCGGGGGGAGATTCCAGACGCCTTCAAACTGCCCGCCGGTTGTGCCTATGCCGCACGGTGCCCGCGCGCCAGCGCACGCTGCGAAAGCGAACGGCCGCTCCTCATCGACGCGCCAGCTGCCACCGCCGGCCACCGCCTGGCATGCCACCACCCGCTGGAGCCCTGAGCCCGCCCGTGCTCGACCCGCCACCTGCACCACCCTCCATGACCCGACTCCACGTTCTCACTTCCGAGTTCCTGCACGAGACCAACACCTTCTGCAAGCTGCCGACCGGCCTGGACGTCTTCGCACAGCGCGGACTGCTGTACGGCGCAGACGCCATCGCTGCACGCCAGGACAACAACACCGAGCTCGCAGGCTTCCTGGAGGCAGGTCGAGCCTACGACTGGCAGGTCACGCATGTGATCAGCGCCCATGCGCAACCGGGCGGCCCGGTCACGCGGGAGGCGTTCGATGCGCTCACGGCACCCATCGTCGATGCCGCATGGGAACACCGCGCCACGCTCGACGGCATCCTGCTGGGGCTGCACGGCGCGATGGTGCCGGACTTCTGCGATGACGGCGAGGGCGAACTGCTGCGCCGCCTGCGGGCGGTCGTCGGCCCCGATCTGCCGATCGGCATCACGCTGGATCCCCATGCCAATGTCAGCAGGGCGATGTGCGATCTGGCCCAGATCATCGTGTCCTTCAAGACCTACCCGCACACCGACATGCGGGTGGCCGCGCGGCATGCGGGCGACATCCTGCAGCGCACGATGCGCGGCGAGATCCGGCCGGTGACGCTGCGCGTGACCCGGCCGATGCTGGAAGAGGCCAACGGCGGGCGCACCGACGTCGGCCCGATGCTGGCGCGGCTGGAGCGTGCCCGTGCCTACGAGCAGCAGGCGGACGTGTTTGCAGTGAGCATCAACGGCGCGTTTCCGAATGCCGACATCCCCGAGGTGGGTCCCAGTGTCACCGTCACGGCGCAGGGTGACCTGGCGCGCCACGCCGACTTTGCCAGCACACTGGCCGAAGACATATGGGCCTGCAGGAACGACGCGATCAACCAGTTCCACACCGTGGAGCAGGCCGCAGCCCTGTGCAAGGCCTACCGCCCGGAGGGACGCGGCCCGATCATCGTGGCAGACTATGCCGACAACCCCGGCGGCGGCACCTATGGTGACTCGACCAGCCTGCTGCGGGCGCTGCTGGATGCCCAGGTGCAGGACGCCTGCTTCGGGCCGATGGTGGACCCCGCAACCGTGCAGCAGCTCCACCGGCATGCACCGGGGGACATGGTGCGCATCCTGCTGGGCGGCAAGACCGACCCGCGCTTTGGCGGGTCACCGCTCGACCTGAGCTGCACCCTGGTCTCGCTGCATGCGGACGGCCACTACACCGGCAGTGGCGCCATGATCGGCGGGCTGCAGCGGTCCTGGGGGCCGCTGGCCGTCGTGCGGGTGGACGACATCGAGATTCTGGTGGTGACGGTGCGGGCGCAGATGCTCGACCTGCAGCAATTCCTGGCCTTTGGCATCGACCCGTCCCGCAAGCGGGTCGTGGCACTCAAGTCGATGCAGCACTTCCGTGCGGCCTTCGAGCCGATTGCCGGACAGGTCATCGTGTGTGACAGCGGTGCGTTGTGCACGCTCGACTACGCCGCGCTGCCCTACGCCAGGGTACTGCGGCCTGTCTTTCCCCTGGACAGGGACATCGACATCGCACAGTGGCTGCGCGAGCATGGCAACGGCGTCTACATCCCGCCGCACAATGCGGGCGGCTGAACCGCCCTTGCAACAACGGGGTTCGCCCCTGTACGGGCCGGCCGTCAGGGCCGTCTGGGCGTTGGAGGCGGCGCTGCGACCGAAACGCGCTCATGCAAGCCCGCGCGGTCGCGCCGCTGCAGCGGGCGGAAGCGGTCGTCCTGGCGGCGACGCACCGGTGGTGCAAAGCTTGCAGCGTGAACGCAGCCACCTTGCCACTGAGGCTCCATGGAATGGCGGCTTCGCCTTCCCGCCGGGGGAGGTTCCTGGATCCCGACCCCGGCGCCGATCGCTTCGCAGCCGTCAGCCGCCGCCACCCCCGCGCAGCGGCACGATGGCCAACTTCGCCGCCCCGCGCGCCAGGCCCGGCGCACCCTGGTAGGCCTCCAGCGGATCCACGCCGGCCTCTGGCATCGCAAACGGAATGCAGTTGATGAACAGCGAGAACAGCTCTGCCTGCGACCCGATGTCGAGCTTGCGGTAGATGTTCTTGCGGTGGATCTTGATCGTGCCTTCCGAGGTGTTCAGCCGCTGCGCCGTCAGCGCCGACGAATACCCGCTGATCATGTAGAACAGCACCTGCCGCTCGCGCTGGGTCAGCAGCGAGCTGGCAAAGTTCTCGATCGTGCTCTGCACCTTGCGGTGGGTCTGGTTGTCGGTGTCGCGGCGCGAGGCTGCGGCGGTCAGTTCATGGTGCCGCGCGGCAGACGCGAAGATCACCGGCAGCAGCAGGTTGATGGCGATCATGTCCGCGACCTGGAACTTCGGGTTGCGGATGCTGCGTTCGATGAAGATGTTGAGCGCGCTGCCGTCGTCGATGCGCCACAGCAGCTCGATCGAATCCGACAGCCCGATCTGCGAATAGAACACCCGGTAATACTCGCTCTGGAAAAAATCATCGGGCGCGATGTCGGTCAGCCGGTGCACGCCATTCGGGCAGCCCGAGGCAAACAACTGGTAATGCGGGTCGAGCACGTAGGGGCCCGACAGGTAGGCGTCCTCTGGCAGTGCGCGCTCGGACGGGTCGAAACGGTGCAGGATGCGCCGTGGCCGCTGCTCGCGGTGGTAGACCATCGCGCCGCCGGAGTCGATCACACACACCGTGCCCAGCAGGTTGAGCACGGCATCGAACCAGTCGGCACTGCCGATGGCCTCGGTCATCCGCGCCAGGGCACCCACCAGCGCGGCGTTCAGCGGCAGGCACAGGGGCGACTGGAAGGCGGCAGGTGTCATGGTGCAAGGGTAGCAGGCCGCTGGCGCCCTCTCACACTGCCGTGCTCCCGGACAGGGCCCCCGTCATCGCACCGGGCAAGGGCGGGTGGGTCACCATCTCCTGCAGCGAAGGCGTGGGCTGGCGCAAGCTCTCCAGGTCCGGCCGCGGCCGGGCCAGCGCAGGGCTGGCTGCAAACAGCTGCTCCAGCGCCTGGGCATCCGCCAGCAGGCGGGCATCCTGGTGCAGATGCCCGATCACCTGCAGGCCGAAGGGCATGCCGTGTTCGTCCACGCCGCAGGGCAGCGACAGCGCCGGGTTGGTGGCCAGCGTGACCGCATAGGTCAGTGCCAGCCAGTGGTAGTAGTTCTTCATGGCCTGGCCATCGACATGCGTGGCGTAGAGCTGCGTCCACGGGAAGGGCGTCATGGGCGACACCGGCGCCAGGATCAGGTCGAAGCGCTCCAGCACGGTGGCAAAGCGGCGCGCCACCCGTGTCTGCTCCAGGTGGGCCCAGGCCCGGTCGGCCAGCGTGATGGACGCCGCCATCTGCAGGTTGTCGCGCACATTCGGCGCCAGGGTGTCGGGCGCCGTGCGCAGCACATCCGCGAACCCGGCCACGAAACTCTCGGCGCGCAGGATGTCGAAGGCGCGATCGGCATCACCCAGCGCGAAGTCCACCGGCTCGCAGCAGGCCACATGCGGAGCGATGGCGGCGACCCGGTGCCGGAACACGCGGCGAATCTCGGGTTCGACCACGCACAGGCCGAAGTCTTCGGTGGTCGCCACGCGCAACTGCGCCAGCGCCACCGGCGGCAAGGGCCAGAAGTCGCCACCCCGGCTGGGGTAGGACAGGGGGTCCTGCGGGTGGGCGCCCACGCAGGCCGACAGCATCAGCGCCGTGTCCGCCACGCTGCGCCCCATCGGGCCCAGCACCGAGATGCCCGACCAGCCCAGCGGCCGCGCCGCGTTGGCGACCAGACCCGGCGTGGGCCGCAGCCCCACCACACCGCACAGGGCGGCCGGTATCCGCAGCGAGCCACCGGTGTCCGAGCCGGTGCACAGGGGAAACATGTCGGTGGCCAGCGCAGCCGCCGACCCGCCCGACGACCCTCCGGCATTGCGCAGGGGGTCGAACGGATTGCCGGTCGCACCCCACACCGGATTGCGGGTGTTGGCGCCTGCCCCCATGTCGGGCACATTGGTCTTGGCCGTCACGATGGCCCCGGCCGCGCGCAGGCGGGCCACCAGCAGGTTGTCGGTGGCCGGCACATGCCCCCGCAGACCGATATTGCCGTGGGTGGTGAGCAACCCGGCGGTGTCCTGCAGGTCCTTCACGCCCAGCGGCAGACCGTGCAGCGCACCGAGCGGCTCACCGCGCATCACCTGCTGTTCCGCCCGCCGGGCTGCGGCCCGGGCGCGCTCGAAGTCGGTGGCGCATACCGCGTTGATCGCCGGGTTGAAGGCCTCGATGCGGGCGATGCAGGCGTCGAGCAGGTCCAGCGGCGAGATCTGGCGCTCGCCGATCAGGCGGCGCAGGTCCAGTGCGGACATTTCAGGCAGCGGCAGACCCATGGTGCTTCGACCCTATCGTGTGTGAGGGAGAGTGGATTCATCTTACTGCGCCCGGCCCTATAGTGGCAGCAACATGCTCCGACTGCACACCCTCTTGTCCGCCGTGCTGCTGGCCCCGGCTGCCGCCCATGCCCAGGCCGTCACGCTGCCGCCGTTCTCCACCATGGCGCCCGGTGCGCCGGCAGCGCCCTGGCGCATTGCCGCCCTGCCAGGCCAGAAACTGCCGGTGACGCAGTTCAGCATCCAGCCACGCGACGGCAGCCATGTGCTGCAGGTGGTGGCCAACGCGTCATACGGGAACCTGGTGCTCGACACGCCAGGCGTCAGCCCGGGGCCCGGCAGCCAGCTGCGCTGGCGCTGGTCCCTAGAGCAGGCCCTGGCGACCGCCGACCTGCGTACCAAGGCCGGGGACGACGTGGCGCTCAAGGTGTGTGCCTTGTTCGACATGCCGCTGGACGGCCTGCCTGTGGGTGAACGCACGAAGATGCGCATGGCCCGCAGCCTGTCGCGCCAGCCGCTGCCCGCCGCCACGCTGTGTTACGTGTGGGACCGCCTGCTGCCCGTCGGCACCGAGCTGGCCAACGCGTTCAGCCCGCGGGTCCGCTACGTGGTCGCCGCCACGGGCCCGGCGCAGGCTGGTCGGTGGGCCTCGGTCGAGCGCGCCCTGTCGGCCGATTTCCTGCGCGCCTTCGGGCATGAGACCACAGTGGTGCCGCCCCTGCTGGCGATCGCGGTGGGGGCTGACGCGGACAACACGGGGGGGCAGAGTCTGGGCTATGTGGGAGATGTTGCCCTGCTTCGGTAGGCAAGCGCGTGTACGGGACCCTTGCTGACGGTCGCGCGCCTGCTGGTTTCTTGCCAACTTGGCTGGCGAGCCGAGAGGACCGGGCCCATGCCGCGACTCGTGTCCCCCGCCCTTCAGGCTCCTCCCTAACCTCGCCGCGGCATGGGCCCGGTCCTCTCGGCGGCGGGTCTGTCTGGTGCGCGGTGCAAGGGCCCGCGTGAGGTCTTGGTATTCGCGCGCAAACCGGTAGCAGGACCAAGTCGGCGGTGCGTTCGGCGCAGCGGCGTGAAGGAGGAGGCCGAAGGCCGGGGGACAGCCGCTGCGCCGAACGCACCGCCGGCTTGGTCCCGCACAACACGACGCCAGCGGCTCCCGCTTTCCCCAGGCCAACAAAGCAGTAACCCCCCCCGTGTAAGAATCCCTGCCAGCGGCCGACCACAGTGCAGGCACGTGCCGCCTCTTGCTGCCGCTGATTCCTTCGCAAGCCCCCCAGGACCCGCCACTTGAACGCCAAGAAACTCATCCCCCTCACCCTGCTGGCCCTGGGCATCGCGGCTTTCTTCGTGTTCGATCTGGGGCAGTACGTCAGCCTGGACTACATCAAGCACAGCCAGGCGCGCTTCGTGGCCCTGTACGCGCAACAACCGGTGCTGGTCACGGCGGTGTACTTCGGGGTCTATGTCGCTGTCACGGCGCTGTCGCTGCCCGGTGCGGTGATCCTCACGCTCGCAGGCGGCGCGATCTTCGGGCTGGTCTGGGGCACGGTGGTGGTGTCGTTCGCCTCCACCGTCGGCGCCACGCTGGCCATGCTGGCAGCGCGCACCATTTTGCGCGACAGCATCGAGCAGCGCTTCGGCAAACGGCTGGCCGAGCTGAACAAGGGCGTGGAACGTGAAGGCCCGTTCTACCTGTTCACGCTGCGCCTGATCCCGGCCATGCCCTTCTTCGTACTCAACCTGCTGATGGGCCTGACACGCATGAAGACCCTGACCTACTTCTGGGTCAGCCAGCTCGGCATGCTGGCCGGCACCATCGTGTATGTGTACGCCGGCACCGAGCTGGGCAAGGTGGACTCGCTGCGGTCGGTGGCATCGCCTGGGCTGATCGGCGCATTCGTGCTGCTTGGCCTGTTCCCGCTGCTGACCAAAAAGACCCTGGACGCCGTCCGGCGCCGCAAGGTCTATGCGCGCTGGAAATCGGTGCGCCCCAGCAGTTTCGACCGCAACCTGGTCGTCATCGGCGCCGGGGCCGGCGGTCTGGTCACCGCCTACATCGCTGCGGCCGTCAAGGCCAAGGTGACACTCATCGAAGCCCAGCAGATGGGTGGCGACTGCCTCAACTTCGGCTGTGTGCCCAGCAAGGCGCTGATCCGCACCGCCAAGCTGCGGCACCAGATTCTGCATTCCGCAAGGTACGGGCTGGCTGCCTCGACCACCTCCTTCAGCTTTCGGGAGGTGATGGCCCGCATCCACCAGGTGATTGCCGACATCGCGCCGCACGACAGCGTCGAACGCTACACCCAGCTCGGTGTGGATGTCGTGCAGGGCTACGCCCGCATCGTGAATCCCTGGACGGTCGAGATCGCGCTGACCAACGGCGGCACGCAGACGCTCACCACCCGCAACATCGTGATAGCGGCCGGCGCACGGCCCCTGGTGCCGCCCCTGCCGGGGCTGGACAGCGTCGACTATGTGACCAGCGACACCCTGTGGGAGCGATTCGCCCAGATGGACGAGATGCCGCAGCGCATCGTGGTGCTGGGCGGCGGCCCCATCGGCTGCGAGCTGTCGCAGGCCTTCGCGCGTCTGGGCGCTGCCGTCACCCAGGTCGAAATGGGCCCGCGCATCATGGTGCGCGAGGACCCGGAAGTCTCGGAGCTCGCCCGCCAGGCCCTGCAGGCCGATGGCGTGCAGGTGCTGAGCGGCCACAAGGCCCTGCGCTGCGAACGCAGCGGCGACACCAAGGCCATCATCGTCGAACACGCGGGCCAGGAGCGCCGCATCGAATTCGATGCCCTGATCTGCGCGGTGGGCCGTGTGGCGCGCCTGTCGGGCTACGGGCTGGAGGAGCTCGGAATCCCGAAGGGCCGCACCATCGAAACCAACGAGTACCTGCAGACACTGTACCCGAACATCTATGCGGCCGGCGATGTCGCCGGCCCCTACCAGTTCACCCACGTCGCGGCACACCAGGCCTGGTACGCGGCCGTGAACGCACTGTTCGGCGAGCTGAAGAAGTTCAAGGCCGACTACTCCGTGATTCCGTGGGCCACCTTCATCGACCCGGAGGTCGCGCGTGTGGGGCTCAACGAGCAGGAGGCGAAGGAGCAGGGTATCGCCTACGAGGTGGTGAAATACGGCATCGACGATCTGGACCGCGCCATCGCCGACAGCGAGGCGCACGGCTTCGTGAAGGTGCTGACCGTGCCGGGCAAGGACCGCATCCTGGGCGTCACCATCGTCGGTGTCCATGCGGGTGATCTGCTGGCCGAGTATGTGCTGGCCATGAAGCATGGCCTGGGCCTGAACAAGATCCTGGGCACTATCCATACCTACCCCACCCTGTCCGAAGCCAACAAGTACGCCGCCGGCGAATGGAAGCGCGCGCACCAGCCCCTTCGCCTGCTGGAATGGGTGCGCAAGTACCACCACTGGAAAAGGAGCTGACCGTGATGCAACGACGCCATGTTCCGGGCGTGCTGGCCTTGGGCGTGCTGGGCGCGTGGCTTTGCACCACCGCGCACGCCCAGACCCCGACGGCCCTCGACCATTCCTATGCCGACTGGGACGCGCTGCTGCGCAAGCACGTGCGCTGGTTGCCCGACAACAAGCAGTCCCGCGTGGACTACAAGGGCTTTCGGGCAGACCGCGCCGCGCTCAAGGCGGTGCTGGCGCAATGGTCTGGCGTGTCGCAGGCCGCTTTCGCCGCCTTCAGCCGCGAGCAGCAGCAGGCCTTCCTGATCAACGCCTACAACGGCTTCACCGTGGAGCTCATCCTCACCGGCCCTGCGGACCTGAAATCCATCAAGGACCTGGGCAGCCTGATCCAGAGCCCCTGGAGGAAGAAGTTCTTCACGCTGCTGGGCGAGGAGCGCCACCTGGACTGGATCGAGCATGAGCAGCTGCGCCCCCGCTATGCCGAGCCACGGGTCCATGCCGCAGTGAACTGCGCCTCCATCGGCTGCCCCGCCCTGCGTCCGGAGGCGTTTGTGGCGGCCCGGCTGGACGCCCAGCTCGACGACGGCATGCTGCGGTTCATGGCCGACCGTACGCGCAACCGCTTTGCCAATGGCCGGGCGGAGATCAGCGCCATCTTCAAGTGGTTCCGGGAGGACTTCGAAAAGGGCCACAGGGGTTTTCGCAAGATCGACGACCTGCTGGCCCGCTATGCCGACCAGCTGGCCGACGCCCCGGCCGACCGCGACCGGCTGCGCGCCGGTGGCGTGGCGGTCCACCACCTCGACTACGACTGGTCCCTCAACGACCTCGGTCGGTGACCCGGAGGCTGCGGGTGGTGCCCCGGCGTCCGCTCAGCGCTGCAGCGGCCGCAGCCGCTCCCCCAGCGTGGCGGCCGACAGCTCGCCCACCCGCTGGCTGACCAGCCGGCCCTGCGCATCGAAGAACAGGGTGGTGGGCAAGGCCCGCTGCCCGAACGCGGCGCCCACCCGGCCGGTGTCGTCCAGCAACACGTTGCGCAGGCCCAGGTTGCGCGCCCGCAGCCATGCGGCCACTTTCCCGGGCGCCTCAGCCTGGTTCACGAACACGAAATGCACGCCCGGGTGGTCGGCCTGCGCCTGCAGCAGCACCGGCATCTCGCGCACGCAGGGCGGGCACCAGGTCGCCCACAGGTTGATGACCACCGGTTGGCCCTTGAAGCCGTGCAGCGGCACTGGGTGCCCGTCGAGCCCGGGCAGGACCAGTGCGGGCATCTCCTGACCAGGTCCGGGGCGGACAGCCAGCGCCACGCTGCCGGCGAGCCACAAGAGCGAGGCGGTCAGCATCGCGACCTGGAGCGGCTTGCGCAGAAGCGGCAGCTTGCCCAGACGACCCAGGACATACAGCCAGGCCACCACGAACCCGGCGGTCGGCGACCAGCCGCCGTCGCGGATATCCAGGATGCCCAGCGGGTCGGCCAGGTACACGGCGCGAAACTCCCACACGAAAACCAGCCGCGCCGACAGCAGACCGACGAGCAAGGTGCGCCACAGGACCGGCTCGGCCGTGACACCAGCCTTGCGCGCGATACGCTCACCCACGTACAGCCCGGCCCCTGCTGCCACGAACAGCAGCAGCATTGCGTACGGCAGGGCCAGCGGCCCCAGCACCAGCGCCTGGTTCATGGCCCGCCCACCACCGATACCGGCCACCCCACTAGAAGCGCTCCGTAGGCAGCAGATACCGCCACTGGCCGGGCGGCAATGTCGACAACGGCACCCGGCCGATGCGGATGCGGCGCATCGCCTTGATCGTCAGGCCGGCCTGCTCGCACATCTGCGCCACCTGGCCCTGGTGGCTGCCCTTGATCGCGAAACGCAGGCTGCTGCCGGCGCCGGCGTCGCCCGTCACGCTGACCTTGGCCGGCAGCATGGCGCGGCCGTCCACCACCGGCGTGCGCCGCAGGCGTGCCAGCGCCTCGTCGGTCACCTTCTCCCGGACATCGACGATCAGTTCGAACTCCACCTGCGCGCCGTCTTCCAGCAGCTTACGCAGCACCGGGCGCTCCTGCGAGAAGACCAGCAGGCCGCTGGCCGCGTGTTCCAGCGGCGTCACGCAGCGCTGGTCGACCAGATGGCGGCGCACGGTGCGGATGCCCGAGCGGTCCGGCCCCCAATGGTTCTGCGCCAGCAGCAGCTGTGCGGCCGGCTTCGGGGCCACGGCGTCCCAGTCATAGCCGGGCGGCTTGTGCAACAGCAGCGTCACCGGCAACAGGGGCGTCGCGCGGGCCTGCGGGTCGACCTCCACCACCTGGTGTTCGCCGACGCGGTTCTGCGGCAGTTCAATGCGCTGGCCGTCCACCCGCACCCAGCCGCCCTCGATGGTCTGCTCCGCCTCCTTGCGGGAGCAGGACAGCAGTTCGGCAACACGTTTGGACAGTCGGACAGGTTCGGTCATGGAATGCAGTGAAAGGCACTGCCGGCACCGGCGGGCAACCGGTGGCGCGGGTAATCGCAGGGTGGGGCCGGGCGCATCAGGCAAGCTCCACACTGCGCGCTGCGGTGCGAGCCTGCCTGGGGCGGCCCGGCGCTGCGCTCATGGCCCGGCAGCGGGAAGCACGAGCATAACCTGTGTCCCATCTCCCGGCGCACTGTGGACCGACACCGTGCCGCCATGCAACTCGGCAATCCGCTTGACGATGGCCAGTCCCAGGCCCTTCCCGCCCTCTCCGGTGGCCGGCGCCACCGTGGCGCGGCTCTGGTAGAAGCGGTCGAACAGATGGGGCAACTCCGTCTGTGGGATGCCGGGGCCGGTGTCTGCCACCACGACTTCCACCAGTGCGGTCTTGCGGCAGGCCGACAACACGATCCGGTCCCCCTCGCGGCAGAACTTCAGCGCGTTGTCGACCAGGTTGGCCACGGCGCGCTCGAACAGCTCGACATCCACCGCTGCCACCGGCGCCGGGCAGTCCGGTGTCAACGCCGCGGCCTGCAGATCCACGCCCTGGCCAGCGGCTCGCGGACCGAAGCGCACGACGATGTCGTCGAGCAGTTCGCCCACATCCAGCACCTCGGCGCGCAGCTTGAAGGTGGGCTCGTCGAGCTGCGCCAGGTCGCCCAGCGACTGCACCAGCCGCGCGGCATTGCGGGTGTTGCGCAAGGCCATTGCCACCAGGGCCTGGTCGGGGGCGCGCTGCGGATCCTGCGCCCAGCGCGACTCCAGGGTTTCCAGGCAGGCCACGGTCGCCGTCAGCGGTGAACGCAGGTCGTGCGACAGGTTGCTGACACCCTCGCGGCGGAAGTGGTCCAGGCGGCGCAGCGACGCCCACTGCCGGCGCAGGGTATCGAGCATGTCGCGAAACGACTGCGTGAGCTGGCCGAACTCGTCTGGGGAGGGCGCAGGCAGCGCAGCCTCGGCGCCATCCGGCGCGCCGGACTCCAGCCCCTGCCTTGACAGGCTGGCTGCCGCCTGCGTGAGCTGACGCAGGGGGCGGGTCACGGTGGCGATGATCCAGGCGGCCAGCAGCGTAGCCGCCAGCACCACGGCCACGATGGCCAGCAGGGCCGGACCGGCAAACGTGCTGCCGAACACCCGCAACCGGCCGGACGCATCCACCGGATGGTGGCAGACCAGATACAGATAGCCCGCCACGATCGGCGTCTGACCGACGCCGTTCGATCGCAGTGCCTTCGCGGCAATGACCGTGTCGGTGTTCATGCGTTCCGGGTCGTCGCCCATCACATAGGGCATGTCATCGCCAGCCGCCGCCTCCTGCACCGGTCCCAGGGCCACACGGAAGCCCGGCGGCAGGCGCACGCTGCCGGTGGAGGACAGCACCAGCCCGGTGGCGTCCAGCAGGTACAGCTGCGTGTCCGGCTCGAACAGCACGAGATTGCGCAGGAACCGGTTGAACTCCTCGGGCTGGCGGACATGCAGGTCGACCATGTTGCCGTACATGTCCACCACCCGCTGCAGGAACATGTCGGCGCGGTGGTAGGCCGTCTCGTGCTCGAAACGCTGGAACGCCAGCAGCACGGTGGCGATCACCCCCAGCGCCGTCAGGGCGCCGGTGACGAAGATCGTCAGCGCCAGCTTGAAGCGCACGCTCACCAGGAAAGCTCCGTGCCCCGCGCTGCGGTGCATGCCTGCAAGAAAAGTCCCGGCACTGCGCTCACGCGACAGCCCCGGCGCACGGTTCCTGAGCCTTCACGACGGCGCCTCGCGCATCTTGTAGCCTGCCCCGCGCACGGTGAGGATCAGCTGCGGACGCATCGGGTCGGCCTCCAGCTTGGCGCGCAGGCGGTTGATGTGGGTGGTCACCGTATGCTCGTAACCGTCATGGGTGTAGCCCCAGACCGCATTGAGCAACTCTGCGCGCGAATACACATGCCCCGGCGCCTGGGCGAAGTGCAGCAGCAGGTCGAACTCCAGTGCCGTGAATTCGATCGGTTCGCCGCGGTAATGCACACTGCGTTTGCCCGGCTGGATCTCGAGGTCGCCGTTGCGGACCCAGCCCGCCGGCTTGCCGCCCTGCGCCTGTGCCACCCTGAGCAGGTCGGCCCGGCGCAGCAGCGCCTTGACGCGGGCCATCAGCTCGGCCAGCGAGAACGGCTTGGTGAGGTAGTCGTCGGCGCCCAGCTCCAGGCCCAGCACCCGGTCGAGTTCGGTCGACTTCGCAGTGAGCATCAGGATGGGGGTGTTGCGCCCGCGTGCGCGCAGGGCCTTGCAAACCTCCAGGCCATCCATGCCCGGCATCATCAGGTCCAGGATCAGCAGGTCGCTGGCGGCCTCGTTCTGGCTTGCCAGCGCAGCGGCGCCATCGGCCACGGCCGTCACCGCATAGGCTGCGTTGCGCAGGTTCATCACCAGCAGCTCGCGGATATCGGCCTGGTCCTCGGCAACAAGAATGGTCTGGGGCATGGGGGAGGGTCGGCGGGAGGGCGGCTTTCTTACGCGAATGTTAGCTGGCTGTGAGATTTCGCGAGCCTGCCGCGATGTCGGTCCGCGACAGTGGATCCATCGCCAACCACCCCACCGGGAGCCTCCATGCCAGCCGACACCCTTTGCCCGCAACCCGCCGACCTCCTCCAGGCGGTGCCCGTTCCCTGGCGCGACATGGTGTCGCACCGCAATGCGCTCGTGCGGTTTGCCCGCGCCCGGCTGCATGACCCGATGCTGGCCGAGGACGTGGTGCATGACGTTTTCGAGGCCGTGCTGTCCGGCCGCGCCGCGTTCGCCGGCCGCGCGGCCCTGCGCTCCTGGCTCACCGCGATCCTGAAACACAAGATCGTCGACCTGGTGCGCCAGCGCGCCGGCACCGACAGCCTGGACCTGGACGACGAGGACGGCCCCGCCATGGCGCTGGAATGTCCGCTGCCCCGCCCCGACCAACAGGCCGAGCAGCGGCAGATGCTGGCCCGCACGCTGGAACGCATCGACGCCCTGCCGGCCGGCCTGCGCGATGTGGTGCGCATGCGGGTGCTGGAGGACGCGCCGACCCGCGAGGTCTGCTCGGCCCTGGCGATCAGCGAGGAAAACCTGTTCGTGCGCCTGCACCGGGCACGCCGCCAGCTGTGCGCCGCCTGAGGGGGCAGACCATGCGCCATGTTCCTGACCATGCAGATCGGTCTGAAACCCTGAATCCACGCAGCCTCCCGGGTGGGCTTTCCGCTGCGATCCTTCCTGCCGAGGAGCGCGGCCGGGTCCGCACCACGGCCGTCCCCCAATCCGCAGGGATTCTTGTAAGAACGTCCGGAAAGTCCTGACCAATTCATGTCCGGCGGGTCGCCCCGAAAAGTGCTCCGCTGAACACGTCATCCCATCCACTTCACACCCCATCAGGAGGATTCCCATGAAAACCCATCACGCCATGATCGCCGCCGCCGCAGCATCCGTCATGTCCCTGGCCTTCGTCGCCACACCGGCCGCCGCACAGGAAAAGGAGAAGTGCTACGGTATCGCCAAGGCCGGCCAGAACGACTGCGCCAACCTGGCCGGCACCCACGACTGTTCCGGCAAGTCCAAGGTGGACATGGACAAGGGCGAATGGAAATACGTCGCCAAGGGCACCTGCAAGTCCATGAAGGGCCTCTCGATGGAAGAAGCCAAGATGGCCAAGAAGAGCTGAGACCGTGCGCACCGGCATCGGCTGGCGCCACCCGCACTACCGCGAAGTACTGCAGCACCAACCGCCCGTCGCCTTTCTCGAAGTGCACTCCGAGAACTTCTTTGGCGAGGGCGGTGCCGCGCTGCAGGTGCTGGAACAGGGCCGCGCGCTGTACCCGGTCAGCCTGCACGGTGTGGGGCTTTCGCTGGGCTCTGCCATCGGCATCGACAGCCGGCACCTGGAGCAATTGCACCGGCTTGTGCAGAGAACCCAGCCGCTGCGGGTCAGTGACCATGCCAGCTTCTCGCTGGGGCTGGCGGGCGCGGGCAGCGCTCCGAAAACCGTGCATGCGGCGGACCTGCTCCCCGTGCAATTTTCCAAAGAGGCACTGGACACGATGGCAGCCAACCTGCACCGGGTGCAGGACCGGCTCGGCCGCACACTCGCCATCGAGAACATCTCTGCCTACATCGGGTGGCCCGACCGATCGATGGACGAGCCATCCTTCCTGTGCGCCCTGGTGCAGCGCACCGGCTGCAGCCTGCTGGTGGACCTGAACAACCTGTATGTGAACGCGCTGAACCAGCAGCTGCGCTCCAGCGATACCGATGTGCTGCAGGTGTGCCGCGCCTGGCTGGATGCCATTCCTGCTGCCGCTGTGGCCGAACTCCACCTGGCCGGTCACTCCCATGGGGGTGATCTGGTGATCGACGACCATGGCAGCCGGGTGTGTGAAGAGGTCTGGGGCCTGTACCAGCATGCGATCCACCGGTTTGGCGACGTGCCGACGCTGATCGAATGGGATAGCGACATACCGTCCCTCGACGTGTTGCTGCAGGAGATGCGCCGCGCCGATGCGGTCCCGGTTGGCGCCCTCCCATGACCACGCTTGCGGCACAACAGCAGGCTCTGCTGGACGCTCTCTTCGCAAGCCCCGGGGCGCACCCGGTGCCCGAAGCCTTGCCGTTTCAATGCGTCCGGGGCCTGGCGGCCTACCGCAGCAACGCACGGGCGCAGGCATGCCGCTGCCTGGGCACCACCTTTCCGGTGCTGGCGCACATGCTGGGCGACGACAACCTGGCCGGGCTGGCAGGGGTCTTCTGGCTCGCCCATCCTCCGCAGACCGGCGATCTGGCGCAGTGGGGCGGCGCGCTGGCCGGCTTTCTGTCGGAGCTCCCGCAGCTGGCAGATGAACCCTGGCTGGCCGATGTGGCCCGGGTGGAATGGGCCCTCCACCAGGCCGGCAGCGCAGCCGACAGAACCTTCGAGCCCGAGTCCTTCGCGCTGCTGACGGCCCACCCGCCAGACCGGCTGCGGGTCGTGGTGGCGAGCGGCCTGCAGCTGATCCGCAGCCGTTTCCCCATCGTGGACTTGCTGGGCGCAGATGCAGGACACGCACCCACGCCTGGGGAAACGGAAGCGCTGCCAGTCGACGGTGGCGCACAGACGGCCGTGGTCTGGCGCCAGGGGATGCGCCCCCGGGTCGCACGGTGTGACACTGCGGCCAGCCATTTCCTGCAGGCCACGCTGGACGGCGGATCGCTGGCCACGGCGCTCGACCGGGCGCCCGGGTTCGCGTTCGACCAGTGGCTGGCACAGGCGGTGCAGTCCGGTCTGGTGCTGGGGGTGGCCCGCATGGATCCGTAGCCACGGGAGCCCGTAGCCCGGGGGCGGGGGCGGAACCGTTTAGGATGCGGGCATGGAGACACTCGAATATGCCTGCGCCGACGGCGTGGGCACCATCACGCTCAACCGCCCCCAGGCCCGCAACGCCCTGAGCGCGGCAATGGTCGGCGAACTCGACATCCTGCTGGGGCAGATCACCCGCGACGACAGCGTGCGTGCCCTCATCCTGACCGGCGCCGGCGGCGCCTTCTGCGCCGGTGGCGATGTGCGCAGCATGCATGCCGCGCCCCGCAGTGCACAGGACTGGCGCTCCGGCATGCGCCGCATCCACCGCGTCGTGCGCGCCCTGCACGGACTGGACCGGCCCGTGATCGCCGCCGTGGACGGCGTGGCCTTCGGCGCAGGCTTTTCTCTGGCGCTGCTGGCCGACATCGTGCTGGTTTCCAGCCGCGCACGCTTCTGCATGGCCTTCGGACGGGTGGGCCTGGTGCCGGACTATGGCGCCCTGTACACGCTGCCCCGGGTGGTGGGCCTGCAACGCGCCAAGGAGCTGGTGTTCTCGGCCCGTGAGGTGGGTGCCGAAGAAGCCCGGTCCATGGGTCTGGCGCTGGAGGTCCACACCCCCGAGGGGCTCATGCCACGCGCCCTGGAACTGGCACAGGCCCTGTGCGGGGCCTCTCCCCAGGCCCTGTCCCTGGCCAAGGATGCGCTCAACGCGTCCCTGGGCAATGAACTCGATGCGATGCTGCAGATGGAGGCCAGCGGACAGGGGATTGCCGGCACCACGGAATACGCGCTGGATGCCTTCCGCCGTTTCGCCGACAAGCAGCCGGGCCGTTTCCACTGGCCCGCCACACCCGCCGACAAGCCCTGAGCGCCCCATGCCTGTCCTGGACACCCGTCTCGACCCGCACAGCGAAGCCTTCGCCACCAACCGCGCGCACATGCTGCGCTTGCTGGGCGAAGTGCGGGCGCTGGAACAACGCACCCGCGACCGCTCGGCGCAGAGCAAGCCGCTGTTCGACAAGCGCGGCCAATTGCTGCCGCGCGACCGCATCGCCCTGCTGCTGGACCCTGCCAGCAGCTTCCTGGAGCTGTCCGCGCTGGCCGGCTTCGGCATGGACCACCCCGACCCGGCCCGGTGCGTGCCGGGCGCCGGCGTCATCACCGGCATCGGCTCGGTGGCCGGCACCCGCTGCATGGTGGTCGCCTCCGATGCCGGTATCGAGGCCGGCTCGATCCGTGCGATGGGCCTGGAGAAAATGCTGCGCGCCCAGCAGCTGGCCCTAGAGAACCGCCTGCCCTTCGTCCACCTGGTGGAAAGCGCCGGCGCCAACCTGCTGCGCTACAAGGTCGACGGCTTCGTGCGGGGCGGCGCCATCTTCCGCAACCTCGCCCGGCTGTCCGCCGCCGGGCTGCCGGTGGTGACGGTGGTGCATGGCTCGTCGACGGCCGGCGGGGCCTACATGCCGGGGCTGTCGGACTACGTGGTCATGGTGCGCGGCCGTGCCCGCGCCTTCCTGGCTGGACCACCGCTGCTCAAGGCCGCCACTGGCGAGATCGCCACCGAGGAAGACCTCGGCGGCGCAGACATGCACACCAGCGTGTCCGGCCTGGGGGAATACCTGGCCGAGGACGACGCCGACGGCGTGCGCCTGGCCCGCGAGGTCGTGCAGCGCCTGCAGTGGCAGCGCCACCTGGCACCGGTGGCGATGGCCGCCACCGCATGCCCCCCGCGCCTGGACGCCGAGGAGCTGCTGGGCATCCTGTCGGCCGACGGGCGCAAGCCGGCGGACATGCGCGAGGTCATCGCGCGCATCGTCGACGACTCCGACTTCCTCGAGTTCAAGCCGCTGTACGGCCCTGCCACAGTGACCGGCCATGCCAGCATCCAGGGCCACCCGGTCGGCATCCTCAGCAACAACGGCCCGCTCGACCCGGACGGCGCCAACAAGGCCACCCATTTCATCCAGGCCTGCTGCCAGAGCGGCACGCCGCTGCTCTATCTGCAGAACACGACCGGCTACATGGTGGGCCAGGCCTACGAACGCGGCGGCATGATCAAGCATGGGTCCAAGATGATCCAGGCGGTGGCGAACGCGACGGTGCCGCAACTCACCGTGATGTGTGGCGCATCGTTCGGCGCCGGCAACTACGGCATGTGCGGACGCGGCTTCGAGCCCCGCTTCCTGTTCTCCTGGCCGAACGCCCGCACGGCAGTGATGGGCGGCGAGCAGGCGGCCACCACCATGCGCATCGTGGCCGAGGCGGGCGCGCTGCGCAAGGGCCTCCCGCTCGACGAGGCGGCCCTGGCCGCCCAGGAGAAAGCGATCATCACCACCTTCGACACCCAGCAGAGCGCCATCGCCACCTCGGCCCTGATGCTCGACGACGGCGTGATAGACCCGCGCGACACCCGCGCCGTGCTCGGCCTGTGCCTGAACCTGTGTGATGCATCCGCGCGGCGCAGCCTGCGGCCGGTGCAGTTCGGGGTGGCACGGCCATGAGCAGCGAAGCGCCGCCCCACAGTGCACCGATGCGCACAGCCCGCCCTTTCCGGTCCCTGCTGATCGCCAACCGGGGCGAGATCGCGCTGCGGATCACCCGCACCGCCCGCCGGCTGGGACTGCGGGTGGTGGCGGTCTATTCCGACGCCGACGCCGATGCGCCGCATGCGCGCCAGGCCGACCAGGCCGTGCGCATCGGCGGCCCGGCGCCGCGCGACTCCTACCTCTCGATCAGCGCCATCATGCAGGCGGCGCTCGACAGCGGCGCGCAGGCGGTGCACCCGGGTTATGGTTTTCTCGCCGAAAACGCCGACTTCGCACAGGCAGTCCAGGATGCCGGTCTGGTGTGGGTCGGCCCGTCACCCGCCGCGATCCGCGCCATGGGCGACAAGGCCCGGGCACGGCAGCTGATGCAGGTCGCCGGCGTGCAGTGCATCGATGGCTACGACGGCGACGACCAGTCCGACGCCACACTGCGCCAGCAGGCGGCGGCCATCGGTTACCCGGTGATGGTCAAGGCCAGCGCCGGTGGCGGCGGGCGGGGCATGCGCCTGGTGCACACGCCCGACACGCTGGATGCGGCGCTGGCGAGCGCCCGCTCCGAAGCCCTGGCGGCGTTCGGCAACGCGACCCTGCTGCTGGAGCGGGCCATCCCCCAGCCCCGGCATGTCGAGATCCAGGTGTTCGGCGACACCCATGGCCATGTGGTGCACCTGGGCGAGCGCGACTGCTCGGTGCAGCGCCGGCACCAGAAGCTCATCGAGGAGGCGCCCTCCCCGGCGCTGGCCGGTGCGGCGGGCCAACGTCTGCGCCGGCGCATGGGCGAGATGGCGGTGGCCGCCGTGCGGGCCATCGGTTACTGTGGCGCGGGCACGATCGAGTGCCTGCTGGACACCCACGGCCAGTTCCATTTCATGGAAATGAACACCCGGCTGCAGGTCGAGCACCCGGTTACAGAAGCCCTGACCGGCTACGACCTGGTCGAATGGCAGCTGCGCGTCGCGCAGGGGGAACCGCTTCCGGAAACCTCGCAAGACCGCATCCTGGAACGCTTCGAGTCGGGCGGGCATGCCATCGAGGCACGGCTGTGTGCCGAAGACCCGGCACAGGGTTTCCTGCCGCGCAGCGGGACGCTGCTGGCGTGGCAGCCCGCGCCACACGTGAGGGTCGACCATGCCCTGGAGCCCGGTGCCGAGATCCCGCCGCACTACGACTCGATGGTGGCCAAACTGATCGCCCACGCGCCCGACCGGGCCGGCGCCCGGACGGCGCTGGCCGATGCCCTGAGCGCCACGGTGGCGCTCGGGCTGCCGACCAACCAGGCCTTCCTGGCAGCGTGTCTGCGCCATCCCGCCTTCGTTGCCGGCGCGGCGACCACGGCGTTTCTGCCGGCCCACGGCGACGAACTGCTGGCGGCGTCCGGGCCGCTGCCCGCGGAGCAGGCCGCTCTGGCCCTGTACGCCAGCCGGGCCTTGCAGCTGGGTCAGGACCCTTGCCATGTGGCCCTGCCCCTGGCCTGGCCGGTCCCGCTGCGTTTCTCGCTCGACGGCACGCCGCAGGCGGCCAGCCTGTGGGCAATGGGCGGCCACCGGTATCGGGTGGGTATCGCGGATCGGGTCGAAGAGCTCACGCTGGTGGCGTGCGGCCCCGACGGACTGACGCTGCAGACAGGGGCAGGCCGCACGCGGCTGGCGTGGGCCACCGCACTCGGGCGGCTCCACCTGCAACAGGAAGGACGCCAGACCCTGCTGGAAGACCATTCCCTGCAAGGCTCCGGCGTAGCAGCCGGCCCCTCCGGCGGGCTGGTGCGGGCTGCCATGGCCGGCCGCGTCCTGGCCGTGCTGGTCGCGCCAGGCCAGACGGTCGCCAAGGGCGAGCCTCTGGTCGTGCTGGAAGCCATGAAGATGGAGCACCCGATGCCCGCACCTGCCGCAGCAACGGTGCAACGTGTCTGTGTCAGCACCGGCGCACAGGTAGCCGCCGGCACCGTGTTGGTCGAACTCGCATAAGGATCTGAAAGGAGACACCTCCCCCATGCGACAGGCTGTCATCGTTTCCTATGCCCGCACCGGCCTGACACCGGCCGGCAGCGGCGGTTTCAACCACACACCGGCCCACAGCCTGCTGGGCCATGCCATCCGCCATGCCGTCCTGCGCGCCGGCGTGGAAGCCGTCGACATCGAGGATGTCGTCGCGGGCTGTACCACCGCCCGTGGCAACGTGGCCCGCGCCGGCGCACTGCAGGCAGGCCTGCCGGTGACCACGGCCGGCGTGACCGTCCACCGCGCCTGCGCCTCCGGGCTCAACGCGATCGCCCTGGCGGCCCACCACATCGTCGAGGAAGGCGCCAGCGTCGTCGTGGGTGGCGGCGTGGACGGCATCAGCCTGCCGGCCGGTACCGATGTCCGCACATGGGAGGGTCTCCGCACCGCGCTGGCGCCGCAAGGCTGGTTGCCCATGGTCGAAGCCGCCGATTCCGTGGCCGAGCGCTATGGGATCAGCCGCCAGCGGCAGGACGACTTCGCGCTGGAATCGCAGCGCCGCATGGCGATGGCACAGGCGGACCGGTTGTTCCGCGACGAGATCATTGCGGTCACCACCGCGATGCAGGTCAGGGACGATGGCGCGCAGATGCCCCGGCTGGTCGACACCACGGTCGACCGCGACGGCGGCAACCAGCCGGGCACCACCCGTGCCGGCCTGGCGCAACTCGCGCCGGTGCGCGGCCCCGGGCACAGCGTCACCGCCGGCAACGCGAGCCAGCCATCGGACGGTGCTGCGGCGCTGGTCCTCATGGAGGCCCGCGAGGCCGGGCGCCGCGGCCTGCAGCCGCTGGGCGCCTTCAAGGGCTGGGCGGTTGCAGGCTGCCAGCCGGATGAAATGGGCATCGGACCGGTGTTCGCGGTGCCACGCCTGCTGCAGCGCCACAAGCTGTCCGTGCGTGACATCGATTTGTGGGAGGTCAACGAAGCGTTCGCCAGTCAGTGCCTTTATTGCCGGGATGCGCTGAAAATCGATCCTGACCGGTTCAATGTCAACGGCGGGGCGATTGCCATCGGGCACCCGTTCGGCATGACCGGCGCACGGCTGGCCGGCCACATCCTCATGGAGGGGCGCCGCCGCCGCGCGCGCCATGTGGTGGTGTCGATGTGCGCCGACGGCGGCATGGGAGCCGCCGCCCTGTTCGAAGTCTTTGTCTGATCCTCTGTGGGAGCATGCCGTGGCGACTGCCGTCAGATCCCCCGCGACCCAGCCGTCGCCCAGCCTGCTGGGCAACCTGCGCGCGGAATTGATGCGTCATGTGCCGTTCGGCCAGATGCAGCCCGTTCATGTGGACCAGTTCCTGGCCGGTGCCGAGCAGGCCTATTACGCGCCGGGCGAAACCGTGCTGTCGCCGGCCGACGGTGCGCCGCGCCACCTGATCCTGATCCGGCAGGGGCATGTCACCGGGCGGGTGGGTGGCGACACGCAGGCCGCCGGCTTCGATTACGACGCGGGGGACATCTTCCCGGTCGGGGCGGTCATGGGCGAACGTCCGGTCGCCGCCACCTACGTGGCCCATGAAGACGTGTTCTGCCTGTTGCTGCCGGTACAGGCCGTGCGCGCACTGGCCGGCGCCAGCGCGCCGTTCTCGGACTTCCTGGGCCACCGCGCGCTGCGTTACCTGGAGCTGTCGCGCCAGGCCGTCGCCGCGACCTACTCCTCGCAGGCGCTGGACGAACAGACCCTGGAAACACCTCTGGGCCAGCTGGCCTTGAAAACCCCGGTGGCGGTTGCGCCCGACACGCCGCTGCTCGATGCCCTGACCACCATGCACGAGCGCCATATCGGCTCGGTCATGGTCACCGACCCGCCGGGGGTTGCGGTCGGCATCCTGACCCGGCACGACGTCCTGGGCCGCATCACGCTGGCCCGGGTCGACCTGGGCACGCCGATCTCCCGCGTGATGACCAGCCCCCTGCGCACACTGGACGTGGCGCAGACGGCCCAGGACGCCGCACTGCTGATGTCGCGCCACGGCATCCGCCACGTGCCGGTGACACGCGAGGGCCAGGTCGTCGGCCTGGTCTCGGAGCGCGACCTGTTCGCGCTGCAGCGGCTGTCCATCAAGCATGTCAGTTCCGCGATCCGCGCAGCGCGTGATGTGCCGGCGCTGGCCGCCGCCGCCGGCAACATCCGCCGCTTCGCCCGCACCCTGATGGGCCAGGGGGTGGCCGCACGGCAGCTCACCCAGCTGATCAGCCACCTGAACGACGTCCTGACCGAGCAGCTGCTGCAGATGGTGGCCCGGCAGCACGGGCTGGATTTCGAGCGCGCCTGCTGGCTGGCCTTCGGCTCCGAGGGGCGCTCGGAACAGACGATCTCCACCGACCAGGACAATGGCCTGGTGTTCGACAGCGACAACGCCGAGGCCGACCGCCCCCGCTGGCTGGCCTTCGCGACCGACGTGAATGCCGCCCTGGATGCCTGCGGGTACCCGCTGTGCAGGGGCCAGGTGATGGCCAGCAACCCCCGCTGCTGCCTGAGCCTGCAGGAATGGCGCATGCGTTTCTCCGACTGGATGGAGCGCGGTGCACCGGAAGACCTGCTCAACGCGAGCATCTATTTCGACCTGCGCCCGCTGTTCGGCCAGGCGGCACTGGCGCAGGACCTGACATCCCTGGTGGCCCGCAAGGCCGCCAGCCTGCCCCGCTTCATCAAGCAGATGGCCGACAACGCGCTGCGCAACCGCCCGCCGCTGAGCTGGCTTGGCAGCGTGGAAACCCGCAACGTGGACGGCCACGGCATGGTCGACCTCAAGCACAGCGGGACGGCCATCCTTGTCGACGTGGCGCGACTCTACGCGCTCGCACACGGGGTCAGCGCCACCGGAACACGCCTACGCTTCGAGGCACTGGGGCCACTGCTCAAGGTGGCGCCCAACGAGAGCCAGGCCTGGGTGGCAGCATTCGAGTTCCTGCAGATGCTGCGCCTGCGGGTACAGATCGCCCAGCCGGACGCGCCAGCCGACAAGGCCAACCAGGTGGAGCTGTCCACGCTCAATGACATCGACCGGCGCATGCTCAAGGAGAGCTTCCGGGTCGCGCGCCGGCTGCAGCAGAAGATGGAACTGGACTACCAGCGATGAGCGCGACGCAGGGCCGCCCCAAGTGCGCTCGCACCGCAGTGCGCAGCACGGAGGTTTCCGCATGAGCGCGACGCCGGGCCGCCCCAAGCGCGCTCGCACCGCAGTGCGCAGCACGGAGGTTGCCCCATGAGCCTGCTGCAGGCCCTGACCCGCCGACTGCGACCGGGCCCCGCAGTCGACGACACGCGCTGGATCGTGCTGGATGTCGAGTCCAGCGGGCTGGACCCGAAACGCGACCGCCTGCTGGCGATCGCTGCCATCGCCGTGCACACGGCCCACCACCCGCCGCGCATCGCACTGGGCGACAGTTTCGAAGTGGTGCTGCGACAGGATGTCGAAGTGGCCGACAAGCACAACATCCTGCTGCACGGCATCGGGGTCGGCGCACAGCGCCAGGGCATGCCACGCAAAGACGCCCTGCGGGCCTTCGAGCAGTTCATCGGCTCATCCCCGCTGGTGGCATTCCACGCGGCCTTCGACGAGATGCTGATCCTGCGTGCCTTCGACGCCGAACTGGGCCACCGCCCGCCCAACCCCTGGCTGGACCTCGAACCGCTCGCCGCCGTGCTGCACCCCAAGGTGCGGGCACGGTCCCTGGACGAATGGATGGCGCAGCTGGGCATCCAGTGCGCCGTGCGCCATCAGGCCGCGGCCGACACCCTGGCCACGGCCGAGCTGCTGCAGAAGCTGTGGCCGGCCGCGCTGCGCGAGATGCGGGGCAAGGTCACGTTCGCCGGGGCCAGCCAGGTCGCTGCCCAGCGGCGATGGCTGACATGAGCGCCGGATCGGCACTCACCAGGGCAGCCGATCACCGTTCCAGGACAGGAACTGGCCGCTGTCGGCTGGCGTGAGCGGGTCCAGCACCGACAACATCTCGGCTGCGGCCTGTGCCGGCGGACGGCCCGTCTGCGCGCCACCGAAGGGTTGCGAAAGCGCCGACTGCACGGTGCCCGGATGCAGGGCCACCACCACCAGCCCCGGCCGGGTGCGCGCCAGCTCGACCGCAGCGGTGCGCACCAGCATGTTGAGCGCGGCCTTGGACGCCCGGTAGCTGTACCAGCCGCCCAGACGGTTGTCGCCGATGCTGCCGACCTTGGCCGACAGCATCACCAGCAGGGAACGGCCCGGAGCCATGAGGCCACTGAAATGCCGCAGCACCAGGGCCGGGCCGAAGGCATTGACGCGAAACGTGGCCTCCATCTGCGCATAGTGCAGGCTCGCCAGCTTCTTTTCGGGCTGGAAGGCCTCGGTGTGCAGCAGGCCGGCGGCGTTCACCAGGAGGTGAAACGGGCCCTGGCCCGCCACGGCGGCTGCAGCGGCGCCCACGCTGTCCTCCTGGTCGAAATCCAGGGCCGGGCTGGAGCCGCGGTGCAGCGCCAGGACGGTGGCGCAGCGCGGGTCCGCCCGCAGATGCGCCACGAACGCGGCGCCCACGGCGCCGCTCGCACCCAGCACCAGGGCCCGATAAGCATCCGGTAGAGAATTCATGCGCTGCAGCTTAACGTGGTGCGGTTCTTGCTGCAGGGTATGCTGACGAAAGACCGCCCACCAGGACCCCCCATGACCGTCCAGCCCATCCGCTCGATCCTGATCGCCAACCGCTCTGAAATCGCCATCCGCGTGATGCGCGCCGCCTCCGAGATGCGCATCCGCACGGTGGCCATCTACTCGCAACAGGACCGGCAGGCCCTGCACCGCTTCAAGGCCGACGAAAGTTACCTGGTCGGCGAAGGCCAGAAGCCGCTGGCCGCCTACCTCGACGGCGAGGACATCCTTCGCATCGCGAAACAGGCGGGTGCGGACGCGGTCCACCCGGGGTATGGGTTCCTGTCGGAAAACCCCGACTTTGCAGAAGCCGTGATCGCAGCGGGCCTGCGCTGGATCGGTCCGACACCGGAGGTGATGCGCACCCTGGGCAACAAGGTGGCTGCGCGCCATGCGGCCGTGGCCGCCGGGGTGGCGGTCATGCCGGCCACGCCACCCCTGCCCCGCGATGATGCCGAATGCGCCCGTCTGGCGGCCGGCATCGGTTTCCCGGTGATGCTCAAGGCCAGCTGGGGGGGTGGCGGGCGCGGCATGCGGGTGATCGAAGACGCCTCCGGGCTGCCCGCCGCGCTCGAAGCCTCGCGCCGGGAGGCACTCGCCGCCTTCGGCAACGACGAGGTCTACTTCGAGAAGCTCATCCGCAACGCGCGCCATGTCGAGGTGCAGATCCTGGGCGACCGGCACGGCAACCTGGTGCACCTGTACGAGCGCGACTGCACGGTGCAGCGGCGCAACCAGAAGGTGGTCGAGCGCGCGCCCGCTCCCTACCTCGACGCCGCCGGGCGCGCCGCGCTGTGCGAGAGCGCACTGCGGCTCATGCGATCGGTGGCCTATACCCATGCCGGCACGGTCGAGTTCCTGATGGACGCCGACGACGGAAAGTTCTACTTCATCGAAGTCAACCCGCGCATCCAGGTCGAGCACACCGTCACCGAGATGGTCACCGGCGTGGACATCGTGAAGGCGCAGATCCGCATCACCGAAGGCGGGCATATCGGCGTGACCGAATCGCCCGAGCTGCCGCATCCCGGCGCGCTGCATCCGACCGGTGTGCCGGCACAGGCACAGATCCCCTTGAACGGCCACGCCCTGCAATGCCGCGTCACCACCGAAGACCCCGAGAACGGCTTCCTGCCCGACTACGGCCGCCTCGCCGCCTACCGCAGCCCGGCCGGCTTCGGCATCCGGCTCGACGCCGGCACGGCCTACGGCGGTGCGGTGATCACGCCCTACTACGACTCGCTGCTGGTCAAGGTGACGGCCTGGGCCCCCAGTGCGCGCGAGACCATCCAGCGCATGGACCGGGCGCTGCGCGAGTTCCGCATCCGCGGCGTGGCCACCAACCTGCAGTTTCTGGAGAACCTGGTCAACCACCCGGCCTTTGCCACCGGTGCACTCACCACACGTTTCATCGAGAACACACCCGAACTGCTGGAGTTCACCGCGCGGCGTGACCGCGCCAGCAAGCTGCTGCGCTTCCTCGCCGAGGTGGCCGTGCAGGGCAACCCGGAGGTCAAGGGCCGCAGCCTGCCGGCCCTGCCGCTCCCGAAACCGGTGCTGCCACGGCCTGCCACTGGCGCCCCCATCCCCGAGGGAACCCGCCAGCGCCTGCAGGCGCTCGGCCCGGCCGGCTTCGCGCAGTGGATGCTGGCGCAGGATCGGGTGCTGGTGACCGACACCACGATGCGCGACGCGCACCAGTCGCTGCTGGCCACCCGCATGCGCACGGCCGACATGCTGCCGATCGCCCCGTGGTACGCCAGCGCCCTGCCGCAGCTGTTCTCGCTGGAATGCTGGGGCGGCGCCACCTTCGATGTGGCCCTGCGCTTCCTCAAGGAAGACCCCTGGCAGCGGCTGGACCAGCTGCGCAGCCGCATTCCCAACATCCTGTTCCAGATGCTGCTGCGCGGCTCCAACGGCGTGGGCTACACCAACTACGCCGACAACGTGGTGCGCCATTTCGTGCAGCAGGCCGCCAGCTCCGGCATCGACCTGTTCCGGGTGTTCGATGCGCTGAACTGGGTGCGCAACATGCGGGTGGCGATCGACGCCGTGGTGGACACCGGTGCGCTGTGCGAGGGCGCCATCTGTTATTCCGGCGACCTGTTCGACACGAGGCGCGACAAGTACAACCTGAAGTACTACACCGGCATCGCCCGCGAGCTGCAGCAGGCCGGTGTGCACCTGCTGGCCATCAAGGACATGGCCGGCATCTGCCGCCCCCGCGCGGCGGCGGCGCTGGTGCGCGCCCTCAAGGACTCCACCGGCCTGCCGGTGCATTTCCATACCCACGACACCAGCGGCGCAGCGGCCGCCTCGGTGCTGGCGGCGGTCGAGGCAGGCTGTGATGCGGTGGACGGCGCGCTGGACGCGATGAGCGGCCTGACCTCGCAGCCCAACCTGTCGGCCATCGCCGCCGCGCTGCAGGGCACGGCCCGCGACCCCGGCCTGTCGCAGGACGCGCTGCATGCCACCTCGATGTACTGGGAGGGCGTGCGCCGCTTCTACCTGCCCTTCGAGTCGGACATCCGCTCCGGCACTGCCGATGTCTACCGCCACGAGATGCCCGGCGGCCAGTACACCAACCTGCGCGAGCAGGCGCGCGCCATGGGTCTGGCCCACCGCTGGACCGAGGTGTCGCAGGCCTATGCGGACGTGAACCGGATGTTTGGCGACATCGTCAAGGTGACACCCACGTCCAAGGTGGTGGGCGACATGGCACTCATGATGGTGGCCAGCGACCTGACACCGGTGAATGTGCTGGACCCGCAGCGCGAGGTGGCGTTCCCGGAGTCGGTGGTGTCGCTGTTCAAGGGGGAACTGGGGTTCCCGCCGGACGGTTTCCCTGCAGGGCTTTCGCGCAAGGTGCTCAAGCTCGCTGACGGCACACCGCCGCCCGACGCCTATCGCCCCGGCGACCGCCTGCCCGCCGTGGACCTGGCCGCCGCCCGCACCCAGGCCGAGGGCGACTGCGCCCAGCCGCTGGACGAGCGCCAGCTGGCGTCCTGGCTGATGTACCCCAAGGTCATGCGCGACTTCTGCCACCACAGCGCGCAGTACGGCGACACCTCGATGCTGCCCACACCGGTGTTCTTCTACGGCGCGCAGCCGCAGCAGGAACTGATGGTGGAGATCGACCCCGGCAAGACCCTGCTGGTCGCGCTGCAGTCGGTGGCGGCGGACGGAGAGGCCGCCCACAAGGTGCAGTTCGAGCTCAATGGCCAGTCACGCACCGTGCGCGTGGTGCGCGCCGATGCGGGCAGCGCTGCCGGCGGCCGGCCGGTGGCCGACCCGGCCAATCCCTGGCACGTCGCCGCGCCCATGCCCGGAGGCATTGTCAGCGTGGCGGTGCAGCCCGGCCAGCGGGTCCGGGCCGGCAGCACGCTGCTGGCGCTGGAGGCGATGAAGATGGAGACCCATGTGACCGCCGACCGGGATGCCGAAGTGGCGTCGGTGCATGTCGCGCCCGGCGACCGGGTCCAGGCCAAGGACCTGATGGTGGTGCTGCGGCCGCTGGCGCCGTGAGCGTGCGGGGCGCCGGCGGTCAGCCGACCTTCTGCAGGCCGGCGCGAAAGCGCCGCGCGTTGGCCACGTAACTCTGCGCGCTGCGGCGCAATCCGGCGATCTCGTCGTCGGTCAGGGGCCGCACGACCTTCGCGGGGCTGCCCAGGATCATCGAACCGTCCGGGAACTCCTTGCCCTCGGTGACCAGCGCACGGGCGCCCACCAGGCAGTTCCTGCCGATGCGGGCGCCATTGAGCACCACCGCGCCGATGCCGATCAGGCTGTCGTCCCCGACGGTGCAGCCATGCAGCATGACCTGGTGGCCCACCGTGACGCCGGCACCCACCGTCAGCGGCTTGCCATGGTCGGCATGCAGCACGCTGCCGTCCTGGATATTGGTTCCGCGCCCGATCCGGATGTGGTCGGTGTCGCCGCGGATCACCGTGCCGAACCAGACACTGGTGTCCTCCGCCAGCTCCACCGACCCCATGACCTGGGCGCTGTCCGCGATCCAGGCTGATGCCGCCACCTGGGGCGCCACACCGTCCAATGCATAAACTGCCATTGCGCTTTCTCCTTTGCCAGCGATTGTAGAAATGCCGCGCCGCGGGCCCAAGGCAAAATCGGGGCATGACATTTGTTCCTGCCCCGCAAGCCCCGCTGCGCATCGGTGTCGCCGGACTGGGCCGCGCCTTCACCATCATGCTGCCGACCTTCCGGCATGACACCCGCGTGCGGCTGGTCGCGGCGGCGGACCCGTCGGCAAGCGCGCGGGCGCGGTTCAGCAGCGACTTCGGTGCGCCGGCCCATGAATCGGTAGCGGCGCTGTGTGCCGACCCGCAAGTGCAGGTGGTCTATGTGGCGACGCCGCACCAGCTGCACCGGGAGCACGTGGCCCTGGCTGCGGCCGCCGGCAAACATGTGCTGGTCGAGAAACCGATGGCGATCACGCTGCTGGAATGCCAGGCCATGGTGGACGCCTGCGCCCAGGCAGGTGTCCGCATGCTCGTGGGCCACAGCCACAGCTTCGACGCCCCGATCCTGCGCTTGCGGGCCTTGGTCGGCAGCGGCCGCTTTGGGCGCGTCCGCATGATCCACGCCATGAACTACACCGACTTCCTCTACCGCCCGCGCCGGCCGGAGGAGCTCGACACGCGCGCTGGCGGCGGTGTGGTTTTCAGCCAGGGGGCGCACCAGATCGACATCGTGCGCCTGCTCGGCGGAGGGCGCTTGCGCAGTGTGCGCGCGTTCACCGGCCGATGGGACCCGGCCCGGCCCACCGAGGGCGCCTACAGCGCGCTGCTCGGCTTCGAGGACGGCGCGTTCTGCTCGGCCACCTACAGCGGGTATGCCCACTACGACAGCGACGTGCTGATGGACCACATCGGCGAGCTGGGCCAGGCCAAGGACGCGGCGGACTACGGCGGCGCGCGCCGGCGGCTGCAGCAGGCTGCTTCGGCCACCGAAGAACAGGCCCTCAAGGCGGCGCGCAACTACGGCGGCGCGCTGTGCACCGCCAGCGATGCGCTGCCCGAAGGGCTGGCGCACCAGCATTTCGGTCACCTGTTGGTGAGCTGCGAAGGCGCCGACCTGCGCCCCACCGCCACCGGCATCGAGATCTTTGCCGACCAGCAGCGCTGGGTGGAGACACTGGACCTTCCGCGCATTCCGCGTGTCGAGGTGATCGACGAACTGGTCGCCACCGCGTGCGACGGCCGCGCGCCCCTGCACAGCGGGGCCTGGGCGCTGGCCACCACCGAGGCCTGCCTGGCCATTCTTGCATCCGCACGCAGCGGCACCGAATGCCTGCTGCACCACCAGGTGGAGGCACCCGCACCATGAACACACCCGCCACCTTCCAGTGGGACGATTCGCTGCTGCTCGGAGAACCGCAGATGGACCGCGTGCACCAGGAGTTTGCCGATCTGGTCGGGCGCATGCAGCAGGCCCCCGACGACGCACTGGCACCACTTCTGGACGAATTCGCCACCCACACCCGGGCGCATTTCGAGATGGAGAACCAGTGGATGACCGAGACCGCGTTTCCGCCGCGCGAGTGCCATATCGACGAGCATGCCGCGGTGATGAAGTCGGTGGACGAAGTCCGCGCGCTGGTGGCACAAGGCAATGCCGCCATCTGCCGCAGCCTGATCGCGGAGCTGGTGTTGTGGTTCCCCTCGCATGCCCACCACCTGGATTCGGCGCTCGCGCACTGGATGAGCAAGCTGCGCACCGGTGGCAAGCCGGTGGTGATCCGCCGCGGGCTGACGCTGCGCTGACCGGATCTCCCCATGAAAGAACACTTCCTGCTGGATCCCGACACCGTCTTTCTGAACCATGGGTCCTACGGAGCCTGCCCACGGCCGGTGATCGACGCCTGGCAAGGCTGGCAGCGCGAGATCGAGCGCAATCCGGTCCTGTTCCTCGGGCGCCGGTCGGCCGCCCTGCTGCGCGAGGCGCGCACACGACTGGCCGACTACCTGGGGGCCCAGCCGGACGATCTGGTGTTCATTCCGAATGCCACCAACGGTGTGAATGTCGTGGCCCACTCCCTGCGCCTGCAGCCGGGCGACGAGGTGCTCACCACCGACCTGGAGTACGGCGCCTGCCGGGCCACGCTCGCGCGGGCCTGCGCCGCTGCCGGCGCGCGGCTGGTGGTGGCCGAGGTCACCCTGCCGCTCACCGCGCAGGGGTTCGTGTCCGCCATGACCACGGCCGTGACAGCGCGCACGCGGCTGGTGATGATGAGCCACATCACCAGCCCCACCGCTCTGCGCCTGCCGATCGAACCGGTGCTGCAGGCCGCTCGCCTGCGTGGCATCCCCAGCCTGATCGACGGCGCCCATGCCCCGGGGCAACTCGCCCTGGCGCTGGACGCACTCGGCGCCGACTACTACACCGGCAACTGCCACAAGTGGATGTGCGCCCCCAAGGGCACGGCCTTCCTGCATGCGCGGGCCGACCGCCAGGGCGAGCTGCATGCGGTGGTGACCAGCTGGGGGGACCTCGCCGAGCAGGGCTCCACGCCCTGGGACGGCTTCATCGGCAGCGGTCTTCTGGAGCGCCGACTGCAATGGCAGGGCACCCGCGATCTGAGCGGCTTTCTGGCGGTACCCGCCGCGATCGACTTCCTGGCCGAACACGACTGGGCCGCGCGCAGTGCGGACTGCCACACCCGGGCCATGGCCCTGATGCACCGCGTCAGCCGGCGCACCGGCCTGGCGCCGATCGCCGACGACTCCTGCTTCGCGCAGATGGCGCCACTGCCGGTACCGCACCAGGATGCCGCGGCCCTGCGGTCATGGCTGTACGACCGCCACCGCATTGAAGTGCCGGTGACCCAGCACATCACTGCCAGGGGCGCGCGCACCTTCGTGCGGGTGTCCGTGCAGCCCTACACCACCGCGGCAGAACTGCAGGCTCTTGAGTCAGCGCTGGAGCAGCTTCCGGGCCACGCCTGCGGAGCGGCGCAGTAGGCAGACAACGCCAGCCCCGGCCGTGGCTCAGCGCCCCGGCCGGGTCAGCCACCGGTGCAAGGTGGCGTACAGCACCTCGGCGTCGACCGGCTTGCCGATGTGACCGTCCATGCCGGCGGCGAAGCAGCGCTCTCGGTCCTCGTCGTACACATTCGCAGTCATGGCGATGATCGGCACCTCCGCGCCACCCGGCAGGGCCCGGATCGCGCGGGTCGCATCGATGCCGTTGAGGCGGGGCATCTGCATGTCCATCAGGATCAGGGCATACCGGGTGCGCGATGCCATCTCGACAGCCTGCTGGCCGTCACTGGCCACATCCACCCGCAGCCCGGCGTAGCCCAGCAGCCCGACCGACACCTCCTGGTTCACCGGCTCGTCCTCCGCGAGCAGCACCCGCACGCCGCGAAACTGCGATGCAATCTGCACGTCCAGGCCGGGCTGCTGCATTGCCTGCCCTGGCACTGTGGCCTGCGGCTCTTCCTGCGATCTGCGCAGGCACACGGTGAACCAGAAACAGCTGCCCACGCCCGGCTGGCTCTCCACACCCACCGTGCCGCCCATGAGCACTGCCAGCCGCTTGCTGATGGCCAGACCCAGGCCGGTGCCGCCGTACTTGCGGGTCATCGAGCCATCGGCCTGCTCGAATGCGGTGAACATGCGAGGCAGGTCCTGCGCGGCGATGCCGATCCCGGTATCGGCCACTTCACAGCGCAGCACCACATCCGTGGCACGGTCTTCCAGCCACTTCAGGCGCACGGTGATGCTGCCCTGGTCCGTGAACTTGAGCGCATTGCCGGCGAAATTCAGCAGGATCTGACCCAGGCGCAAGGGGTCCCCGAGCAGCGGCATGCCGCCGACTTCGGGCGGCATCTCGATGCGCAGCGCCAGGCCCTTGTCCGCGATCTTGTGCCCCATCAGCGCACTGCAGTTGTCCACGACCTGGTCCAGGGTGAACGGGACGGACTCCAGCGTCAGCCGCTCGGCCTCGATCTTGGAGATGTCGAGGATGTCGTTGATCACGGCCAGCAGATGCCGGGAGGCCTGGTCGATCTTGCCGAGCTGGTCGCGCAGGCGCGCGTCCTGGACCCGGCGCAGCACGATCCCCGTCATGCCCATGATGGTGTTCATCGGGGTGCGCAGTTCATGCGACATGTTGGCCAGGAACTGGCTCTTGGCGCGGTTCGCGCTGTCGGCCAGCTCCTTGGCGATCGACAACGCCACCGTGCGCTCTTCGACCAGGACCTCGAGGTTGTTGCGGTGCTGGTGCAGCTCTGCCTCGGTCTGCTTGCGCTTCGTGATGTCCTGCACCATGCCCACGACCCGGGTCGGAGCACCGCCGGGGTCGCGTTCGCACACCCTGCCGCGGTCGTGGACCCACAGGTAGGCCCCGTTGCGGTTGCGCAACCGGAACTCGGCTTCGTAACGGACGCGCCGGCCGGCCAGGTGCTCGTTCAGACAGGCCATGACATGGGGCGCATCCTCGGGGTGCAGGTTGCTGGTCCAGGTTTCCAGCAGGGGTGGCATCTCGTCAGGACCGTAGCCGAGCATGCGCTTGAGCTGCGGACTGAAAAACACCTCGCCGGTCGGCACGTTCCAGTCCCACAGGCCGTCGCTGGCTTCATTCAAGGCGAACGTCAGCTGCTTCTCGCGCCGCTCCAGGTCGCGGCTGACCGACTGTCGGCGTGTGATGTCTCGCGCGACCGACAGGAAATACTCCCGGCCTTGCTCGGTGAAATGGGTGGTGTTCACCTCGACCTCGACCTCGTGCCCGGCGGCATGGCGGTGGCGCCCGACAAAGGTGAAGCTCTCGGTGGCACGGATCGCGGCGGCGATCTCGTCCCAATGGGGCTGGCCGGCCACGTCCATCTGCAGGCTCAGGACGCTGTGGTCGAGCACCTCCTCCCGCGAGAAACCCAGGCTGGCCCAGGCCATGCGGTTGCCCCACAGGATGGTGGAGGTCTGCGGGTCGATCAGGTAGACGGCATCGGGCAGGTGCTCCAGCACGCGGACCTGGGAGGGAGGCAGCAGCGCCTCACCCTGTGCGTTGTCGGGCATCATGCGCGATCCTGCGTGCGGGTGTCGAAGTCGCTGGCGTCATGCCGCTCATGCAACTGCCCCGACGGCTCTCCGGTGACACGGTTGACCTTGCGGCCACGCTGCACGGCAGGGCGCTGCGCGATCTCGGCCGTCCAGCGCTGCACATGGGTGTAATCCTGCACCTGCAGAAACTCGCCGGCGCCGTAGATCTGCCCCATGGCCAGCACGCCGTACCAGGGCCAGACCGCCATGTCGGCAATGGTGTAGTCGTCCCCCGCCAGGTAACGGCTCTGCGACAGGCGCCGGTCGAGCACGTCGAGCTGGCGCTTGACCTCCATGGCGAACCGGTCGATGGCGTATTCGATCTTGAACGGCGCGTAGGCATAGAAGTGCCCGAACCCGCCACCGAGGTAGGGCGCGCTGCCCATCTGCCAGAACAGCCAGGAGAGGCATTCGGCGCGCTGCGCGGGCTCCGTGGGCAGGAAGGCGCCGAACTTCTCGGCCAGGTACAGCAGGATGGCTCCGGACTCGAAGACGCGGATCGGCGACGGGCCGCTGCGGTCCATCAGGGCCGGAATCTTCGAGTTCGGATTGACCTGCACGAAGCCGCTGCCGAACTGGTGGCCCTCGTGGATGCGGATCAGCCAGGCGTCGTATTCGGCGCCGGTGTGGCCCAAGGCCAGCAACTCCTCCAGCAAAACCGTGACCTTGACACCATTGGGCGTGGCCAGCGAATACAGCTGCAGCGGGTGGCGGCCCACCGGAAGCTCCTTGTCATGGGTCGGGCCGGCGACGGGGCGGTTGATGTTGGCGAACCGGCCGCCGTTCTCCTTGTTCCAGACCCAGATCGCGGGTGGGGTGTAGGTGGCGGTGTCGGTCATGCAGGGCTCTCCGTATCGGTGTGGACGGCCGCCCAGATGACGGGCACGTCGCAGCCCGACACTTTAATGGTTTTGTCACGCCTGCATCGAAGGACCGTCGTCGTGACCTGGACCACAGGGGCGGCACCGCTGAAAGTGGATGTCTGTGGGGACATTTTCCGGCGCGGGCCGAGGTGCTGGACGTGAGGGAGAGCGCCACCCCGCACGAAGCTGCGCAATACGTCGCCGCGCTGGACTGATCCGCGGCGGCACGTCAGCTCCTACAACAGGGGCCGGAAATATCCCTTGATGCAGTTCGGGTTGCGCACCGCGATCTGGATGTGGCTCTTGGACTGGAACCCAGCACCATCAAAAAGTGCCTCGCCCTCCGGGAACATGGCACGCACGCTGGTCAGCGCACTGCGCTCGCGCATGTTCAGGCACGGGCCCGGATCGAGGACAGCACCCACCACAAACGGCTTGGTGACCTTACCCGCCGTCAGGTGCTTGTCTAGAATGACTCGAAGCTTCAGGTACAAGGGCGTTGAGCGTTTTCTCCAAGTCCGGCTCGCGTGCGGGGATCCAAGCCGCTCCGCTCATGCCCCGCGCCTGGCTCGGTAGCTGTCAGCGCTGGAGGCCGCATCACGGCGCGAAGACATGAACCGGCCCGGCTGGGACTGGCACGCCCTCAAAGGTGGCCTGTCTTGTCACTGGTCGATCAGCGTGAACGGCAACTGGCGTCTGACTTTTGCTTTTGAAAACGGCGATGCCATCCTGGTGGACTACCAGGATTACCACTGAGGTGTTTATGAGTTCGATGTTCAACCCACCCCACCCTGGCCTCACTTTGAGGGACGACATCCTTCCTGCCTTGAATCTGCAGGTGGGCGAAGCAGCTGCCCAGTTGGGCGTCGACCGTACGACTTTGTCCAAGGTAGTCAATGGGCGGGCTGCGATCAGCCCTTCAATGGCACTGCGCATTGAGCGTCGGCCGGGGCGCGACCATGGCGGGGCAGCTGAGGTGTGGCTGGCTCAGCAGGCTGCATACGATCTCTGGCAAGCACGGGTCGCAGCGAAGGCCAGCAAGACCCTTTCGGGCATCAAGGCACTGAGGCTTCAAACGGCATGACCAGGGAGCAGGACTCCGCGGATGCAGCTGCCACCCCGGCGCTGCTCTTCTGGTCGCGCCTCCTTCAAGGCGCAGCGACTGTCGTCATCGTCCTGAGCTTGACATTGCTGTTATCGCCACGCCTCGGGGAAGCAATCTTCAATCTGGTTTACTTCCACCAGTTGTCCATCCCGGTTGAAGTGCCGAGCTTGGCGCATGGGTACATTTGGTTTGCCAACGGCATCATCGGCGCCGTGATGGCTGGCTGGATGATCTGCATCATCCTGTTGGCCAGGGGCCCGTTCCTCGAAGGCCGGCCCCACGCCTGGAACACCATCGCCATTCCACTGGCCAGTTGGTTTCTGATCGACACGGCGTTTTCAATCGCCCATGGCGTCTGGGGCAATGTGTTGCTCAATACGGTAACTGGGCTGATGTTCGGTATCCCCCTGCTCTTTTCGCGCCGGCACTTCATCGCCAAGCACTGATTTCGTGGTCGGACGTCCGGGAGCAAAAGCCTATGGCTGGTCACCGGCATCGCCACAAACAGCGTTCAATCGGTACGGCTTAACCATCGACTTTCGAACTCGCTCAGCCAATTGGTTCTGGGCAGAACACCGCCTCAATCTGGGGGAATACCCTCTGCCGAGGCGGTTTCTTCAAAATCACGCCGCGATCGGATCGAAAAACATCAATCAAATCAATGATTTACAACTGAGAATTTGAAGCACTGAAGATTGTGAAGAATCTTCTGGCGGAAACGGAGGGATTCGAACCCTCGATGAGGCTCTACACCCCATACTCCCTTAGCAGGGGAGCACCTTCGGCCACTCGGTCACGTTTCCTGGAAATCTGGCTGGATTATGGCACGACTACCGTGCACTGTCCGACGGGACCTGGTCCAGATCGAAGGCCTTGTGCAGGGCGCGCACGGCGAGCTCCATGTACTTTTCGTCGATGACCACCGAGGTCTTGATCTCGCTGGTGGAGATCATCTGGATGTTGATGCCCTCCTCGCTCAGCACCCGGAACATGCGGCTGGCCACACCCACATGGCTGCGCATGCCGATGCCGACGATGGACACCTTGCAGATCTTGGTGTCGCCGACGATGTCGTGCGCGCCCAGGCTGGCGGCGATCTTGGTACGCAGCAGGTCGATGGCCTTGGCGTAGTCGCCGCGGTTCACCGTGAAGCTGAAGTCGGTCTTGCCGTCCTTGCTGAGGTTCTGGATGATCACGTCCACGTCGATGTTGGCGTCGGCGATGGGGCCCAGGATCTGGTAGGCGATGCCCGGCTTGTCGGGCACACCCATCACGGAGATCTTGGCTTCGTCGCGGTTGAACGCGATACCCGACACGATGGCTTGTTCCATTTGCTCGTCTTCCTCAAAAGTGATCAGGGTGCCGGACTTGGCTTCTTCCTGGATGGGGATGTCCCAGGGCGTGAAGCTCGACAACACGCGCAGCGGCACCTTGTACTTGCCTGCGAATTCGACCGAGCGGATCTGCAGCACCTTGGAGCCCATCGAGGCCATCTCGAGCATTTCCTCGAAGCTCACGGTATTCAGGCGGCGGGCTTCGGCCACCACGCGCGGGTCGGTGGTGTAGACGCCGTCGACATCGGTGTAGATCAGGCACTCCTGCGCCTTCATGGCGGCGGCCACGGCCACGGCCGAGGTGTCGCTGCCGCCGCGGCCCAGCGTGGTGATGTTGCCCATCTCGTCCATGCCTTGGAAACCGGTGACGATCACCACCTTGCCGTTGGCGAGGTCGGCGCGCACCCGCTTGTCGTCGATCGACTCGATGCGGGCCTTGGTGTAGGCGCTGTTGGTGCGGATCGGCACCTGCCAGCCGGCATAACTGACCGACTCCATGCCTTCGGACTGCAGGGCAATCGCCAGCAGCGCGCTGGAGGCCTGCTCGCCGGTGGCGGCCAGCATGTCGAGCTCGCGGCTGTAGTCGTCCGATGGCTGGGCGGGCGCCAGTTCCTTGGCCAGGGCCAGCAGGCGGTTGGTCTCGCCGCTCATGGCGCTGGGCACCACCACCATCTGGTGGCCGGCGCGCGCCCACTTGGCCACGCGCCGCGCGACATTGCGGATGCGCTCGGTGGAGCCCATGGACGTACCACCGTACTTGTGAACAATCAGTGCCATTGGATGTCTTGAAGAGTCGAGTGTGTGCCGAGCCTGCAGCGGTGTTGCAGCACCAGCCTCGTGCCGCGCAGTGGCACGGAACGCTCACCCGGTCGAGGCTGGATCGACCGCGGGATTGTACCAAGTCAGCCGTTGGCCCAGCCTGCGTGCGAAGCCGCAGCCCACCTTGATGTGGATGCGGTGGCCACGCGTGCTGCAGGCCTGCAGCTGCTCCAGCAGTTCGTCGAGTTGCGCCGCCTGCGGCACCACCCGGTGCGTGCTGCGCAACCAGTGGCGCAACAGGTTGGCCTGGCGCGGGCGCGACAGTTCGCGCACACGGGCGATGGACACACCGGTGCCATCCGCCACCCGGGCAAGGTCTTCGCGCGCAACGTCGTCCAGCACCTCCTGCGCCTGTGCGGCATGGCGCGCAGTGCGTGCGATGGTCTCCCGGAAGGCGGGAAACGCCTGCTCCAGCGCCGGCAACACCCGGGCGCGGATGCGGTTGCGGGTGTATGCCGTGTCGGTGTTGGTCGGGTCCTCGACAAAGCGCGCGCCACGCGCGGCCAGCCATTCCCGCAACGCAGGCCCTGGCACCCCCAGCAGCGGGCGGTGGTACCGGATGCCTGCATGCTCCCAGGTGGCGGGCATGGCCGCGAGGCCCGGCAGGCCGGCGCCCCGGCTCAGGGCCAGCAGCACGGTCTCGACCTGGTCGTCGGCATGCTGCGCCAGCGCGACACTGCGGCACACCAGAGGCCCGATGCCCGCAGCCACTGCCGATGCCAGCGCGACGTAGCGGGCATCCCGGGCGGCGTCCTCGGGGCTTTGGCCGCTCGCAGATCGGGCGTCGACCCGGCACACCACGAGCGGCACGGACAGCGCCGCGCACAGGCTCTCGCAATGGGCGGCAAATCCGTCTGCGGCGAGCTGAAGCCCATGGTGGACATGGATGGCGGCCACATGGCCCGGCCAGCGCTGCGCGCAGGCCAGAAGCAAGGCCGTGGAATCCGCGCCGCCACTCAGGGCAACGGCGAGCGGCAACGCGGGCGAAAAAGCGTCGAGCGCCTGGTCCAGCGAAAGCGGCGTGCGGCTTCTACTTGCTGGCGGCCTTGGCATCGGCCTTGGTGTCGGTGAATCGGCCATAACTCTGCAGCCGGTCGTAACGACGGTCGAGCAGCTCCTTGACCTTGAAATCGCTGACCTGGCGATAGGCATCGGTCAGGGCCCGCTTGAGGAAGGCGGCCATCTGCTTGTGGTCGCGATGGGCGCCGCCCACCGGTTCGTTGACGATCTTGTCGACCAGGCCCAGGGCCTTGAGCCGGTGTGCGGTGATGCCCAGTGCATCGGCGGCATCCTGCGCGCGGTCGGAGGTCTTCCAGAGGATGGAGGCGCATCCCTCGGGGCTGATCACGGAATAGATGGAGTACTGCAGCATCAGCACCTGGTCGCCCACCGAGATGGCCAGTGCGCCACCGGAGCCGCCCTCGCCGATGATGGTGGTGATGATGGGCACCTCGAGCTGGGCCATCTCGAAGATGTTGCGGCCGATCGCCTCGGACTGGCCGCGCTCCTCGGCGTCGATGCCCGGGTAGGCGCCGGGGGTGTCGACAAAGGTGAACACCGGCAGCTTGAACTTCTCGGCCGTTTTCATCAGTCGCAGCGCCTTGCGGTACCCCTCGGGCTTGCACATGCCGAAGTTGCGCTGGGCGCGCTCCTTGGTGTCGCGGCCCTTCTGCTGCCCCACCACCATGCACGGCGTGCCGTTGAAACGGGCCAGGCCGCCAACGATGCTCAGGTCGTCGGCGAAGTGGCGGTCGCCATGCATCTCGACAAAGTGGGTGAAGATCTCGTTGATGTAGTCCAGCGTGTAGGGCCGCTCGGCGTGGCGGGCGATCTTGGTGATCTGCCACGGCGTGAGGTCGCTGTAGATGTCCTTGGTGAGCTGCTGGCTCTTCTTGCTGAGCTGGTCGATCTCGGTCGAGATGTCCACCGCGGATTCGGTCTGCACATACCGCAGCTCTTCGATCTTGGCCTCGAGTTCGGCAATCGGCTGTTCGAAATCCAGGAATACTTTTTTGGCCACCGTATCGCTCCAATCTCTGGCTTGCGCCGTGGTTTCAGTACTCGACCGGCAGCGGGTCGAGCGAGCGCCAAATATACCAAGTTGCCACGCTGCAATAGGGCGTCCAGGCGCCAGCCACCTCGCGCGCGTCACTGCGGCTGACGGTTTCGCCCGAAAAATAATTGTGGCTGATGCCGTTGATCAGGCCCACGTCGTCCAGCGGCAGCACGTTGGGCCGCATCAGGTGAAAGATCAGGAACATCTCGGCCGTCCAGCGGCCGATGCCGCGGATCGCCACCAACTCGGCGATGATGGCCTCGTCGTCCATCGCCTCCCAGGCGCTGACCTGGATCGAGCCGTTGCTGAAATGCAGGGACAGGTCGACGAGGTACTCGACCTTGCGCGCCGACAGGCCGGCCGCACGCATGTCGTCGACCTTGAGCTTGAGCACGTTGGCCGGCGTCATCTTGCGTGGCAACAAGGCGAAGCGGTCCCAGACGGTCTGGGCGGCCTTCACCGAGATCTGTTGCCCGACGATGCTGCGCGCCAGCGTGGTGAAGGCATCGCCGCGGGTCTGCAGGCAGGCGCCGTCGGACTGGGCGATGAGCCGCTTCATCACCCGGTCCTTGCGGGTCAGGTGCTTGCAGGCCTCGTCCCAGTAGGCGGGGCGCACACCCGGGGGGGGAGTCGGCTTGCCCGTCACCATCACTGCGCCCGGACCCAGCTCGTGCCGGTCGCGGAATCCTTGAGCTCGATGCCGGCCGCCGACAGCTCCTTGCGGATGCGGTCGGCCTCGGCGAAATTGCGTGCGGCCTTGGCGGCCGTGCGTTGCGCCACCAGCGCGTCCACGTCGGCGTCGGGCAGCTGCCCCGCATCGGCCGCACGGCCCTTGAGGAACTGCGCCGGGTCCGCCTGCAACAGGCCCAGGCAGGCGCCCAATGCCTTGAGCAGTCCGGCCGCAGCGGGGGAGCGGGTCTTGTTGACCTCGGTGGCCAGCTCGAACAGCACCGCGACCGCCTCGGGGGTGCCGAAGTCCTCGTCCATGGCGGCCTTGAAGCGCGCCGCAAACGGGTCAGCCCAGTCGATGCCGGCGGCCACAACCGGGGAGACTGCGTCCAGCGCGGTGTACAGGCGGCGCAGCGCGCCACGGGCATCGTCGAGATGGACATCGCTGTAGTTCAAGGCGCTGCGGTAATGCGCGCGCACCAGGAAGAAGCGCACCGTCTCGGCATCGTATTTCGCCAGCACCTCGCGAATGGTGAAGAAGTTGCCCAGGCTCTTGGACATCTTCTCGTTGTCCATGCGCACGAAGCCGTTGTGCACCCAGAAGTGCGCCAGCGGCTTGCCGTTGGCGCCTTCGCTCTGGGCGATTTCATTCTCGTGGTGCGGGAACTGCAGGTCGGCGCCGCCCCCGTGGATGTCGAAGGTGTCGCCCAGCGTCTCGCTGCACATGGCGGAGCACTCGATGTGCCAGCCCGGCCGGCCGGCACCGTAGCGGCTGGCCCATTGCGCGTCTTGCGGCTCGGTCGGCTTGGCGGACTTCCAGAGCACGAAATCCAGCGGGTCCTCCTTGCCATCGAGCACGGCCACACGCTCACCCGCGCGCAATTCGTCCAGCGACTTGCCGGACAGCTTGCCGTAGCCCGGGAACTTGCGCACCGCGTAGTTCACATCACCGTTGGCAGACTGGTAGGCCAGGCCCTTGTCCTGCAGCCGGCCGATGAGGCCCAGCATCTGCGGCACGTACTCCGTGGCGCGTGGCTCGAGGGTTGGGGCCTCGATGCCCAGCGCGCCGATGTCCTGGTGCATGGCGGTGATCATCTCGTCGGTGAGCGCGCGGATGCTGATGCCGCGCTCGACGGCACGCTTGATGATCTTGTCGTCGATGTCGGTGATGTTGCGCACGTAGGTCACCCGCAGGCCACTGGCCTTGAGCCAGCGCTGCACGACGTCGAAGGCCATCATCATGCGCGCATGGCCGATATGGCACAGGTCGTAGATCGTCATGCCGCAGACATACATGCGCACATGCCCGGCTTCGATGGGTGCGAACGGCTCGGTCGCACGCGTGAGCGTGTTGTGGATACGCAGGCTCATGGGTGGCCAGGGGATGTCTGGCGGACAGAAGACCGACGGGCAAGAACTTCTGCTCGCATGGAATCTACAGGCGCTGGGTGGGGGTTGTCAGAGGGGCTAGGCGGCACCCCTGGGCTACAATCCAACGCAGTATAAGGCCCCGGTGATCGGGATTGCAACGCGCCTGACCGAGGAGTCTTCTTCATGCACCCGTCCCATGCCTTTTGCCGGCTGCTTCGCTGGGGCATGCTGGCCCTGGGCCTGCTGGCAGGCGCCGCGCATGCCGACGACTACGCCCCCGTCACCGAGCTCATGCGCACAGGCCAGCTGCAGCAGGCCATGGCGCGGGTGCAGCAGCACCTGGCCACCAAGCCGCGGGACCCGCAGATGCGTTTTCTGAAGGGCCTGATCGAGCAGGACTCCGGCAAACCCCAGGACGCCATCGCCACCTACAACCTGCTGATCCAGGACTACCCCGAACTGCCCGAGCCCTACAACAACGTGGCGGTGCTGTATGCGGCCCAAGGGCAATACGACCGGGCCAGGCAGTCCCTGGAAATGGCGATACGCACCAACAGCCAGTACGCCATCGCCCACGAGAACCTGGGCGACGTGTACGCCCGGCTGGCCCACCAGGCCTACCAGCAGTCGCAACGCCTCGAGGCCAACAACCCGTCGCTGGCACCCAAGCTGAACCTGCTGCGACAGCTGTTCTCCGGCACCGCCAGCCGATAACCCGTATTCGCCAAGACCTTCCAGGAGCAAGACGTGACATCCGCTTCCCTTCGCCTTTGCCGACGCGGCGCACTGGCCGCCGCGCTCGCGCTCGGCCTGTGCGCCAGCGGCGCGTGGGCCCAGGACACCCCCAAGGTCCGCTTCACCACATCGGCCGGTGAGTTTGTCGTCGAGCTGTACCCCGACAAGGCGCCAAAGACGGTCGAGAACTTCCTGCAATACGTGCGAGACAAGCACTATGACGGCACGATCTTCCACCGGGTGATCGACAACTTCATGGTGCAGGGCGGCGGCTTCGATGCCAGCTACGTCGAAAAGCGCACGCGCCCGCCGGTGGTGCACGAGGGGCGCGAAGCCCTTGCCAAGGGTGGCCCGCGCAACGTGGTGGGCACGCTGGCGATGGCACGCACACCCGACCCGAACTCGGCCTCGGCGCAGTTCTTCATCAACGTCCGAGACAACGCCTTCCTCGACCCGACCCTGATCCCGCCGGGGGATCCGGTGCCGCGTTTCGAGTACCAGGGCCGCGTGTACGAAAATGTCCCCCGCGCCAACCTGGTCAACAGCCCGCAACTGTTCGGCTACACCGTCTTCGGCAAGGTCGTCAGCGGCATGGACGTCATCACCCGCATGAAGTCCACCCCGACCGGCCCGGGCGGCCCCTTCCCGACCGATGTACCCAAGACCCCTCTTCTTATCAACTCCGCCACCCTGGTGAAATAAAACATGAGCAACCCGCAAGTCGAACTCCACATCCGCCAACTCGGCGTCATCACGCTCGAACTCGACATGGACAAGGCCCCCGTGTCCTCGGCCAACTTCCTCGAGTACGTCAGGAAGGGCCACTACGACAACACGGTGTTCCACCGCGTCATTCCCGGCTTCATGGTGCAGGGCGGCGGCTTCGAACCCGGCATGAAGGAAAAGCGCAGCGGCACACCGATCCAGAACGAAGCCGCCAACGGGCTCAAGAACGTCAACTACAGCATCGCGATGGCCCGCACCAGCGACCCGCACTCGGCCACGGCCCAGTTCTTCATCAACGTGGCCGACAACGGCTTCCTGAACCATACCGCGCCGTCGGGCCAGGGCTGGGGCTATGCCGTGTTCGGCAAGGTGGTCGGTGGCACCGCGGTGGTCGACCAGATCAAGACCGTCAAGACCGGCCGCAAGGGCTTCCATGATGACGTTCCCAACGACGACGTCGTCATCGAGAAAGCCGTCGCGCTCTGACGTGAACCAGCGCGCCTGGCCCGTGCTCGAGGCACCTGCGGCCTGGCGCTGCATCGATGTCATCTCCGACCTGCACCTCGACGCAGACCACCCCCAGACCTTCCTGGCGTGGCACCACTACCTGCGCCACAGCCCGGCGCAGGCGATTTTCATCCTGGGTGATCTGTTCGAGGTCTGGGTCGGCGACGACGCCATCACGCTGGAGCCGCAGGGGTTCGAGGCGCGCTGCGTGCGCACGCTGCACAAGGCCGCCAACCAGCGCGACATCTTCTTCCTGCATGGCAACCGCGACTTCCTGATCGGCGAGGCTTTCGCGCAGTCCTGCGGAGTGCGCCTGCTGGAGGACCCGACCGTGCTGCAGTTCGCCGGCCGCCGCTGGCTCCTGTCGCACGGGGACGCGATGTGCCTGGCAGACACCGCCTACCAGGAATTCCGCAGCCAGGTGCGCAGCGCCGATTGGCAGCGCCCCTTTCTCGCGCAGCCGCTGCTGCAACGCCGGGCCGCCGCACGCGACCTGCGCGCGCGCAGCGAGATGCGCAAGCAGCAGCACCAGGGCTGGGTCGACCTCGACACGGCAGCGGTGCGCCAGGCGCTGGAGCTGGCCGATGCCGACACGCTCATCCACGGGCATACCCACCAGCCCGCCGACCATCGCCTGGAGCCGGGCCTGCGGCGCATCGTGCTCAGCGACTGGGACATGCATGCGCAGCCGCCGCGCGGCGAGATCCTGCGCATCGACGCCGAGGGACGGCACCACCGCGTGGGGGTGCACCACCCGCCCGCGCCGCCGGCCTGAACAGGATTCCCGCAAGATGCTGCGCTGGTTGCAGGGGCTGCGCCGAAAGCCGGTGGCGCCCACCATTCCCGACGCACTCTGGGCCGCCACGCTGCAGGACTTTCCCTTTCTGGCACGACACGGCTCCGGTTCGCTCGAAGCGCTGCGCGATCTGGCCGCCGGATTCCTGCACACGAAGGAGTTCCACGGCGCGGGTGGACTGGCCATCACCGACAGCATGGCCCTGGCCATCGCTGCGCAGGCCAGCCTGCCCCTGGTGGGTATCCGCGGCCCGTACCGCGGCCTGGACTGGTACGCGGACTTCGTCGGTATCGTGGTGCACCCGGGCAGCGTGCTGGCGCGGCGCGAGAGCGTGGACGATGCCGGCGTCGTCCATCAGTGGCAGGAGGAGCTCAGCGGCGAGGCCATGGAGCAAGGGCCGGTCATGCTGAGCTGGGCCGATGTCGCGGATGCCGGGCGAAGCGCGGCAGAGGGCTACAACGTGGTGATCCACGAGTTCGTGCACAAGCTCGACATGCGAGATGGTGCGCCCGACGGTTGCCCGCCACTGCCCGCCGGTTTCCTGGGCGCGAAGTCTGCCAGGCAGGCCCGTGCAGCATGGCAGGCCCGCTTGCAGGCCAGCTACCTCGACTTCTGCGACAAGCTCAGCCTGGCCGAGCGCTTTGGCGGCGCGCCGGTATGGCTCGACCCGTATGCGGCAGTGTCGATCGACGAGTTCTTCGCGGTGGCCAGCGAGGCCTACTTCGTGCACCCGCAGCAGTTCGCCTGCGACTTCGCGCCCCTGGTGCCGATGTTCGACGCCTGGTTCGGGGCTGTCACACCGGCAGCATGACCTCGTCGATCTGCCAGGGGTCGAGAAACTGCTCGGCGTATTTCAGGTAGACCTTCTCCTCCACGAAAACATCGAACAGGTCCGGATCGATGTGGCCGTTGAGCTTGAACTTGTGCATGATGCCCATCGCCTGTGACAGCTTCATGCCCGGCTTGTAGGGGCGGTCGCTGGCGGTGAGCGCCTCGAAGATGTCGGCGATGCCCATCACGCGGGCCTGCACCGACATCTGGTCGCGCGTGAGGCCCTTCGGATACCCTTTGCCGTCCATGCGCTCATGGTGCCCGCCCGCATACTCGGGCACGTTGCGCAGGTGCTTGGGCCAGGGCAGTTTCTCCAGCATCCGGATCGTGGCCACGATATGGTGGTTGATGGTGTTGCGCTCCGACTGCGTCAGCGTGCCCGCCCGGATGCTGAGGTTCTCCAGCTCGTCGGCGTTGAGGAACTCGGTTTCCATGCCGTCCACGTTGCGCCACATCCTGCTGCTGGCGATCTGGCGCACCCGGGCCAGCGTGTCTTCACGGGTCGACTCCGTGCCGGTGTTGGTGGCGCGCAGGAAGTCGCGGTCCGCGTGGATCGAATCGATCTGTGCACGGTACTCGGCCAGGACCTCGGTCTCGGCGGCGGGGTCGAGCTTCTCGCGCAGCTCGAGCTGGCGGCGCAGGGCGGCAATTTCAGCATCGCGCTTGAGCACCTCGAAACGCGTGTCGATCAGTTCGATGCGGTCGAACAGGGTCTGCAGCTTGGTCGCCTTGTCCACCACATGCACCGGCGTGGTGACCTTGCCGCAGTCATGCAGCAGACCGGCGATCTTGAGCTCGTAGCGGTCCCGGTCATCCATGGTGAAACCGGCCAGCGGGCCGTGCCGGGTGGCATTCACGGCCTCGGCGAGCATCATCGTGAGCGCCGGCACCCGCTGGCAATGGCCGCCGGTGTAATGCGATTTTTCGTCGATCGCCAGATTGATCAGGTTGATGAATGATTCAAACAGCTGCTCCAGCTGGCTGATCAGCAGCCGGTTGGTCAGCGCGATCGCGGCCTGGGATGCCAGGGACTCGACCAGGCTCTGGTCGGAACTCGAGAAACGCACGACCTCGGTGCTGCCCGGCGGGCGGGCATTGATCAACTGCAGGACGCCGATCACCCCCCCCTCGTGGTTGCGCATGGGCACCGTCAGGAAGGACTGCGACCGGTAGCCGGTGCGTTCATCGAAGCGGCGGGTGCCGGAGAAATCGAAATTCGGCTCGGTGTAGGCGTCCGCGATATTGACGGTCTGGTGGTGGATGGCGGCATACCCGGCCACCAGCGAATCATTGGGGGCGCCCTGCTCGTCGAGCAGCGGCAGGTTGGGGAACAGGATCGGATTGCCGGAGGTCCCCCCCATGGCAATGCGCAGGGAGTCGGTGCGCAGGATCTCGAAGCGCAAGGCCGTGTGGTCCTCGGTCATGCGGTAGAGTGTGCCGCCATCGGCATTGGTGATCGCCTTGGCGGCCAGCAGGATGCTCTCGAGCAACTGCGTGATGTCGCGTTCCTTGGACAGCGACGCCCCGATCGCATTGAGTTGCTCGAGGCGGCGAAGCAGATCATCCACGGAGTCCAAAACAAGCCTCCCCTTGCAGTGCTGCGCAAAACCGCGCGGTGACGGTCGAACCCGTCGCATTGTCGCAGGGATGCGCGAAAGCGTCCGGACGCATCCAGGTGTCTGCAGCGGTGGGCCTGCGATCAGGGCTTGAGCAGCGCCTTCAGGGCATTGCGCAGCCGCCGCTCGGCCGAGGGGTCGAACGGCGCCGCCAGCACCTGGCCGACATCCTGGCCCCAGGTCTGGGCTGGCGCCGGATCGTTGCGCCGGGTGAGCAGCTGCAGCTGGTACATGCGACGGGCGGCGTTGTGCTCGGCCGGCGTGGGAACCTCGGAGGCGATCTCCAGGCGCAGCAGCGCGGTGTCCGCGGCAGCACCAGCCGGAGCAGACAAGGCCTGCACCCAGCCGGCGCGCGCGGCGCCCGCTGCGCGCGAGCCGAGCTCCTGGGCGCCCGGCACCAGGGCCGGGTCGCGTTTCTCCCAGGCGGCCAGCAGCTGCGACAAGGCTTCGCCATGGGCTTGCGATGCCAGCTTGCGCAAGGCCAGTTGGGCGCGCTCGAGGGCATCACGCTGCGCCCGGAAAGCGGCGTCGCCCAGGCGTGGCACGGGCACGCCTGCGCCGCGGGGCCCGCGATCGTCGGCATCGCGGCGCGCAGCGCCACGGCCCGCATCGCGGCTGTCCCCGCGCGGCCCCGCACCGAAGGGCGCACGGGCGCCGTCCTTGCGGTCGCCGGGGCGGCCGCCGCGCATCGGGGCCGCCGGCTCGGATTTCTTCATGCCGGGACGGTCGTCACCCCGCATGGCCACGACGGGCCGCGGTGCGGGCTTGGGAGGCAGCACCGCAGCGACCGGCGCTGCCTCGGTGGGTGCCGCCGCTTCTGCCTGGGGTGCGGAAGCCTCTGCGTCTGCGCCAACGGGGGCAGGTGCGCCATCGGCCCCCGGGGCCTCGGCCGCAGGTTTGTCCTGTGCCTGCGCGGCGGCTTCGGCCTGCGCCGTGTTGACTGCGCTTTGCGCCGTTGCCTGACCGCGCAAAGCGGCCTCCAGGGCGGCCATCGCGGCCCGGATCTTCTGCGCGTCGCCGCTGGCATTGGCAGCTTCAAGCGCCTTGGCAGCTTCCAGCACCAGGCGGTCGTGCTCACCCAGGGCCGCCTCGGCCTTCTGTCGCTCCTGGGTCTTGCGCTCGAAGGCCTCGTCGATCGGTTTGCGGAAGGCATCCCAGAGCTTCTGCTCCAGGCGCCGGTCGATCGGCACGGCATGGGCCTCGGCCTGCCAGCGCTGCTGCAGGGCCTTGACGGCATCGACCCGCAGCACTGGCGCGCCACCCAGCAGCTTCGCCTCGTCGATCATGGCCTGGCGCTGCGCGATGCTCAGCGCGCGCAAGGCTTCCAGGGGGGCCGCTGCGGTGTCGATGGCCTCCTTCCAGAGGGGCTGCAGCTCGGCGAACATCTTCTCGCCGACATGGCCGCTGTCGCGCCAGCGGTCTGCGAACTGGTGCAGGATGCGGGCAAAGCCGCGCCAGTCGTCGTCGAGCGCCGTCGTGTTGGCGACCGCCCAGGCCTTGACCTCCGCGATCAGTGCCAGCCGCTGCGCGCGGTGCTCGGCGGCCTCGGTGCGGATCTTCTCGAGCCAGGCTTCGACCACCTTGTGGGCCCCATTGCAGGCTTCGTCGAAACGTTTCCACATCGCGTGGTTGGGCACACCACCTTGATCGGTCTGCTTCCATTGCTCGCGCAGGGCGCGCAGGTTCTCCTGCATCTTGCGGCCACCGATGGCCTGGCCTTCCGGCCGCTTGAGCAGGCCCTCGGCCCGCGCGACCAGCTCCTCGCGCAGCTGGTCCGCGCGCCAGCGCTGCCAGCCCTCCAGCTCACCTGCGGCCGCCAGGGCGGCATGGGCCTTGTTCTCCAGGGAGTCGCTGACCAGCCTGGCGTTTTCCTTCAGCGCGTTGCGCAACGCCGCAGCGGCACCCGCGCTGGCCTTGCCATGGCCTTCGCCGATCTCCGCCTCCAGCTTGTCCAGCGCTTCCTGCACCCTGGCAGTGGCCTGCTGCCGCACCTCAGGGTCGATGCGCGGTTTCTGGACCTTGGGCGCCGCCTCGGCAGGAACACCCCGCGTCGCGCGCAATTCGTCCGCCCACACCGGAACCGGCGGCAGGGGCGCCGCCGGGTCGCCCGAGGCAGCGACCGCCATGGCCAGCGCGCTCTGGAACGCGTCCCAGACCGCCAGCAGCTGGCCGCGCGAGGCCTCCAGCAGCGGCGGGAACTTCATGTCGACACTGGGCCAGCTGGCGTCCGCCTGCAGCGCGGCGGCCTGCTCCTGCCAGTGCGCCACGTCGTTGCGAAGACTGTCCCAGACGCCCTGCGCCGCAACCCACGGCTTGGTGGACAGGACCTCGATGCGCTGGGCCAGCAGCACGGCCGCCTCGCGCTGCACCTGCACCCGGTGCTGCAGGTCTTCGATGACGCGGATGCGTTCGACCAGCTGACTCTTGAGGCCCAGCAGCGGCTCCCGGCTCAGGGGGGCGCCGGCCTTGGCGGCATCGCGCTGCCAAGCCATGGCGTCGGCGATGTTGAGCTTGGCCACGGACAGCAGACCCTGCGCCTTGGCGGCCCATTCAGCGGCCACGGCTTCCTGGTTCTTGGCGCGGCGCAGGTCGTCGAGACGCTCGCGCACCGGGCGCGCGGCTCCCTTGTCGCGGGCAGCCAGTTCGCGAAAGACCTCCTGCAGCTGTTCCTGGCCCGGGTCCCCGGACAACCAGGCGCGGATCCGGGTGGCGCGCTCGCCGGACGTGGGGGCCGTGAAAGCGCCGCCGGTCATGGCGTCAAGCTGGCGGATATCGGTGGTCTTGGGGGATGCGGTCATCGTCACGTGGGGCCAGCAGGCTGGCGGGTTGGTTCCGTAAGCCGCGTATTTTCGCCGCTATTCCAGGCTTGGCACTCTGGCGCTGCAACAATTTGCGCCAGGGTCGCCGCGGCGGCGCTCAGTTCCCCAGGTTCAGCTCGGCGCGGGGCGTCCATTTGGGATCGTTGGCCACCGGCTTGACGGCCCCCAGGAAAAGCCGCTCGACCGGCAGCTTCTGCCCGCTCAGGTAATCCTTCACCGCGACGCCGCGCTGCACGGCGAGCTGGCGGATCGCGTCCTCGGTGACATCGATGTTCGCCAGCAAGAGCGCCTCCATTTCAGGCAGTGGAATGTCCTGGACAACACCGGCCAGATTGCGCGGCTTGGTGATGTCGGCGCGTTTGTAGACCTCCTTGAGCAGCGCAGGAGCTTCTGCATCGCTGATGGTCAGGGTGGCACCGGCCTCGGCGGCACTCGCATTGCCCGCCAGCATGCTGCGGCGCTTCTCGGCCACCAGCAGGGCACGCAGGCGCTCCTGCTTGTAGGCTTCGCGCTCGGCTTCGAGGCTGGCCGTGCCCACCACGGTCATCTTCAGGGCCGGCCGGTCATTGAGCGCCTTGGCCACCTTGTCGAGGCCCTCGCGGGCCTGCGGCAACAGCGCCGCCGACCCCGGGGCAAACGCGACCGTGCTGAGCTCGTCGCCGCCGCCACCGAAGGCGCTCGCGAGCAGGCTGAAAGGCGCGGTGATCGCCTTGACCACCAGGTTCACGATGACCTTGAAGATGATCGGACCGAGCCTGAACTGCGGGTCGTTGAGCGAGCCGCTGATCGGCAGGTTGATGTCGATCACCCCGTTGCGATCGGCCAGCAGGGCGACCGCAAGCTTCACCGGAAGGCTCGCAGGCGCGCCCTCGACCTTGTCGCCGAAGGTGAGCTGGTTGAGCACCACCTTGTTGCTGGCCGTCAGCTGGCCGTTGGGCAGTATCAGGTAGGCGACGTCCACGCTGAGCTTGCCGCGCTCGATGCCATGGCCCGCGTACTTGATGGAATAGGGCGACAGCGGCGGCAGTTCGAGGTCGCGCACGATGCCCTTGATGTCCAGCGCCAGCGGCGTGGCCAGCGGGTTGACCTTGCCCAGGATCTCCAGCGAGGCGGTGCCTTCCGCGCGCCCGCGCAGTTCCAGGTCGGCGAGCTGCGGCTGGCCCAGGGGCGCGACCGACGAGAAGGCGCTGAGTTTCCCGGTGAGTTCGCTCAGGTTGGCCGAGTAGTTGGGCTTGACGAAACGGTCCGAGAAAAACACCTTGCCGTTGATCAGCCCGACCGGGCCGATGGAGATGACCGGCTCCAGGCCGGTGGGTGCGGCGGCCACGACCGGCGCACTGGCCGCCGGGGCCGCTTGCGCCACACCCGCACTGGCGGGCGGCGTGCTGGCAGCCGCTGTACTGGCGCCCGCCACCGGGGGCGCAGCCGCGGCCTCCGACTTGACCAGGTTCTGCAGGTTGATGCGCCCGGTCTCGTGGATGATGATCCGGGCGAAGAAGTCGCCCAGCGTGGTTTCGGTGATCGACAGGCGCGGCGCGGCACCGGGCGCCAGCGCCAGGTCGATGCCACGCAGGCTCAATGACTTCCAGGCCAGCAGTTCCTCGGCAATCTGCAGCCCGGCCCCGCCGGCGGCCAGGCTGTTGGCCCGGAAGTCCTCCACCACCGCGTCGCCCTTGACCTGCACCGTAGGACCGGACGCACCATCGGCAACCCGCAGGTCGCCCTTGAACCCGGCGTCGGCCCGCAGCAGCTCGATGTTCAGCCCGCCAGCGAAATAGGGTTCGAAGGCATGCAGCGGTATCTGCGTGGCCACCAGCGCCCCCTGGGCGACCACCGGCTGCCACTGCACATTGCCGCGGTAGTCGAGCTGCCCCGGCTCGCCGCGCTCCGACTTGATCCTTGCCGCCAGTTGCATAGCCACCGGTTTGTTGCCCTCCGGGCGCATGTCCTTCACCTGCAGCCGGATGGCCGACAGGCCGAAACTCACCGGCTTGCCCATGGCCTCGTCCCGAAAGACCACGTCGCCCTCGGTGAGCGCAAGATCACCGATCACGACGCCCCAGGGGGCGTCGGCGGCAGCGCCGCCGGTGCCGGGTTTGTCTCGCCTGGCTGCTGCCGCCGGGGGCGCGGAAGGTGCCGCAACCTTGAGCCAGTCCTCGAACATCCATCGCTTGTCCGCCCCACGGGAAACCGCGACACGGGGCTGCACGATGGCCAGCCTGTCCACCGACACGGTGCGCCGGGCAAGGTCGATCTGCGACTGGCCCAGGCTGATCTGCCGGACCGAGGGCCACTGTGCGCCGCCCGGACCGCTGCGGGGTGCCAGAGCCAGGTCATCGAGCACCAGCGAACCCACCGCGACCTTCAGGTCGGGAGCCTTCCATTCGACGTCGAGCTCGGAGCGCAGGCGACCCTGCAGCACCGGGTTCAGGAACTGCGCGAGGTAGGGGCTGGCCATGCCCAGCGCCATATCGGTGATGGACGCCTTCACGCTGGCCTGGCGATCGGTGGCATTGCCGCTGAACTTCAGCCGGGCCGGCGCGGGCGCCCTGGTGGCCGCCTTGTCGGGCGCCCTGGTGCCTGCCCCGGCCCGCGCGGGGCCCGGCGTGGTGTCGACGATGGCCAGGCTGCCCTCGAAGCTGGCAGGCTTGTCCATCGGCCAGACGACGTCACGGACCTCCAGTGTCAGTTCCTGTGCGGCGAGCCGGGCCTGCGGAGCGACGGCTGCATCCGACCACTGGACTCCACCGCCCTGGATCGCCAGGCGGGCGAGCTCCGCCTTCCAGGTGGGCGCGGGCGCAGCCTGCGCAGCGGCAGCCGCCGGGGCCGGGGCCGGGGCCACTGCCGGCGCGCCACGGGCATCCAGGTTCAGGCGGCCTGCTGCGTCGCGTGACACCCGCACCTGGGGCGCAATCAATTCGACCGAGGACAGCTTGACCAGCTGCTCGAACGGGCGCACATCCGCCAGCACGACCTTGAGCGATTCGAAACCCAGTACATCGTTGCCGGACGCGTCCGCAGCCTTCAGGTCGCGCAACTGCAATTCGCCCTGCAGGCGCACCTGGGCTTGCGTGGACTGCTCGAAATTGAGCTGCAGCGTTGCCGCCAGCACGCCCTTTTGCAGACGGACTGGCAGGTTCGGGGGCAGATAGGGCAGGTAGGGCGCCAGGTCGAGGTCGCGGATGTCCAGGCGCGCGTCGGTCTTGCGGGTGGTCGCAAACGGCGTGGTCTGCGCCTGCGAATCGAACCGGCTGCCATTGAGGTTGAACGCCAGACGCGGCTCCACCCGGATATGGTGCCGGCCCGGCAGATTGCTGATGAAAGGCACGCCCAGGTCGAGCCCGGTCAGTGCGTGTGTCTTGCCCACCGGCCGGTCCTCGAACTCGACCGCGCCGCCCGTCAGCACCAGATTGAACAACGCGAACAGCAGCGGGTCCGACGGTTTGTCGGCAGGCGGCTTGTCAAGGCGGGCCAGGATGTCGTCGATGTCGTATTTGCCGCCCCCCAGATGGGTCAGCCGCAAGACCGGCGCATCCAGCGCGACCGCGTCGACCACAGGCGCCAGGCGCAGCAGCGATTCGAGCTCGGCGTTGACATGGAGGCGCTTGAACGCGAACTGAGGCCCCGAGCCCGCCTGGTTTGCGATCGCCAGATCCGACAGGGTGAGCTCCAGCGTCCAGGGTTTGAAGTCCACGGACCCCAGCGTGACCTTGCGGCCGAGCTGTTCGGAAGCCTGCTTTTCGATCTGGCTGCGTATCAACCCGGGCGCGACCAGCCAGCCCAGGCCCCACAGCAACGCGACGGCCCCCAGCAACCACGACAGCCGGCGCAACCATTTGGAGGAGGAGGACGAAAGGGTTTGCATGGGTGGAAGTGTTGAATGCAGCAGTCCGGAAGGTCAATGGCGTCGACTGTAAAACATCATCGGTGCAGAAACGAGAAAGCCCGACGCGCCGGCCTGGGCCGACCCGTCGGACTTGACGGCTGGCACGAGGCCCGTGCCGTCCTGGGACGCGAGGGAAGAGATCGAGGTCTTCCCAGGCGATGGCGGCAAGAGATTGCCACCGCTTTCCGCCGTTGCCTCCCCGCATACGCTGCCCGGGGGCTGCAACAAGGGGCTCCGGCGTTGCGCCTGACTGATCAGGCCCTGCCAGTCTAGACCTGCAGGGCCGTGAAAACAAGACCGTCTGTCGCCCGTGGCGAGGAAGCCTGCGTTGGCGCAAAACCGCCGGTGGCATGCGACAAAACTAAAGAGCGCCTTCCTTATGGTTGACTCGATATAAGACGACCACTAAAATCCGCCTCGCCTCACTGGGGTAAACCCGAATCGCCGCCACACCTGGCAAATTCGACGCGATGCACAGCCTCCCCCGTGGGGCGCAGAGAGTCGGAGGCGTACCAATCCAATCGATGCCTCGCCCGATGCGCTGTCCGCAGTGCCTTGCGTGCGGGTCTCGTGAAAGAAGGAAGTGCTATGTCAGCGTCCACGAAGATAACCAATGGCTTGCGAACATTTGCATCCGATGTCGTCAGTGGCCTTTTCGAAGTGACCCACAACGGTTTCGCCATGCTGGGTCTGGTGGTGGTGTTCACCACCCTGACGCTGACGGTACGGCCCGAGATCCGGGAGATCGGCGAGACACGGCTGATCCAGTGGCTGCAGGCCCGGCACATCTCGCTGGGCATGATGGAGGCGCCGCACGAGATCGCCGGCCGCGCGACGGCTGCAGACCCGCGCGATCTGCCCAAGCAGCAGGCCAACGTGGCCTTCTGGCTCAGCAAGAAGTACCGCGTGGCGCCCGAGCCCCTCAGCGCGCTGGTGGCAGAGGCCTACGACATCGGCGCCCGTACCAAGCTGGACCCGACGCTGATCCTGGCCATCATGGCCGTCGAGTCCGGCTTCAACCCGTTCGCGCAAAGCGCCATGGGCGCCCAGGGGCTGATGCAGGTGATGACCAAGGTGCATAGCGACAAATACGACAACTTCGGCGGCCTCTTCGCCGCCTTCGATCCGGTGGCCAACCTGCGGGTCGGTGTCAAGGTCCTGCAGGAGTGCATTGCGCGCGCCGGCTCCCTGGAGGGTGGTCTGCGCCACTACGTCGGGGCGGCCAATCTCGAAAGCGATGGCGGCTACGCCAGCAAGGTCCTGGCCGAACATGCCCGGCTGCAGGCCGTGGCGTCCGGCCGGCCGATCCCGGCGGCGCCTCCCCTGATGACCACCACCGATGGCCCCGCCGACGCAGAACCGGAAAAGGTCGCTACATTGCTGAAGTTCTGAACCCGGCGGGCAGCCATTGCCGCCAAAAGCCCCGTCATGCCTGCATGCACGGCCCCTGCCTGACCCATCCACCGACGCTCCACCGCACCATGTACGACCGCTCGATCCTTGTTGAACAGACCGACCCCGAACTGTGGGCCGCCATCCAGGCCGAAAACGCGCGCCAGGAACACCATATCGAGCTGATCGCCAGCGAGAACTACGCTTCGCCAGCGGTCATGGCGGCCCAGGGCTCGCAGCTCACCAACAAATACGCCGAGGGTTACCCCGGGCGCCGCTATTACGGCGGCTGCGAACACGTGGACGTGGCGGAACAGCTGGCCATCGACCGGGTCAAGCTGCTGTTCGGTGCCGATGCCGCCAATGTTCAGCCGCATTGCGGCGCCTCGGCCAACGAGGCCGTCTTCCTGGCCTTCCTGAAGCCGGGCGACACCATCATGGGCATGAGCCTGGCAGAAGGAGGCCACCTCACCCACGGCATGGCGCTGAACATCAGCGGCAAATGGTTCAACGTGGTCAGCTACGGCCTCAACGCCCAGGAAGCCATCGACTACGACGCCATGGAGCGCAAGGCCCATGAGACCCGCCCGAAGCTGATCATTGCCGGCGCCTCCGCCTACTCGCTGGCCATCGACTTCGAGCGCTTTGCCCGGGTGGCCCGGGATGTCGGCGCGATCTTCCTGGTCGACATGGCCCACTATGCCGGCCTGATCGCCGCCGGCCTGTACCCCAACCCGGTGCCCCATGCCGACGTGGTCACATCGACCACCCACAAGAGCCTGCGCGGCCCGCGCGGCGGCATCATCCTGATGAAGGCGCAGCACGAGAAAGCCATCAACAGCGCCATCTTCCCTGGCCTGCAGGGTGGCCCGCTGATGCATGTGATCGCGGCCAAGGCGGTGGCCTTCAAGGAGGCGCTGTCGCCGGCCTTCAAGACCTACCAGGCACAGGTGATCCGCAACGCGCAGGTCGTGGCCGAGACCCTGACCGCACGCGGCTTGCGCATCGTCAGCGGTGGCACCCAGAGCCATGTGATGCTGGTCGACCTGCGGCCCAAGGGCATCACCGGCAAGGAAGCCGAGGCGGTGCTGGGCAGCGCCCACATGACGATCAACAAGAACGCCATTCCCAACGACCCGGAAAAGCCGATGGTCACCAGCGGCGTGCGCATCGGCACCCCGGCCATGACCACGCGCGGCTTCATGGACGAGGAAGCCCGCCTGACCGCGAACTTGATCGCCGATGTGCTGGACAAGCCGCGCGATGCCGCCAATATAGACGCCGTTCGCACCAGGGTGCATGCGCTGACCAGCCGCTTCCCGGTCTACCGCTGACCATGAAGTGCCCGTTCTGCGGTCACTCCGAAACCCAGGTGGTGGAGACCCGGGTGGCCGAGGACGGGGACTTCATCCGCCGCCGGCGCCAGTGCGGGGCCTGTGAAAAGCGCTTTACCACCTACGAGCGGCCGGACGTGAACTTTCCGGCCATCGTCAAGAAGGACGGCCGGCGCATCGAGTTCGAGCGGGCCAAGCTGCTGGCCTCGATGAACCTGGCGCTGCGCAAGCGGCCGGTGAGCACCGAGCAGGTCGATGGCGCCATCGAGCGCATCGAGGAAAAGCTGCTCAACCTCGGGCTGCGCGAGGTGTCGTCGAACCGCATCGGCGAGCTGGTCATGCGTGAGCTGAAGAAGCTCGACAAAGTGGCCTATGTGCGCTTCGCCAGCGTCTACCGCAACTTCGAGGATATCGACGAGTTCAAGACGCTGGTGGACGAAGTGCGGCGCTGAGCCGCCAGCGAGGCAGAAAGCGGGTCATGGGCAGTCGCTGCCGGTGCCGGGCACCAGCCGGGGCCGGCCGGGCGCGCCGATGATGATCCTGCGCACGGTGGCGGCCTGCCCTGCCCGGCTCGGGCAGATGGTGAAGGTCCCCGCCTGGAAGGCCCCCGACACCAGCCGCGCGGTGCCCGAGGCCGAGTACGACACATAACTGGCCACCGGCGTGTTGCCGCGCAGCCGGATGCCCGCGCTGCTGCCGGCCTGCCGCTGCACCACCAGCTCGCCGATGTCGCGCTGCGCATTGTTGTTGGCGTCGTGGAACACCAGCCAGCCCTGTTCCCAGCCGCCGGCCGTGGTGCACCGTTCGGCATCGGCCGACTTGCACATCACCGCACGGCCGTTGCGCTTGATCGCCTCGCTGCGCGTGAGGTGCAGGCTGGCCAGGAAGCTGTTGCTTGCCGAGATGGCCCGCTGGGCCCCCAGCAGGCCGCCCATCGACGGCAGCGCCAGCGACAACAAAATACCGGTGACAGCCACCACCATCAGCAGTTCGACCAGGGTGAAGCCGGCGGCGGAGCGCGCCCGGTTGGCGGGCGGCAAGGGCGGGTTCGGGAAGAGCGGGCGCATGCTGGGGCATATCGTCCCGCCCCGGGGGCCGGCGCGTCATACCCCTTTGGGGGGGTCTGGTGCAGCGGGGACTGCTGCGCCCAGTAAAAAGGGCGCCCGGGGACGCCCTTGTCGGGAAGCGGGTGGCTTTCAGGCCGACCTGCGGCGGCGTACCAGGCCCAGACTGGCGAGTGCGGCGCCAGCCAGCAACAGGCTGCCGGGTTCGGGGACGCTGGTGGTTGCACAGCCGCCGGGAGAGGAGGGGTCACAGGCCAGAGAGACGTTGTAGAGGTGAAAATCTGCCAAGTTGAGGGGAAAATCGGCATCAAAGCTAATTGTCAGCAGCGGGTTACCACCAAGACCGGTAAAGGCGCCAGAAAATAGCCATGGTCCTGCTCCGGGAGGGGAGATTGCGAAGTTCAAATCCGCAAAGCCCAAGGTTCCGAGAGTCACGTCAATAAAGACGACATCAGTGAGACCTCCAAAGGATTCGCCACCAGCATTGATACCACCAGCTGTGTTCACAGAAAAGTTGAGATTGTAGAATTTTGTGGAGTCCAAGGTACCTACGACCTGACTGATTTGGGCGTCCTGTTTTTCATCTTTAGGCCCAAATGCCTTGTTTCCAACTGTGTCGATACCCATGTTGACAACGGTCCAACCGGTTTCGACAGTGAAAGTGCCATTCGTGATCAGGCCCGCATGACCAACGGTCGACAAGGACAGGACCACCGCACCCAGACCCCATTTCACTGCGTTTGTAAGCTTTGTTTTCATGCCATTGATCTCACGAGTTTCGGATGTTCAACAATAAGCATTTACTGTGCCACTATCGCAAGTCCTTGTTTTTCAACGCTGAAGCAAGCATTCGTGTCAGTTTTTTGGAATCCATGTAAAGCAGCCCGACAGCCTGTTGCCCTACCATGTCGCCATGGCACCACCGCTCCAGGTTCGGCGGCCGCTTTCTGAAATACACACCGTTCCATCGGCTGCCTGGGTGCCGCCGGCCACCGGCACCGCTGCGAGCACGAAGGTCTGCGGGGTCCCCACCACGGCGTCCGGCGTGGCGCAGTCATCGACCACGCTGATCGTGTAGCGACCATCTTTCGTCATGCCGGATGTACGCCCCAGCCCGCCTGCCGACGTGCCGTTGTAGGCGCCCGTCACGCTCACGGTGTAGCTGTTCGAATTGAGAAAGATCTTCTCCTGCAGGCTGGCCAGCTCCAGCAGTTCCGCCTGCGCCTCCACCCGTGCGGCGCGGACCACATAGCTGCGGTAACTCGGCAAGGCCACCGCCGCCAGGATGCCGATGACCGCCACCACGATCATCAGCTCGATCAGGGTGAAACCCCGCTGCAACCCGATTTTTTTTCCTGCCACGCTCACACTCCTGAAATCCTTGCGCCTGCACCAGACGGGTGTCATGGTTCGACCAGCTCGCGCCATGAGATGCGGCCGGTGCGGGCCTGCAGGCCCCGCTCGTCACCGCCGGTCTTGACAGCCCCCGCCTTGTTGGCGATGGTCTGCGTGGTGGTGTTGCCGTCCGCGTCAACCGTGACGATCGTCACCGAGCCGTCCTCGTTCGCCGTGCGGGTGATTTTCGCCGTTCGGAGGTCTGCATAGGTGATCGTCGTGGTCGTCACGGCCCCCACCACCGTGGTGGTCGCGCTCTGCACCGCGCCGCCGCCGCCGCTCAGGTCGCCGATCAAGGGGTCGGTGCCGGCGTCTGCCGACAGCTCCACTGCGCACTTCTTGGTGGTCGTCGAGTCGGTCGCGCCACAGGTACGCGTGTCCTTGGCCGGAGTCTTGGTCCAACCGGTATCGCCGTAACAGGCGGTCAGGTGCTTGGTGTGGTGGAACATCGAATACTCGGCAATCACATAGGTCGCGAAATCACCGGCCTTGACACGGTAACCGTACTCCGGGCGACCCGGCACACTCTGCTCGATCGCCGAGTTCGGCGTATTGGCCTTGATGATCTGCAGGGTCAGGGCCCCGTTGTGCCGGACCCCGGTGGCCGTCAGTTGCGTGGTGGTCGACGACCAGCCCTTGGTGCCATTGCCTGTGGGCGTCACCGTGGACGGCGGAATGACCGGCTGGTACATGTTGCCATCACGGGTTGCCGAATCGCTGGTCACGACACAGCCGTAAAGGGTCGGGTGCAGGCCGTCGCGCACGTCTGGCTCCAAGCCGTTGAGGCCGCCCCACCAGTTCTTGTTGGAGAACGCATCCGAGGGCAGGTTGATCGCCAGGCTGCCGATCGTTGCGCGGGTGTAAGTGGGCACGGTGGCCAGATCCAGGGTGGCGCTGGTCTGGAAGTTCTTGTAATCGATGTAACCCAGATTCACGTTGAAAAGATAGCCCGGGTTGCCGATATGCAGACGCGCTGCGGGGCTCAGGTACTGGTTCTGGCCGATCACCTTGAACTCGGTGGCCATCGAGGGCACGGCGATGCTGAGGTTGAAGTTGGGGTCGCTGGCATTCAGGAAGTTGACCCCGGTGCGGTCGTAGATGTCGTCGTACTCATGCCGGTGACGACGGAAGCTGCATCGGCTCGCACCACCGTCGCAGGTATTTCCCGCCACGGTGATATCGGTCGCGCCGCTGAAGGGCGTCACGGTCAGTGCCGGCTTGAAGTTGGTCCAGCCGGTCTGCGGTGTGGCCACCACAGGATCCGATCCGCCGACCGGACCAGTGTTCGTGGTGAGGGTGAGCCGGTTCTCGTTGTTACTGAAAGTGGCACATTGGGAAGCACCAGGGGGTGCCGCGACCGAACAGGTCAGCGACGAAGTGGGGGACCCGACTTTGGAGCAGGTGGTGGTGTAGCCATTCACAGTCTGGCCATTCACAGTCGGGCCATTGATCTTCTCGTAAAGGTCGTCCAGCCGAAAGCTGAGACCCAGGCTGGTGCTCGCTGCAATGTTGCCGGGCAGCCCGGTAACCGGGTTACGAGTAATCACGCTGGAACCACAAGCGATGTTCACATCCGTCATGGCCCGCCTGACGTTGGTGATAACCAGTTGTCCGTTGGTCGGCGGGGCGACGGCAGGCGTCGACGTGCCTGCCACCAGGGCCTGCGAGGTACCTTCGGCAATCGACAAGGTCGCGCCGTTGTAGTTGGCGCCTGCGGGCGCGGTGATCGTGATGACCGAGCCGGAGAGCGTGGCGGTGAAGCCGCCTGTCACCCTGGCGGCGATCACCTGTGCGTTGGTGCTGCTCGAGGCGCCATTGGTGATGTCCGTGATCGACAATGCAGGCACCACGGTCAGGCCACCGAACGAAATCGCACCCAGGGTCGCCGGGTATCCTGCAGTCTGCCCCGTGGTGCCGACAGTGATGGTGGCCGTCGCGGATGTGCCTGATGCCCGGGGGCCATGGTAGATCTCGACATCGAAATGCCCCCCCTCCACACCCCGGTTGAGCTGGGGGTACGGCACGACGATGTCCGGATTCTGGTTGAACAGGGTGTCGTTCAAGGTCAGCAGCTGCACCAGGATCGGCTGCGACAGCAGACCGATGGAAATGAACTTGCCCACCGCCACGCCATCCGTGGTCAAGATGGGGTCGCCCACCGCGGAACCGAGCGGTATCGTGTCGGTCGCGATGTACTTGATGCGGTCGTCATTGTCCAGCTTGACATTGCCGCTGAGGTCCAGGAAGGGGGTGTTGCGGCTCCCCCCGGTCAGGTAGTCCAGTTCCATCAGCCAGGCCTCGCCCTTGACGACAGAGCTGGTACTGGGGATGGTGTTCGAGACGGTGGGGTTGCTGGCCGTGAAGTAAAAGCGGCCGTTTTCGATGAAGGCGCCCTCACCCAGCACCCGCTCTCCGGCCGGCAAGGCGGTCTTCCAGCCTTTGTGGTTCGAGGCACCGCTGGTCCAGACCGGCTGGTTGGACGTGGCGCTGCGCACACGGGTCGTGACAGAGTTGGCGACATACGCCCGTTCGGTCAGTGTCTGGGTCAGCAGGGCGGCGTTGTCCGCCGGCGCTCCGTCCCAGATGCCATAGACATAGTGGACCGACGTATCCGTGAGGTCTGTGTTGACGAAGGCCTTGCCGGTGCCAAACGTCACCATGTAGCCACCGTTCGGATGCACCGCGACCCCCGGTGTCGAGGTGATCGACTGCGCGGGAGATGTCTGCAGCAGCAGGCTGACGGCGTCCGAGGTGCTGGCCACCGAGGCGGCGTCACTCAGCCTGCCGTTTCCGCTTGGCAGGGTCAGGTCGAACTTCCACATGGCCCCGTCGAGGTCGCCGGCGTAGACGGTATCCACCATCCCGTCGTTGTCCTCGTCGATGGCCACCGGCGTGGACAGGCCGTTCGGGCTGGTGACAGTCCCGCTACCTGCCTTCATCCGCTTGATCAGGGCCCCGGTATCCGCATTGATCACGAACAGATAGGAGCCATAGTCGCCCCCGTTGTTGTACCCGTTGCCCACGATGACGGCATCCGTCGCAGTGCCGCCGACGCTCACCCGGGCAATCGTCATGGTGCCATAGGTGTACCCCAGGTTGGCATAGGCATCGGCAGGGGTGGGCGTCACGTAGTTGACCGCGGTGGGCGAGATCTCCCACTTGACCTTGGCCGCGACGTCGGCCTCGGTGCTCGCTGTCAGGCCCGCGCTGCCGGTGATGTTCAGCGCATACAGGCCCTTGCCGCCCGCCCCGAGCCCACCGACCAGCACCCGCTGGGTCCCGCCAGCGGTCGTGATCTGAGCGACGTTGATCTGGCCGTCGACGTAATAGTCATGCTCGTAGGGGTTGGCAGCCAGGTTTTTCATCTTCGGCAAGAGCATCGAAGGCACATAAGCCCAGCGCTCGCGCCCACCGCCGTTCGCGTCGTTGGTGGCATTGATGGCATGCAGCATGCCATCGTTGGCGCCGACAAACAGTGTGGCATTGTTCGCATCGGCCACATACAGAGGCCGCGAGTGGACGATGTCGCCCAGCACCGAGATGCGCTGGCGCATGCTGCCGCCATTCTGGATCTCCGTGCTTCGGTCCCCACGCAGATAGCCGAGGATTTCCTGGCTGGTCAGGTAGCCTTGTTGTGCGGCAGAAAGGTCGGCGAAACGAAACGGGATGCCGGTGCCATCGTCCTTCATGGTGGCAATCAGGCGACCGGTGTCAAAGTTCTGTTCGTTCATGAGTTCGCCCGCGTCGCCCGTCCACCAGACCGTGCCGCTGGTCAGGTTTCCCGATGTATCGACCTTGTAGGCCAGAACGGTTCCGCTCCAGAACTCCCGCTCGTACTGGCCGCGAAACAGGACCTCGTTGCCCGACTTGAGGTTGAAACTGGTGATTTCGTCCTGCGCCACATACCCGATGGGCTGCTCCGCAGGATTGAAAGGGTCCAGGGCGACGGCCACCCTGAAGGACAGGAACAGGGCGACCGGAACGGCCAACAGACCCACCCAGAGCGGTTTGACAGGTAGCTTGATCATTGTTTTCCCCCTCAGGCAGGACAGTTCAGGACGCTGTAGTACGACTGCACGAACTTCACGGCACCACGGGCACTCGCGCCGCGGCCGGTGATCAGGTAGGTGTCGACCTGGTTGCAGGCTGAACTCGTACGGCCCCCGGTCGCCTGGCTCGAACCCTGCAGCCGGTTGTTCTGCGAAATGAGCTCGATGAAATAGCGCTGGTTGACGTTGCCATCGACGTTTCCGCCGACACGCAGGGAATTGGTGTCGTCCCAGGTGATGCGGAAGGCGCGCACATCGCGCTCTTCGCGAACAGCGGCCAACGTGGTGCGTGGCAGGATCTCCGGCATATAGGCAGCGTTATCCAGCCAGGTTCCATCTTTGACAGGGTCAGGGTGGGAGGTTGCCGGCACTGCCGTGAAGGCGGCGTTGGTGTAGTTCACGCCGGTGGCCAGCCAGTTCTCGGCCGCTGTGACTGCCGCCTCGGCGTTGTTCAGGGCGCTGTCCTCGAACTGCAGGTTGCCAGCCAGCTTGTACTGCGTGTTGGACGTGCTGACCGCCGTGATGCCGATCATCATGATCAGCACCAGGATCAGCAACGCGACCACCAGGGTGGCGCCACGCTGGCGGCTGCGCAAGGAGGGGGGCGTGTGGCGGCGCATGGAGAACACCTTCAATTGCGGAGTTGGACAACCGTGGTGAACAGCTGGCGTCGGAAGTTGTCGCCGGGTGTCACGTTGGCATCGCCCATGGCATATGTCGTGTTGTTGACAAAACCGGGCTCGGGCGTGGAGTTGCGGGCCAGCAACCAGATGCGCACCGCGTGGACTTCGTCCCAGGCTGTTTCTGCCGGTTCCGAGGATGTCCCGGGCAAGGTGTTGAGGTACTGGGTGTCGGGTGCGGTCGTGAGCCGGCCATACTGCACCTGCATGCGTTCGATGCCGCTGGCCACCAGTTCATCGACCATCGTGCCCGCGTTGGCGCCGGTGGTCTGCAGCGCGACACGCCGCAAAGAAGGGACCAACGGGTTTTCTGCCGCTGACACCGTGAACGGGCTGATGTAGTAGACGAAGGTCTGCACCTCGAACGTGGCCGGCAACTGCGTGGTGCCTGTGAAGGTCGGCGGCACCGGCGCAGCGGCCGTGCTGCGAAACAGCTGGCCCCGCTCGTAGATCGTGCGGAAATACACGGTGTTGACGGCCAATGCCGCGCTGGTCGGCACCACGGACAGGCGCCGCACCACCAGCACATCGCTCCCCGCCTGGTACCGCGCCGCCGGTATGCAGGTGGCCGCGAAGGGGTTGGTATTGTTGGAGCCCCAGACCCCCTGGCGGATGTTGAGGATGAAGGCGTTGGCCGAAGCGCCGGCTTCGTAGCAGCCGGTGGCGTCGGCAGGGGCCACCCAGGGGTCTGGGGCGGACGGCTCGGCCCAGGTGTAGCCGCGGAACCCGGCCTCGCGCAGCTCGTGCTTGATCGAATTGAGCGCGTAACGCCCGTTGGTCATCAGCTCGGATGTGCGGTCATTGGCACGCGAGTTGCTGGAGTTGGTGGCCAGCACCCCCACCAGGCCCGCCAGGATGGCCAGCCCGATGGTGATCGAGATCATCATCTCGATCAGGGTGAAGCCGCCCTGGCGCCGGCCGATGTGCGCGGTCGAACCGGACAGATGGGGCATGTGCGTGCTCATGGCATCAGTTGAAGAGGGTGCGCGTGGCGGTGTAGAAGAAGCGCTCGCCCGTGCCGGCCGCGTTGCTGCCGAGCTGCGAGCCGACCTCGAAGGCGGCATTGGTCGTGTCGGCCTGGCGGTCGACCCAGCTGATGGTGATGGTGTAGGTGGTGGGGTTGCCCGCCACGGTCTGGGCAACTGCCCAGGTGGCTTGCGGCAGCGATGCCGCCACGGCGTTCTGCCACTGCGACAGATCGAAGGTGGCCAGCGCCGCTGCGCCGCAGGCGGCATCAGAACAGGCCGTGCTGAGGGCATTGGCCGTGCCAGAGGTCGCCAGCACATAACTCCCGGCAACCGCCGCCGCCTTGTTCGCTTCCATGCGCTCTGCCAGGTCAGCCGCCAGAAAAACGGCCTGGGTACGGAACTGCCCACCCTGGTTGAGCTTCATCGAATAGGCCTGCAAGCCGGCGGTGCCGAGCAAGGCCAGCGAGATGATGGCCAGCGTGACCAGGATCTCGATCATGGAGAAGCCGGAACACCTGCGCCGTGCGGAGATGGACAGGCGCCTGGGGAAGCGGGACGCGAGGTTCATGGTTCAGGGCCGACTGACGTCATTTGGAAATGTTGCCGGTCACCGCCACATTGGCAGTGCGGTTCGGCGCGCCCGACCAGGTACCGCCCAGGGTCAGGACAGCGGCGCTGGCGGAGCTGTTCGGAAAGAAGCGGATCACCGCTGCCGACGAAGTGAGCGTGAGGCTGTCAGCGATCGGCGGGCGGACGATGACCGGATTGGGATCCATCGCAGTACTGCCAGCGCACTCGTTGACGACGATACCTTCCCGGCAGACCAGCCAGCCCTCACGCCAGTCCAAGCTGCCAGAACAGTTGGTTCCAGCGACATTGGACGCGCACACCAGCATGCGCAGATTGCGCTTGACGGCTTCGCTGCGAGCCTGGTTCAAGTCGCTCATCACCAGCCCCAGTGCGGTCGACTGCCGGGTGTTGTTCAGGGTGTCGCGCAAGCCCGGGATGGCGATGGCGGCCAGAATCGCGCCAATGGTCACCACGATCATCACTTCGATGATGGTGACCCCACGTTGCACAATCAGTCGAGGGTTCATGGACACAGGCTACCGCAAGCCGGCCTCGCGGTCGCGCGGATTTCGACGAATGGTCGCTTTGACCCGCCAGGCGGCACCCCAGCGGGGCGGTCTGGCACCCAGAATTGCCGCCATGGATGCTCACCCATGCGCTGCGCCGCCGAGCCCTCTGCGCCGGCGACTGCTGTTGGCGGGTTCGCTCGCCCTGGCAGGCGCTGATCCGCTGCGCGCCAACCCTAAACCGGCCCAGAACGCGGTCGAGAACATGCGTGCCCGCGTCGAGGCGGCACGGCTGCTCTCGGTCCCCAAGCCTCCGCCGGGCGTGCGCGACATGCGCTGGCATGAGCTCTCGCCTCCGGGGTTCAACCCGGGCCGCTTCCTCGATGCACAGAACATCAAAGAGCTGGCCGACAGCGACCCGCGCGCCGTACAGGCCCTGGAAAGGATACAGCGCGAATGGGACGAGGCGCCATCGGTTGTCTTCGACAACGACCGCCCGGTGCGGCTCACAGGTTTCCCGATCATGCTCGACCGTGGTGAGGGCCTGTCACGCGCCATCCTGCTGGTACCCTACTACGGTGCCTGCATCCATCGCCCTTCGCCTCCCGCCAACCAGATGGTGCTGGTGGTGTTGAAGAACCCCATGCCGCGCAACATGGACCACCTGCCGGTGTGGGTGCTTGGACGCATCTATGCCGCCCGTACCGCCACCCAGTTCGGCAAGGCCGCCTACACCGTCACCGAAGGCACCTGGATCAAGTACCCCTACGAGAAGTACCCGATGCCCCAGTACGTCCCGCTGCGGTGAGCGCGCCCCCCAGACTGCCTTGCGCCCTCCCGCCGTGAACCATGACCATGACCAGCGCTGCATGCGCGACGCACTGCAGCTGGCCAGCCGCGCCATCGGCCTGTGCGAACCCAACCCCCGCGTCGGCTGCGTCCTGACCCGCTCGGACGGCGCGGTCATCGGTACCGGCCATACCCAGCAGGCCGGAGCGGCCCATGCCGAGATCATGGCCCTGCGCGACGCATCCGCCCGGGGCCAGGACACGCGCGGCGCGACAGCCTATGTCACGCTCGAACCCTGCGCCCACCAGGGCCGCACCGGCCCGTGCTGCGATGCCCTGGCAGCCGCCGGCATCACCCGGGTGGTGGCCGCCCTCACCGACCCCAACCCCCTGGTGGCCGGCCAGGGCTTCGAACGCCTGCGTGCGGCAGGGGCAAGTGTCGAGGTGGGCCTGCTCGCCGACGAGGCGCGCGAGATCAACCTCGGCTTCTTCAGCCGCATGCAGCGCAAGACCCCCTGGGTGCGCCTCAAGATGGCGGCGTCCCTGGACGGCAAGACCGCGCTGGACAACGGTGCCAGCCAGTGGATCACCTCGGAGCCGGCGCGGGCCGACGGCCATGCCTGGCGCGCCCGGGCCGGCGCCCTCCTGACCGGCATCGGCACCGTGCGCGACGACAACCCGCGCCTCGACGTGCGCCTGGCGCCCTGCCCGCGCCAGCCACCGCTGGTGCTGGTGGACAGCCGCCTGGAAACACCGCCCGGCGCGCAGCTCTTCCTCCCCGAGCGGCCGGTCTGGATCTATGCCGCCGTGGCGGATGCCCCCCGGGCACGGGCGCTCACCGCGCGCGGAGCCGTCCTGCACCAGATGCCAGGCACCGGGCTGGGCAGCGAAGGCAAGGTCGACCTGCGCGCCCTGATGGCCGATCTGGCGCGCCAGGGCGTCAACGAACTGCACGTCGAGGCCGGCCACAAGCTCAACGGCTCCCTGCTGCGCGAAGGCCTGGTCGACGAGCTGCTGGTGTATCTGGCGCCCCGGCTCATCGGCCAGGGCCGCGGCATGGCCGCCTTCGGGCCGCTGGAGCGACTGGCCGACGCCCTGCCGCTGCAATTCCTGTCCAGCACGATGGTGGGGCCCGACCTGCGACTGATCGCCCGCATCCAGGGCCGTTCACGGTTTTAGTTTGCCCCCGGGGCCAGGCCGGGCCGCAATCTCGGCGAAAATACCGCGATGTTCACCGGAATCATCACCGGCGTCGGGCGCATCGTCGCCGTGGACGCCCTCGGCAGCTCATCCACCCACGGCAAGCGGCTGACCCTCGAAACCCCTCCTGCGTACCTGGACGATGTCGGCCTCGGCGACAGCATCGCCCTCAATGGCGCCTGCATGACCGTCACCCGCTTCGACCCGGTCGCGCGGCAGTTCAGTGTCGACATCTCGGCCGAGTCGCTGGCCTGCACCGCCGGCCTCGACCAGCCCGGCCCGGTCAACCTTGAAAAGGCACTGCGCGCGCATGACCGGCTGGGCGGCCATATCGTGTCCGGCCATGTCGACGGCGTCGGGACGGTGCGCAGCTTCGAGCAGGTCGGAGAAAGCTGGGAGCTGTGCCTGGGCATTCCCGCCACGCTGGCGCGTTACCTGGCCTTCAAGGGCTCGATCACGGTCAACGGCGTGAGCCTGACCGTCAACCGGGTCACCGACCATGCCGATGGCTGCGACATCCGCATCAACCTGATTCCCCACACCATCGAGAACACCGCGCTCGGCCACCTGGCCGCCGGCCTGCGTGTCAACCTCGAGATCGACCTGATTGCACGGTATGTCGAGCGCATGCTCGGCGCACCCGCCCCCACCACCGGACAAGGACATTCATGAGTGCACTGGTACCCGCGGCGATCTCGCCCGTGGAAGACATCGTCGCCGACCTGCGCGCCGGGCGCATGGTCATCCTGATCGACGAGGAAGACCGCGAGAACGAAGGCGACCTGATCCTGGCTGCCGACCATGTGAGCGCTGCAGCGATCAACTTCATGGCGCGCTTCGGGCGCGGCCTGATCTGCCTGACGCTCACCCGCGCCACCTGCGAACGGCTGCAGCTGCCACCCATGGCCGCCCGCAATGGCGACAAGAAGGGCACGGCATTCACGGTGTCCATCGAGGCGGCCGAGGGTGTCACCACCGGCATCTCTGCGGCAGACCGGGCGCGCACCGTGCAGGCGGCCGTCGCAGCGCATGCGCGGCCGGATGATCTGGTACAGCCCGGACACATCTTCCCGCTGCAGGCGGTCGATGGCGGCGTTCTGATGCGCGCCGGCCATACCGAGGCCGGCTGCGACCTGGCCGCCATGGCGGGCTGCTCGCCGGCCGCCGTGATCTGCGAGATCATGAAGGACGACGGCACCATGGCCCGCCTGCCCGACCTGCAGCTGTTCGCGGCCGAACACGGCCTGAAGATCGGCACCATCGCCAGCATGATCGAGCACCGCAGCCGGGTCGAGTCCCTGATCGAGCACCTGGGCACCCGCCCCCTGCAGACTGCCAGCGGCGAGTTCACCGCACATGCCTTCCGTGACAAGCCCGGCCAGGGTCTCCACCTGGCCCTGGTGCGGGGCAGCTGGGGCGCGCAGGACGTCATCCCGGTGCGGGTGCACGAGCCGCTCTCGGTACTGGATGCGCTGGAGGTCAACCGCGCCATGCACTCCTGGAGCCTGGACACCTGCCTGGCGCGCATCGCGAGCGAAGGCCGGGGCGTGGTCGTGCTGCTCAACTGCGGTGAATCGGCGGCGCAGCTGCTGTCGCAATTCGAAGGCACGGCGCGCGCCAGCCATGGCCCGGAACGCGGCCGCATGGACCTGCGCACCTACGGGGTGGGGGCGCAGATCCTGCGCCAATGCGGCGTGCACCGCATGCAGCTGATGGGCAGCCCGCGGCGCATGCCCAGCATGGTCGGTTATGGCCTGGAAATCACCGGATACCTGGCGCGCTGAGCGCCCCCATTTTCAATTCACGGACTTCGGAACACACACACATGTTTGGTGCTGACAAGGGAAAAATCGACGCAGGCGATGACCGCCTCAACGGCAGGAAGCTGCATCTGGGCATCGTCCAGGCGCGCTTCAATGCCGACATCACCAATGCGCTGGCCGATGCCTGCAAGGCGGAGCTGCGCCGGCTCGGCGTGCCGGACGCCCATGTCGACCATGTACAGGTCCCCGGCGCCCTGGAGGTGCCGGTCGCACTGCAGGCCATGGCAGAGTCGGCCAAGTACGACGCACTGATCGCCCTGGGCTGCATCATCCGCGGGGAAACCTACCATTTCGAACTGGTCGCCAACGAGTCCGGGGCCGGTGTCAGCCGCGTCGCACTGGACTACCAGTTGCCAGTCGCCAACGCGATCCTGACCACCGAGAACCTGGCGCAGGCCGTGGCACGCCAGGAGGACAAGGGGCGCGATGCCGCCCGTGTCGCCGTGGAAATGGCGAACCTGCTGGAAGCGCTGGCATGAGCGCCGTGCAGGTCTGCCCCCGACAAGCGATCACCGCAGTGCGCCACACGGAGGCGGCCCGATGACCACCGCACCAGAAGCGCCCCGCCCACCCGGCACCCGGCCGCCACGACAGTCGCGCACCGGGCTGACCAGCACCGGAGTACGCAAGGCAGCCAGCAAGTCGACCCGCAGCCGCTCGCGCGAATTCGGCCTGCAGGCCCTCTACCAGCACCTGATCGGGCGCAACCCGGTGGCGGACATCGACGCCTTCACCCGGGACCTGGCCGGCTTTGGCAAGTGCGACACGGCGCATTACGACGCGCTGCTCACGGGTTGCGTGGAGCAGCAGGCGCAGCTCGACGCGCTGATCCTGCCGCTGCTCGACCGCAAGATGGCGGAGATCTCGCCGGTGGAGCGGGCCACGATGTGGATCGGCGCCTACGAGTTCCAGCACTGCATGGACGTGCCCTGGCGCGTGGTGCTCAACGAGTGCATCGAGCTGGCCAAGGAATTCGGCGGCACCGACGGCCACAAGTACGTGAACGCGGTGCTCAACAAGCTGGCCGCCCAGCTGCGGCCCGACGAGGTGGCCAATGACCGCGGCAACACCCGCGCGCGTGGCTGACGGGCGACCCACCATGCAGGCACCCGCATGAGGACATCGGCGCGCGCCCAGCGCGTGGAACCGTTCTACGTCATGGAAGTCGGCAAGGCCGCCGCCCGGCTGGGCGCGCAGGTGGCCCACACCGACACGCCGATGGTGTACCTGAACATCGGCGAACCCGACTTCACCGCCCCGCCGGCAGTGCAGGACGCGGCCATGCGGGCGATCCACGATGGCCGCACCCAGTACACCGCGGCAACCGGCCTGCCCGAACTGCGCGAACGCATCAGCGACTGGTACCGCACGCGTTTCGGTGTGCAGGTGCCCGCCACGCGCATCGTGGTCACGGCCGGCGCATCGGCTGCGCTGCAGCTGGCCTGCCTGGCGCTGATCGACCCGCAGGACGAGATCCTGATGCCGGACCCGAGCTACCCGTGCAACCGGCAGTTCGTCGGGGCTGCAGACGGCCGGGCCGTGTTGCTGCCGGCGACGGCGGCCGAGCGGTTCCAGCTCAGTGCGGACCGCGTGCAGGATGCATGGCAGCCCGGTCGCACCCGCGGCGTGTTGCTGGCATCGCCCTCCAACCCCACCGGCACCTCGATCGATCCGCAGGAACTGCGCCGCATCCATGCGCTGGTGCAGGCGCGTGGCGGCCTCACCATCGTCGACGAGATCTACCTCGGCCTGAGTTTCGACGCCCACTTCGGCCAGACGGCCCTCGGGCTGGACGACCAGGTCATCAGCATCAACAGCTTCAGCAAGTACTTCAGCATGACCGGCTGGCGCCTGGGCTGGCTGGTGGTGCCCGAAGCGCTGGTGCCGGTCATCGAGCGTCTGGCGCAGAATCTGTTCATCTGCCCGAGCACCATCGCGCAGCATGCCGCGCTGGCCTGCTTCGAGGCTGACAGCCTGGCCGAATACGAACGCCGGCGCGCCGAGTTCAAGGCCCGGCGCGACTACTTCGTGCCGGCCCTGAACCGCCTCGGGCTGCAGGTGCCGGTGATGCCCGACGGCGCCTTCTATGCCTGGGCCGATTGCTCGGGCGCCTGCGAGCGCCTGGGCATCCGCGACAGCTGGGACTTCGCGTTCGAGCTGCTGCACAAGGCCCATCTGGCGGTCACCCCCGGGCGCGACTTCGGCCAGGCCGGGACGGCCCGCCACATCCGCTTCTCCAGCGCCAGCGCGATGGCGGACCTGCACACGGCGGTGGCGCGTCTGGAGCAGTTGCTGGGATGAGCACGGCCGGGCCGCCCCAAGGTGCTCCGGTGCCCCCCGCCGGGCCGCCCCAAGGTGCTCGGTACCGCAGCGGCGCGCCCGCAGGCTGCTTCACCTGGCCGGTGCGCGTGTACTGGGAGGACACGGACGCCGGCGGCATCGTGTTCTATGCCAACTACCTGAAATTCTTCGAGCGCGCGCGCACCGAATGGCTGCGTTCGCTCGGCATCGAACAACAGGCATTGCGCGAGGCCACCGGAGGCATGTTCGTGGTGAGCGAGACCCGCGCCCGCTACCACCTGCCGGCGCGCCTGGACGAACAACTTCTTGTTACAGCCTGGCCCCTGGAGATCGGTCGCGCCTCGCTGACAATCGGGCAGCAGGCCAACCGGGGCCCCGAAGCGGGCGGCAGCCTGCTGTGCGAAGCCAGCATCCGGATCGGATGGGTCCTGGGCGCTGACCTGAGGCCTGCGAGAATTCCGGCCGACATCCTGAGAGCACTGCAACCATGAACCAAGACCTGTCGATCCTGCATCTCGTGCTGAATGCCAGCCTGGTGGTGCAGGCGGTCATGCTGCTGCTGATACTGGTGTCCGTGGCGAGCTGGGCCGCCATCTTCCGCAAGCTGTTCGCGATCCGCCGGGTCAAGGCGCTCAACGAAACCTTCGAGCGCGAGTTCTGGTCCGGCACCAGCCTGAACGACCTGTTCGCCGCCGCAGCCAAGAACGCGCGCGAATCCGGCGCCATGGAGCGGATCTTTGCCAGCGGCATGCGCGAGTTCCAGAAGCTGCGCGAACGCCGCATCACCGACAGCGGCACCCTGATGGACGGCGCGCGGCGCGCGATGCGTGCCAGCTTCCAGCGCGAGATGGACGAGGTCGAGTCCAACCTGTCGTTCCTGGCGTCGGTGGGCTCGGTCTCGCCGTATATCGGCCTGCTCGGCACTGTCTGGGGCATCATGCATGCATTCACCGGCCTTGCCAACCTGCAACAGGTGACGCTTGCCACCGTGGCGCCCGGCATCGCCGAGGCGCTGGTAGCCACCGCGATCGGCCTGTTTGCCGCCATTCCGGCGGTGGTCGCCTACAACCGTTTTGCGCGCGACATCGACCGCATCGCGATCCGCCTGGAAACCTTCATGGAAGAGTTCTCCAACATCCTGCAGCGCAACGTCGGGGTCCAGTCGGCCTCGGGACGCTAGGGAGCCGCCGCCATGCCCTCGATGGTGAGCCGCGGCCGGGGGCGCCGCGCCATGAACGAGATCAACATGGTCCCGTTCATCGACGTGATGCTGGTGCTGCTGATCATCTTCATGGTGACCGCGCCCCTCATCACCCCCAGCATGATCGACCTGCCCAGTGTCGGCAAGGCGGCCAAGCTGCCTGACCAGGTGGTGCAGATCGTCATCGGCAAGGACGAAACCCTGGAGCTGAAGATCCGGGACAAGGCCAGCCCCACCAGCCTCAAGGATGTGGCGGCGGCCGTCAAGCGGGCCCAGGCCGGCGCCAACAACCCGGCGGTGGTGATCAGTGCCGACCGCAGCGTGAAGTACGAGGTGGTGGTGAAGGTCATGGACACCCTGCAGCGCGCCGGCGTGCAACGCGTCGGGCTGTCCGTGCAACTGGCCAACTGAGGACGGCGCACCGATGAACGCCACGGCAGACCGCCTGGAATTCGCGCCCCCCCCGACGCCCGGGCTGCTGCGCGCGCTGGGCCTGGCCATCATCGCCCATGGCTTTCTGGCGGCGGCGCTGACCTGGGGCGTGCAATGGAAGCAGTCGCCCAGCACCATCAGTGCAGAGGCCGAGTTGTGGTCGGCGATTCCGCAGCAGGCGGCGCCGCCGCCACCCCCACCGCCTCCTGCGCCACAACCTGCGGCGCAAAAGCCTCCGCCGCCGCCAGCCGCCGCCCAACCCAAACTGCCGGACCCCCAGATCGCGCTGGAGCGCGAAAAACAGCGTATCCAGAAAGAGAAACAGCAAACTGCAGAGAAGCTCGAACAGGAACAGCAGCGCAAGGCCCAGGAAAAGCAACGCGAACAGGACAAGCGCCTTGCCGCCGAAAAGCTGAAAGCCGAGCAGGACGCCAAACGCAAGCAGGCCCAGGAGGCCCAGCGCAAGGAGGACCTCAAGGCGCAGCAGGAGGCCGCCAGGAAGCTGGAGGAGCAGCGCAAGGCGAATCTGCAACGCATTGCGGGGCTGGCAGGCAGTTCCGGCACACCAGCGTCCACCGGCACGGCCCCGCAGTCGTCCGCGCCCTCAGCGGGTTACGGCAGCCGGCTGGTGGCGCGGATCCGGCCCAACATCGTCTACACCGAGACACTGGCCAACAACCCGGAGGCTGTGGTGGAAGTCCGCACCTCCCCCGACGGCACCATCGTGAGCCGCAAGCTGGCCAAGAGCAGCGGCATCCCGTCATGGGACGACGCGGTGCTCCGAGCGATCGACAAGACCGCCGTTTTGCCCCGCGATCTGGATGGACGTATCCCTCCTGTGCTGGAGATCAGCTTCCGGCCACGGGACTGAAGGGGCCTTGCCGCTATTGGCGTTGGCTCTCTTCATTGTCGGTGGTGCTTCCGGGACTACATTGGCGTTGGCTCTCTTCATTGTCGGTGGTGCTTCCGGGACATCCTTGGCGTTGGCGCGCGTCGCGGCAGGCGGTGCCCGGTGGGGGCGCTCAGCGGCGCGGTCGGGCGCTGAACGCGCCGACGGACCTGCGGTGCTCGCCGCCGGGGCGCATCGCCAAACTCAC
>Ga0247831_1000613_pt1 | contig 76854 bp, 56 predicted proteins | sample LaCruzMarch2015__9_FD_192406 | JGI IMG/M metagenome (GOLD analysis project Ga0247831, IMG submission 192406) | Freshwater microbial communities from meromictic Lake La Cruz, Castile-La Mancha, Spain - LaCruzMarch2015_1m | ecosystem: Environmental > Aquatic > Freshwater > Lake | place: Spain...
TAAATACCTGTCATAAATTGAAGGTATTACATTGTAATTATAATCCAGAATTAAAAATTCATAATATACCAGATACAGTAACAGATATCAGTTTACCAGATAAAGCAATCCAATTAGAATATTCTGGAAAATTAGAAAAAAAACAAAAGAACGATTTAGAAAATGATTATAAAGAAGAAGTTCGGAATTATTTTAATATTAAATCTAAATATGAAGAGGAATTACTAGAAATGAAAAAAAAAAAGAAAAAGAAAAATAAAATGCCTAAATGCATTGGGTGTTCTAGAAATGTAGGAATGCTTTTTTCTGGAAAAAATCAAAAATATATGGCAACTTGTGGAGATACTATTAAACCATGTGATTTGAAAATAGTATTACATCGTGGAGATAATTATAATTTCAGAGATACAATGGAAGAAATGATAAATACTTTAGAAGAAACAAGGGCAAATATTATCCAACAAAAAATGGATACTTTATTTAATTATATTAGTGAAGATAAATCCGCGGAATTATTTAAGAAACAATTAACTGCATTTCAGAATATTTCTAAACAAGTGGAAAAAAATCGTAAAATGTATGAAGATATGTATTTCAATCCACAAAAAAAAGAAATAATTCAACATAAAAAAAAGAAAATACAAGAAATAATAATGGAAATACAAGATCATTTAAATAATAATGAAATGGATGAAGTCGTAAAAAAACAGAACGATATAAAAGGCATTTCACAATATATTCAACGAGAGAATTATGAGTTTATGGAAGTATGGGTAGATTCTAAAGAAGATTATATTTTAGAACAACAACCAGTCATTTATTCTAAATTAGAGATAAATCATGGCGAATATATACAAGTAGAAAAAGAGTAAACTGAAATATTATATTTTTTGTAGTAAAAATATGATATATTTATTTTATTATATTTTATTTTATTTCATCTAACATCCATTATAATTAGAAACTCCGTCCCAATTAATTTCACCGGATTTTGCCCATTTATAATTTTCACAAATAGTTTTATCTTTTATTGAACCAGTGGCTGGATATTTATTACCACCACCAGCAGATTTGTCATGTTGTGTTTGTGTTAAATTTTTACCTATAGTTCCAACACATTGTGTACCATCCCCACTAAGATTCCATAAATCTGGACAAGTATTTGGATGTAGCGGGAATTTCAGTCCAGAATTTTGATATTGCATTAAAATTCCAATACCAACTAAACAAATAATTAAAACAATAAGTGCAATAATAAGGGCGATGGCATAGAACCGATCCATTTTTTTCTTATTTATATATTCAATATAAAGTATTTTTATCTAAAACCATTTTTTATTTAAAACCATTTTTTCCATTCTAAAGGTTTAAAATCTTTATCTACTAATTTCGGTAATTCTAAAGGTTGTACTAAAGTACTTTGATCTTGTATATATTTCAAGTATCCAATTGTTTCATTATATACAGTTGGTATAACATAATTCAATACGAGTCTATTTAAATCTTCTACTTGTTTTGTAACACTAATATCTTCCCGATGTTCTGCATATTGTAAATAAATACTACGCATAATAATCTTTAAATTATCTATATTTTGTGGCACAATAATGATTTTTCTATCTTCAGACATTTCATATACACCTGCACGTAATCCATTCTGAATAATTTGAATATTTCCACTAGAAAAGAAAACACGTGATAATAAATTATCTTCTAAAATACCTGCGAGAGAATCACGATATTCGCTAGATTTATTTTTCAATGCGATTTTTTCATACATATCAAACCGGACATCTTTTGGAGGTAATTCCATTAAATTAAGTCTACCATTATAACGTTCCATATCTAAAATACTTCTACTAGCTTCTACTGTATCTGAATTCCATCGTTGAGAAGCATAATTAACTTGATTTAATAAACCAGTTTCAATTGGTGTATATGTTCCAGACATTTATTTCTATTCTTTATCTTTCTAATAGAAAAAAAAATATTTATTTACGATTGTAATTATTATAATAATATACAATCAAAAACAAAAACAAAGAAGATATATTCGGAAAATTACCAATCAACGTATATAAGACTATTTTTGTATCTATATATTTATCTGATTGATAATATTTACCTATATTACCACATTTTGTTTCATCTGTTCTACAAGTATCTGCAAAATCATAATCTGTAAAAATATCTTTCGTTCCAAACTTAGAACATTTATTATAATAACTATCAATGAAAATAGTTGTACGATAATGTACACAATTTTTGCAATTAGGTAAAGAAAGTTCAGTAGATTGTATTTGTATTGTATAATTCGTCAATAAATAAAATAAATAAAACGGTTTCATTCTTTCTTTTCTTTTCTTTTTTGATTGTTTTTATTTACATCAATACATTTATGTTTTTTTTGTTTCAATATAATTCATTTTTGAAACAAATAGTATAAACACAGAATGATATAAGGAAGAAAGAAATAACATTTACAAAAATGAATTCTGCTCCTTCTCCTTCTCTCCAAATTCCTGAAAAATTCGCATCTATTTTATGCGATTTTGCAAATGATTTAACTACAACTTTTCCTGAATATGAATTCTTATGGTCAAGATGGAGAAAGCTAGAAAATGTTCCCGATTATATGATAAAATCGGCATATGTGCATTGTGTAGATATTTATCCCGAACGTTTCTTTGATATTTTGTATCAGAATGACGACATTTTTTCTCCCACAAGTAGTGTAAGTACTATTTTTCTACCAAATGTAGATTTTAAATTATTATTTAATTGTCCAAATGTAAGTGAAAGTAGTAAGAATGTTATGTGGAAATATATTCAATTGATTTTGTTTACTATTATTGGAAATGTAAATGATAAAAATGATTTTGGAAAAACCATGAATTTATTTGAAGGTATTGATGAAGAAGAATTACAAAGTAAATTAACAGATGCTATGAAAAACATGAGTGAATTTTTTAAGAATACTACTTCTTCTTCTTCTTCTTCTTCTGAAGAAACAAATGCCAATACAAATACAGACGAACAAACTGCAAATGATTTTTTTGAGAAAATGTCTAAAGAGTTTGAAGAAAAAATGGATAATGATGATACATTCAAGAAAGAATTCAATACAGATAATTTACCAAATCCAGAAGATATTCATAATCATTTGAAAGGATTGTTTGATGGAAAACTAGGAAATTTCGCAAAAGAGTTAATGGAAGAATTAGGAGATGAATTAAAAGATACATTTGATATGAAAGATATGAATGAAAATACAAATCCAAAAGATATTTTCCAAAAGATGATGCGAAATCCAGATAAATTCATGAAAATCATCAAGAAAATAAACGAAAAATTCCAAGAGAAAATGAAAAGAGGAGATATTTCTCAAGAAGAAATAATGAAAGAAGCGGGAGATATGTTGAAGAAAATGAAAGAAATGGGTGGAAATTCAAAACAAATGAATGAAATGTTTCAAAATATGGCGAAATCAATGGGACAAAGTGTCAACAAAAATATGAAGGTGGATACAAATGCGATGACCCGAATGATGAAATCTCAAGACATTAAAGATCGTCTTAGAAGTAAATTAGAACAAAAGAAAAATTATGAACTACAAACAGTAGATGATAATCATTTAGTATATCGTCCATTAGATAGTGAAAAAGGAGAGAAATCTTTAGCATTGACTAATAGTTCAGTTCCAGAAAAGAGTATAGATGAACTTGTTGCATTTATTGAAGGAGAACAGTCTGGATCTAATAGCAACATTATTAAAGATAGTAGTAATAAAAAGAAAAATAAAGCTAAAAAGAAGAAATAAACTTTACACAACTTTAGCAGTAGTATATTTTTTAGCAGTAGTATGTATATTCTTTAACTGCTAAAAAATTGATTATTTATGATTGATATATTACATTAAGTATAGATAAACAACGTAAAAATTAGAATTTAAATAAATCTTATTAAAAATATAATAGATATACAGAATGACGAGTAATACTAATTCTGCTTCTTCTACTTCTGCTGCTTCACCGGTTTCTTCATCCGGAATAACTACTGTGGATAAAGAAACAATACGTATTCTTAACAAACAAGGGGAATTCTTTGGATACCCAAAATGTTGTGTTAAGTCTTTTGTCAAATATGTTACCGGTAAAGGTAAACGAACGCGTATTCAATCCAGTACTGCACACCCAGAAGGATTTGTTCCATGTGAACCACATGCAAAACGAATACATAGAGGTGAAATAAACGTGAAAGAAATTATTCAAAATCGTGTTTGCACTGTAGGATTTGTCTTTGAAAATTATAAAGGAGAATATTTTACAGAAGTGAAAAAAAGTGAAGAATTTAAAGAATGGTTGAAAATGGTGAGAGAATCCAATAAATAGTAAACAAAAAAATAAAAAATAAAAAACAAAAAAATAAAAGGTGATACACCTTACCTTTTATTTTTTTTTATTTTTTTTGGCGGTAAAGTATTTTGTGCCTGCTAAAAAATTGATTTTTTTTGAAAATTAATAACTACTAGCATATATACAGTATTATACAATAAAATACAATATTTAAAAATGGTCTCTCAAAAAGCTCAAGTTGGATGTGTATCCACTATTTTCAAAAATTTACCAGAAATGATGTTACAACAAGTGTTGGAATTTGCAGGAGGAGATGGCAAACTCTATATATTGAATTACGATCCTAAGAAAAAAGCTATAGTGATTATGCTCAATCCAGCGTTTATGCGAGATACTTTAATGTACAAAATCAACAACCCATGTAAACCAGAAGTATTTAGAAACATTTTCGGTACAGTATATCGCGAAACATATACTTATGTACCTCCATCTAAGACTAATAAACCCCAGCCATACTCTATGATTGTAGATAACTATATGGGTACATGTCATCTAGAGTTTAGTCCTAAACACAAGGGACTGATTACATCTTGGAATAACAAAATAAATCGCAAAAAGAAATTGGAATCTCGCGAAAAAGAAATTAACTACATAAATTCAGTAAGTATTCGCAATATATATCCAGATTCTACATTTAAAGAAAGTATTTTGAAAATGTGTGTACGTAAAGTAGTACTTCTTAAGTAATTTATTTTGTTGTTGTTTGTTGTTTTAGTTAAGTTATGTTAGTAGTTAGTAGTTAGTAGTTAGTAGTAATTAATAAGTTGTGTGTATTAGTAGTAAAAATAAAAAAAAAGGTTACCAACCCTAGTAGTAAGTAGTAAAAATAAAAAAAAAGGTTACCAAACCTTTTTTTTTGTCACAGAGATAAAACGTAATCAAAAAAACATATCTTCATACGTTTCCCAGAAATTATTATCATTATCTTTTTTTGTTTGTTTCAAATATTCATCTAGAACATCTTGAGCACATTTTAATTTCGCGATATCGGTGATAAAAGACGATTCTAATAATTGTAATTGTTGTAATTTACGAAAATTTATTATTATTTTTTGTAACAAAATATCTTCTTCATGTTCAGTAGTAGTAGTACTATTTTTCAGATCAAATCCATCGTATGGATTGGTAGTATTTATTTTATTATTATTATTGTATAATATCATATTTGTATCATTTGCATCTGTTATTTCGTTTTTAATATATGTTTTATTATTATGAAACAAAAAATATTTTTTGTGAAACAAAATACAAATCGGAATTAATAAAGAAATGAAAGAAGTAAACATTTTTTATAGAATAATATAAAAAATATTTTTATTTTGTTTTAATTTTGTTTTAATTTTATTATACAATAAAATAATATGAATCTAAGAATCATTATTAGAAATTTTCATATTTAGAATTCTACAAGCGAAATTCTTTTTTAACCATTTTTCTTTTGTTGGTTGAGATACGATTGTTTTTTGATGTTTTTCAAATTGTTCCGGACTATCATAATATAAATGAATAGGATTATTTCCATTTTCACCGTTTGAAATAGTGACTTTAAAAAATACATCTTCTTGTCTAGATCCAACCAAATATTTCATTTTAGGATGATCATCCCGATAACGATTTCCGGTAACTGCATTACGAATACGAGTTTCTGGATGCATACTAGTTTCATAATATTCCAAAGTGAATTTTCCTCTTGGAATTTTTTTTCTATGTACTTGATGATATCCTTTATCGTGTATATCATGACTTATATTTGGTCGGTAATTATTTGAACTACACAATGTCACTGTATCATCATCCTCTTTCATAATAATAGTATTTAGTTATTTTGTTTTATTTTATTTATGCTATGTATGTTATATAACTACTACAAAAAAATTATTTATATAGTTTAAGATATATAAATAATTTTTGTAATTAATTATGTTTTCTTATTTTTCACCATTTAAACAATTTATATTTAAAAATACAAAAAAAACACAAGAAACATATAAGAATAATGAAGAAACTACAAAAACGAAATCTGTATTAAATATGTTTGATAATTCAGATGATGAAGATGAAAAAAAAGCTAAAGAAAAATATGAAGAATACGAAGAAAATGAAGAATATGCGCGAGTTAAACAAGTTAAAAAACCCAATTCTGTAAAACAGGTAGATGCAAATGATAATGCAGAAGAGAAAGAAAAAGAAGAGAAAGAAAAAGAAGAACAAGAAAAAGACGAGGAAGAACAAGAAAAAGAAGAACAAGAAAAAGAAAAAGAAGACGAGGAAGAACAAGAAAAAGAAGACGAGAAAGAAGAAAAAGAAGACGAGAAAGAAAAAGAAGACGAGGAAGAAGAAAAAGAAGAAAAAGAAAAAGAAGACGAGGAAGAGGAGGAAGAAGAAGAAGAGGCAGAAGAAGACGAATATCCAGAAAAAAGAATAGAAGATGCGTCTATTATTCTAAAAGATATTCCATTCTATTATTTAGAAAATGGGAGCGATATAAATAAAGATAAAGATATAAAAACATATTTAAAAAACAGAGATATAATTGAAATAGATGTATATATTGCAATTTATAAAATAAATCAAACTAACTATTTACCATTTTTATCTTATGCATTAATTAAAGATAACAATGAATTATTATCGTTTCCATATTTTAAACATGATACTGTAGTAATAGATGAAGATAAAGATCCATATTTAGAAGAATGTAAATTGAAAATACTAACATTATTTAATATTTTTCCAGATAGTAATATCAATAAAATTAATAACTTTTTTAAAAAACAAATAGACTACAAAGGATTTTACCATAATGACAGTGAACAAAATACAAATGAATTATTAATAGTTTTTGAATATAAAGAAGAAATAGAAAAAATATCTACTAATTTAACTACATCAATGTATTGGGCGACAATTCATGAAATCATCAATACAAAACAGATAATAAATAAACAAATCCCATTGATTTATAAATGGTTTCTTACATTTCCAGAATTATTATATATTACTGATCAACGAGATACACGAATAGAAATACCTTTTGTATTATATTCATTAGATAAGATAGATACAGAGGAAGTAAATAATACTAATATAGAATTTCATAGTGTAACAAAAAAAAATAATAATTTATTACCTCCGTTTTTATTTCATCCAAAGTTAGGTATGAAATATTTCTTTTCAACGAATTATATAGAAACTGAATCTGAAATGGAAATAGATAGATATGTAGTATTTATAACAAAAACCTTGTATATTTTAGATAACATCTCTGAATATAAAATAAATAATATTTCCAATTATGACAGTTTTTATTTCCAACAAAAGAATGAACCAATTTGGGCAGTATCTTCTGTAGATTTCTTTACAATTCTATCATAATAAATAATATTCTAATTATAAAAAAATTGAATAAATGAAACCGAATAAATACAAAATAAATAAGAATAATAATATATAATGAATTCCACTATTAGTTTTTGTTCTAATTGTCAGAATAAATATTACCATCGTATTGGAAAAGATAAAGTATCCCTAACCGATATTCTACAATATTATTGTAGAGTATGTGGACATACCGCAAATAATGATAATACTGAATCTAAATTTCCATTATGTGTATTGAATACTCAATTCAAAAAAAGTTCCGTAAACTTAGATTTTATTGTGAATAAATATACAAAACATGATCCGACTTTACCACATATTTCAATAAAATGTCCAAATGATAGTTGTAATACGAATACTTCTGAAAATGAAAATAATGTCACAGATGCTATTTATTTACGATATGATAATGTAGTATTGAAATTCTTATATATTTGCACGGTATGTAATCATAAATGGAAAACAGAATAAACAATTGTAAAGACAGAAAAACAAGAAAAAAATAGAAAATAGAACGTAGATTTTATATTTAATCATTTTTTTTTATGAAAAAAATTGATTTATTTTGAAAATGATTTAGACATAATATATATTTACAAAATAGAAGAACGAATTGAATTAAATTAATTAACGATTAATATGATGAATAAGAAAAACAAAACAAAAGAAGAAGACGAAGAAAAGGAAGAACAATTATCTGAAGAAGAAGAGGAAGAAGAAGATGATGTGCAAGTAGACTCGGAAGATGAAGAAGAAATAGAACCAGTAGTATTGTCTGATGAAAGTGATGAAGAAGGAGTAGAAGAAGATGAAGACGAAGAAGATCTAGATGACGATGCTATTCCTAACGCAACTACTACTACTACTACTACTAAACCATTAACTAGTAACAAAAAAAAAATACAACCAATTATAGAGGAGGAGAATTATGATGATAACGACGAAGATGAAGATAATATGTCATATGATCCAGAAGAAGATTCAGATGCAGAAGATGATGATAATCTTTTACAAAAATTCAATGATAATGTAAACATGAAATTTCTAGAAGATATTCATGTAGAAACAAAATCGGTGAATTATGAAGAAATGATTGCATTAGCTAGAGTCATACGAGATAAAAATGGTAAAATAATAGATTCACTACATAAAACATTACCGTTTTTGACAAAATATGAAAAAGCCCGTATAATTGGTGCAAGAGCAGAGCAATTAGATAGAGGAGGTGAAGCATTTATACCGATTGATGAGACTATTATAAATGGTCGTACAATTGCATTAATGGAATTTGAACAAAAGAAAATCCCATTTATTATTGCTCGTCCATTATCTAATGGAACTATTGAATATTGGCATTTACGTGATTTAGAAATATTATAATTTTGTAGTTATATGTATCTTATCTATATCTACAAAAAAAAATAAAACTCTATAAAAATATATTTTTTTTTTGTGGCTTCTTTTTTCTTTCTATCTATCTATCACATCTATTTATGAAAATTTAGTAATTCCTGCATTTTGTAGAGTAGTAATAGATAATCCTGCATTTATATAATCAGCCAAAACATAATTGGAATTTATAAATTCAGATAATGGTATATTTTGACTCAATAATTGATTTACTGTATATCCTGCATTTTCAAAATCTAAAACAGTATAACCATTACGATATAATGCAAAAATACTCATTCCAGTTCCATAAATAGCTTCATATGCACTAAATCCAGCAGTTTTCAAATCTACAATAGAATATCCAGCAGTAATGAATTGATATGCTGTAGTACTTCGGTCTATATACAAATATCCACTATTTAATATATCGGTAATGCTATAACTTGCATCTCTCAATTCACCTACAGAATAATGTGCTTTTATCATATCGGAAATAGTAAATGTCGCAAGAGATAAATCATATGCAATTTTATTAGCATATTTCAAATAATTCGCAGAAAATCCGGCTTGTTTTAAATCTGAACATGAATATCCAGCATCGCAAAATTCATATATTGCTGGATACAAATCACTTTTACCATAACCTGCATTTATTATAAATGAAGCAGGTACACCTGCATTTCTGATTTGTGATAAAGTATATCTAGCATTAATAATATATGTCAAACTATATCCACCATTTAATAAATTAGAAACACTAAATCCAGCATGTTTTAATTGAATTGCAGTATATCCTAATTTATATAATTGGTTTGCAGTCATTCCAGCAGGAATTGGAACAATGGATAAACTAGATATATCACTTACAGAAAATCCAGCATTTGTTAATTCAATTGTAGAATATCCTGCATCATAAAGAGAAGATACAGAATATCCGGCATTTTTAAGATCAGATACTGAATATCCATCTTGTATAAATTTAATCAAAATGTTAGATAAATCATTAGATCCAAACCCAGCTTGTATTAAAGAAGTTGCATTTATATTAGCTAGTTTGAATTCTGCAACATTAAATCCAAATTGTATAAGTTCTGATAAAGTATAACTCATAATTATATTAGGTATATACATACTTAAGTTAGAAAATAAAAATCAAATATTTTCCTTGTCGCTACAAAAAAAATATTACTAATAATGATGCTATTTTTTTTGTAAATAAATATATAATATATATAATAATAATACATACAACCATATTAATGTTTCCAGTTCTTACCACAACTTAAACATGTAACAAATACAGTCGTTGGTTCATCTGCACTTCTCGTTTGCATTTCATAATAGGTACATTTTTTTGATTTACATCTACCACATGTATACATATCGGTTGAAGCTTCTATATTATTCGTAAATTTCAAACGATCGCGTTTAATTTTTCTTTCAATCATAGGTTTCCATTGCAAAGGATTCATTTCTTGATGTGTCATTGTCGCAAAAATAATCGGAGAAATTTCTCCCGAAATCAATTGATTTTGTAATTCTATATTTTGTTTCAAATTAATCAAGATAGTTCTTAACCGCGCAGCATATATTTCACAAAATAATGGATTTTGCCATTTTTTGATGATTTGTTTTATACCAGCTTCTTTAATTGCATAATTAAAGACTCCTTTTTCAATATTTTCTCCCAATTTTGATTCTAGATCTATATTACTAGAGAGAATATTCTTGAATTCATTAGAAATAGCGACACGAAATATTTTAGGATCAGAGTGAACGAAAATATGCGACATTTATAGTATGTGTAGTTTCGTTTATTTTATTTTAGTAGTTTAATAATATATAAAAGATTATTATATATTATTTTCAATTTTTTATTATTATTACTGGTTCTGGTTAAGCGAAATATTCTTCCTCTTCCAATTCAGATTGACAATCCAAGTAATTATTTTCATTATTAGATATTTCTAATTCTATCTTTTTATTCACTTTCTTTTCTTTTTTCTTACTTGTTTTCTTTTTAGAAGAAACTTCATATTCTTCTTCTTGTTCTTCTTCTAATTCGGGATCTGGTTCTGGTTCTTCAGAAACATCATCATCTTCTACTAAAAAATCATCATATACATATTCATTTGGTTCTTCTTCTTCTGTATCTTCTTCCGTATCTTCTCTCAATTCTTCAAATCCTCCCATCAATTTCTCATAAATAGCATTCCATTCTGAAATACGTAAATCATTTAGTTTATTTACATTTTCATTTACTAATACACATCCACCGAAAAACAAAATATTATCTATTGGTGGTGGAAATTCGTATTTATTTTCTTGTCCAGCCTTTCCATTTTTTTTACCGTAAATTACAATATTATATTTATTGTTATTTAATTCAAGTGTCCATTTATGATGACTACAAAATCCTTCAGATGATTTGAAATTTGCCTTTTTATATAAATCTGCTTGAACATATTCCTTGATATTTATTTCTTTTACTGTACCTGTTTTATCAATGACAATAATATACGGCATTTATATATTTGATTAATTTAATTTAATGTTGTAGTGTTGTCGGATTGTATTGTATTGTATTGTATTATATTATAATAAAATAAAATATTTTTAAGTAGTTTTTGGTTCGTTATTTTTAGTAAGTGTTTTTATTTTTGTAATATATACTAGATGGTTTATGGTTTATTTTATTATACAAATAATTAGTTTTTGTTTATTTATTATAATGATTCATTATTTGTGGAATATCTTAAAAGAAAATTTTTCTGTTAAAAAAACAAAAGATATTAATTCTACTATTGAAAAATATAAATCATTAATGGAAAATAATATTCATCAACATCAAAATAATAAAAAATTAACTTTAACTTCTTTAGAAGAAATACCAGTAGTAGAAAACGAAAATACGTTGTTGGAAGAAGATTTAACTACATTTTTAGAGCAAGTGATAGCTACAAAATAATTTATTTATGTTTATAAACAATATATAGTTTATTTTGTAGTTTAGTTATAATAACCAATTCATTTTACTAATATAAATTCAATTATGAAACAAACAAATAATTACAATAATGGAAGAGGAAGAGGTGGGTCTTTTATTGGTAGAGATCGTAATAGTAATACCTTTGGTAGAGATAATAGTAATACCTTTGGTAGAGATAATAGTAATACCTTTGGTAGAGATAATAGTAATACCTTTGGTAGAGATAATAGTAATACCTTTGGTAGAAATAATAGTAATACCTTTGGTAGAAATAATAATAATACATTTGCTAGAGATAATAGTAATACCTTTGGTAGAAATAATAGTAATACCTTATCAGAAATAGAACAAAAATGGGAGAATCCATTATCACAACTACAAAAAAAATATTATATTTCGCGTTTTCAAAATGAAAATATAAAACTTTCTTATGAAACTGTTGCTCCTAAGAAAGTTTTATCTTCCGAATACAATTTATGCATTGCTATACCATATGGAAAGAAAGCATACATATGGTATACTTTTTGTAATAATTCTCCCATTTGTTTATTATTAGAATTAAATAGAGATAATCAAATAAGTGATAATATATCTATTTTCACAAATTCACCATCAGACATTTCAACCGATTTTGAATTAGGTACTATTATTTCCGGAACACTTTACGAAGAAATAGAAGAAACCGAAATAATAAATCCAAATGCGAATTCTAAAATTTATTTTGTAATGGATGATATTCATATGTATAAAGGAATAACTATTTCCAAATGGTGTTTTGAGAAAAAAACAGGATTTATCTATGACTTTCTCTCAAAAAACACACAAAAACAAATAGTATTATCCGTTCTATGTAATTCCGAAACAAATATAATTCTAAATACTAATATATCTTATAATATCCGACATATTCAATATAGGGCAACAAAAGAAATATTACCACATTATAATGTGTCTTGTAATAAAAAACCATTATGGAATCCAGTTATTAGTGCAAATATAAATACAAATAATAATCATAATCATAATAAAGTAGATTTGTCAAAAAAAATAATAAATACTAATTGGAAATATGATTTTTCTAAACCGATTTATAAACGAAATGCATTTTTTTGGGTAAAAGCAGATTTGGCATATGACGTATATTTTTTAGGAGCATTATCTCTACAAAATGATATAATTTATTGTCAAAATGCACTTATTCTGAATTTTAAAACTAGTGTTTTATTAAATACTATATTTCGTAATATTCGGGAGAATCAATGTTTAGATATAATTGAAGAAAGTGATGATGAAATGGAATTTGAAGATGTGAGAGAAGATAAATTTGTATATTTAGAAAAAGAATGTATTATGGAATGTTATTTTCATTTTAAATTCAAGAAATGGATACCATTATGTGTAGTTTCTACAGAAGATTACAAAAATAAAATAATATCTTTACCATCTTTATTATAATACTGTAGTAGTAGTAGTCTTCTTGACTTTTTTAGATTTTCTTTTTATTTTTGTCGTTTTTCTTTTTATTTGTTTTTTTGTCTTTTTAGATTTACCTTTACATTTATATTTACCACCCAAAATAGAAGCAAAAGTAGTAGGATTGCTTATATTTGTGTCTAAAACATTCGGTAAAGCATTATTTATTTTATCTAATAACATTATTTGTATATATTATTGTAAGATTTTTTGTTTTATTTATGAAAAATTGAGAGAATTGTAATAATTTATGTATTATTATTATTACAAAACAATATTATTATTACAAAACCATAATAATAGAATGCGTCGTGGTATTTATAACAAATATAATTCCAAATTCAAAACTAAATGCAATAATAATAATAATAATGGAGATTCTTTGCCACCTGTAGTCGCATTTACATTAACAGAAGAGTATTGCAAATCTATTTTAGAAAAGGCATATATTGGACAACAAGGATTTACTATTTTAAAAACAGATATACATCCAGAAGATTTAAAACAACTCAAACAATCGTTAATGATTCAATCTTTACCTTCTTTTTCTGGACCAAAGGTAGAACCGATTTCCTTTCCAGTTTTTCGGGAGAATGATAAGAAAATATATATTCCTCGTTTTTATGGAGAATCTAGATATGGAAATGGAAATGGAATGATTCCTAGGAATGATTTGTCTTTAGGTGATCCGATTCATACTCCTTTTGTAAAACCAATTAGAGATTATCAAGAAAAAATTATTGAAGTATATATAAATCATATTCAAAAACAAAAAGAATCCGAAACAAAAAAATCAGGAGGCGGTATTTTAGAAGTTCCATGTGGACGAGGAAAATGTTTAGGAATAAATACCCCTATTCTTATGTATGATGGATCTATAAAACTCGTTCAAGATATTATTGTAGGAGATGTATTAATGGGGGATGATTCCACACCACGAAACGTACTGACATTAGCAAGAGGTCAAGAACAAATGTATAGAATACGAGAGAAAAAAGATGTATATATAGACAAAGAAAAGTGTATAGGTGAAGAATATATTGTAAATGAAAGTCATATTTTATCTTTATATCATCAAATAACCGAAAGAATAAACGATATATCATTAACTAAATATCTTTTGTTACCTAAATCTGTACGACAAACATTATTTGGATATCGTGTTCCTATTCATTTCCAACAAATACCAATTAGTAAAGATCCTTATTTTGTTGGATTATTATGGGAACTTAAACACATACCAATGGAATATAAATGTAATTCTCTACAAATACAATTAGAATTATTAGGAGGTATATTAGATAAAATTGGTAGTTTTTATTTACCTAATTTGATAAGAATAGAAAAACAAAAAGAAAAAATAGATGATGATCTTATATTTCTCTCAAAATCACTTGGATTTAAAATTTATCAAACCGAAACAAAAATATTTATTCAAATTGACAAAAAATCATTGAATATTCCTTTTCGTAAACAAGAAAATATAGAAAGACAAAAGAAAAGTAAAGGTAAACATGTAAATGTAAATGTAAAAAATGCAAATAATATATATCCGAAATATCATAAATACGAATTTACAGTTGAAAAACTCAATATTCAAGAATATTATGGATTTGAAATTGATGATAATAGACGATTTGTATTAGGAGATTATACGGTAACCCATAATACTGTAATGGCATTAAAAATCATTTCTATTGTTGAGAGAAAAACATTAATTCTTGTTCATAAAGAATTCTTAATGAATCAATGGATAGAGAGAATTACTGAATTTATGCCAAGTGCACGTGTTGGGAAAATACAAGGATCTAAATTTGATATTGAAGAAAAAGATATTGTGATAGGTATGATTCAGTCTATGTATGACCGGCCTTTTCCATCTAATGCATTTTCTTCTTTTGGTCTAACTATTATTGACGAAGTACATCGTATTGCAAGTGAAGAATTTTCAAAAACTTTATTTAAAACTATTACAAATTGTATGTTGGGTATTTCAGCAACAGTAGATCGTAAAGATGGGTTAACAAATATATTACATATGTTTATCGGTCCAAAGATTTATTCTGAAGATAGAAAAGATGAAGATGTAGTAGAAGTTCGTGCGATTGAATATAGAAATAATGATCCAGAATATAATGATGTTGTATATGATTATATGGGTAATGTGGCACATACAACTATGATTTCTAAAATAAGTAATTTCCCACCTAGATGTGATTTTGTAGTACGTATATTGAGAGATTTAATAAAAGAAAATCCTGAAAATCAAATTATGGTTTTATCACAGATACGAGGATTACTTACTGATATCCATGAAAAAATAGGAGGAGATTTGGAAGTAGGATTTTATGTAGGAGGAATGAAACAAAAAGATTTACAAGAAACAGAAGAAAAACAAATTGTTTTAGCAACATATGCAATGGCAGCGGAAGCTTTAGATATAAAAACATTGAATACATTAGTAATGGTATCTCCCAAAACAGATATTATTCAAAGTGTTGGGAGAATATTAAGAACACGTGGTTTAGGCAAATTGATTGTAGATATTATAGATACCCATGATGTTTTTCAAAATCAATGGAAAAAAAGAAGGGTTTATTATAAAAAATGTGGATATGGAATTAGTTATGTGAAATCCTCTGACTATAAAGCAGAAAATACTATATGGAAAAGAATTAATAATTCGGTTATAATGCAAGAAGAAATACCAAAATGTATGATTGATATTTCAAAAATGGATTTTAGTAAGTAAGTAAAGTAAAGAGAGAGAGAACAGAACATAGATAGTAAATAGATAAAGAAACAAAATCAAAACAAAAAATCAACTATTTTTTTCTATTTAGTTTGTATTGGATCGGATCGGATGACAATCAGTTTTTATTTGATAATAAGAGAAAAATATCCTGTCAAAATATATAAAAATAATGAAATTTGATTTAAAATCGGTATCTCCTTTAGAAATATTCTTATTTATTTTATTTGTAGTGTATATTGTATTTTCTATTCCAACACCTGCTATATTAGTTCCAATTATAGATAGTCCACTCGGATTAGGTATTGTAGGTATTCTTACCTTGTATTTATTCTTATATACAACTCCTATTTTAGGTATAATATCTATTTTTGTAGCATATGAATTGCTAAGAAGAAGTTCTAAAGTAACGGGAGAAACACATATATTAGAATATACACCAACCCAAATTACAAAAGATAAATATATGAAAGAAATGAATCCACCTACCCATACCATATCATTGGAAGAAGAAATTATTAAAGAAATGGCACCAATTGGTAGAAGTGATCCAAGTACGTATATTGATACTTCCTATAAACCAATCGCAGATAAATTAATTGATGGTGCCACTTTAGTTTAGATAGATAAATAATCAACGTATAAAATCAATACTACAAAATATATATTCTTTTGTAGTATTGTATTGCATTTTTGAAACAAAAATATATATTATGTATAAATATGTCTGCGCGATTATCTTTAGACCCAATTAAATATATATCATGGAAAGGTAAAACTTTCTCTCAAATAACTGCAGATATTCGTGCGAATACAGTCAAACCAACTGATACCGTATACATGACAGTACCTACTCATTTATTAATGAATCCGCAACCATTGAAACTATATCGTAAAGAAATAGCTTCTATTCCATTAAATACATGTAATCGTCGTACCGCTATTAAAATCTCAGATATGATAGAAACTCCTGGAGGAAATATCGTTAATTCTAAAGAAAAAGATGCAAATGCAAATGGTTTAGTAAACATAAATGATCCAAATCTCCCAAATTTATCGGGAGAATATCCTGGTTCTAGTTGCGATCAGTCGTTTCCAACAACAACGAGTAATATAATAAACCGGTGTTTATCTACCCAAAATAATGCATTAAAACGGGTTCGTAGTTCTGGAATGATTATCCGAAAATTCAATAATAATAGAAACAATGATACATATTATACTTCTTCTAGTCAATATTTAAATAGTCGTAATAAAACATTTGGTCAAAATACATTTCATATGTTGAGAAAAGGAGATGCTACCTGTCTTCCAGGTAGTGCAGCATCTCAACAAAATGTATATGCTTCTAATATTTCTGCACATTGTAGTGGTGATCCGACAACGTATGATCCTCTACAAACATCTTATATTCCAGTGTATTATAAACCAAACAATACCCGTTTCGCAGAACAAGGTGCAGTTTCATCTAGTTCTAGAATATTGAGATTGAAATACGATACAATTACAGATGCTGGAAGTAAATTAACTAGTGCTTATGGAAAAGGAACTGCAAATGCATTGGCATATAGTACTACAGATAGTAGTCTATATTCTATGAAAACTAAAATGGGATATCCAAATAAGAAAACACCAGTTATTAATCGGTATTCAGGTGCTCTAAATACATGTGATAATCGCAAATTCTTTATATAAATAATGAAATTTGTCATTAAGCAAAACAAACAAAGAACCGATTACGACGACACCATTCTATACATTTTTGTTCATTTTGTATAATTATATTTTGTACTTTTTCATCCTTGTATTTATGACACAATAATAACAACAAATAATTTATTTGTTCTAATTGTATTTGACCCAATATACAATTGATTTCTTCTAATTTACTTACAAAAAAATAAGGAATATTTATATTTAAAAATCTATATATATTTTGTTTTTGGTTTTGTTTATTATAAGTATACGTATCAATATATTTAATAAATCTATGTAAATATGTGTAAATAGAATAAGAGTTTTCATATAAAAACCCTTTACAAACTATATATTTTTCAGATTTACTAATATCCATAAACGATGGTTTCATTATATATATTCTTTCATAAAATGACGACAAAAAAAATAATATTTCTAGAGATAATTGAGAATAACAATCTCCTATTTTCCAAATAAAGATTCCTTTTTTACATTGAATACATAATGCCATACACATTTGGATTAAAATAGATTTATTATCTATACATTTCGTGTTATTTGCAATGACTATATGATTTTTTGCTGCAAAACTTAAATATATTTTTTCAAATGAATATATATTATATTTTTCGTTATTCCAAAATGAAAAAATATCTTTTTGAAATATATTATTATTATTATTATTATTATTATTTGTACGAATATATTGAAATGCTAGACTAGAAGCATTTTGATGTATATTTTTTTCAAACGATACAATTTGTAAAGGTGTTTTAATATTAGTTTCTATATATTTATTCAAATGCATTGTTTGAATAATTTCTAGTATTTCAAAGAATTCTGAGCAATAATTTGTTGTTTTTATTATTTTGTTGAAATAAGGATAAATATCATTTTGTAATTTATAAAATACGGGATTATTTAAACGAGGATTTTGTTGTAATTCTAATAAGTAATGATTCAAAGATGGAGATAAAATATTTGGAGTAATACCCGTTTCTAAATATTCTATTTTAAAACAATTTGATAATTCTATGTTTCCTTTTGGTAACAAATAATAAGATGTCATTCTTTTCTTTTATGTTTTTGTTTCTTTCTTTAGGTTTGTTGTTTCTTTCTTTGTTTATTTATAGTTTTATTTGTATTTTCTTTTGATATATTATATATATTGTATTCAATAAATCTTTTTATTTTATTTACAGAACAATAAAAAAAGAATATTTTTTATTGTTTAGCGGTTGAAGCTTAACTTGTTTTATTTTGTTTTGTTTTATTTTTATTTTATTTTATGAAATAGAGTCAATATCCATAAACATATCATTATCATCATTATCAGTATCATTATCGTCGTCTACAAAAGAAGATTCTGAATCCACATCTACAAAACATTCTGAAAATGGAATTGTATATGAATCTTCTTCAGAGTTTGTATATACTAGAGATTCATCATAAGTTACTGTATCATTATCATTATCATCTTCTAAACAATTATTATAAAATAATTTATAATTATAATCTACTAATAAATTCTCATCTCCAATATCATCTAAACAAGTATTTTGTAAATATACATTCCAAATACTATTTTCTTCTAATAATCCTTCTTCATTTTCAATACCATTACCTATCATTCCATTACCTCTTTTGTAATTAACAATTCTAGCACAATCAGAACAATACCCTACAAAAACACCATTATAATATCCATTTGTAAAACAAGAATAACATGTTTCTGGACCAAAAATCATCACATTTATTGGGTATTGGAATACCCAGTCAATTGGGAAATGAATATCATAATTTACGCCATTAAAATTATAATATTCTCCACAAGATCCTATATATTTAGTAATTTCACATGAATAATCTTCATTCAAGTGAACCGTAACAGTTGTAGTAACTAGAGAAGTCATTCTATATTATATTATATTATATTATATTTTGTATTACAATATTTTTATTACAAACAAACTACAAAATAGAATATAAATCAATTTTTTATATTATTCATGTTCTTAAACACATACAATAATTATATGAATTCTTGTAAGATTCAAATTTATTTATTTCTTCATATATTTCTTTACTTATTGTAATTGCAACATTACGATACGAAATAATCTTTTTTACAGTTTCGTCGCGTTTAGATAGTAGTTTTTTAGGAACATCTGGTAATAATCTCTCCATTTCTTTTAATAATAACATAAGTTCGGTTTGTAAAATCGTCAATTCTGTTTTGTATTGTTTCATTAATGAGAAAATATTGAGAGAATATAAATTCGCATATTTTCGTCTAATAATTTCAGGAATAACAAATTGATTTGTATCTTTTATATCGGATACTTTCTTTTCCAAACCAGAAATAAAAGGTATAGTTTTATCTGTTTCTCCAATCAAAAAAACCTGTCCTGATAAAAATTCAGCTTCATTTTGTAATTTATCAAATTGATAAGCTGTAGTACGATGAGATTCTGCTTTTGCATCTAATTTTAAATAAGTAACTAATGCCAATAAAAATGAATTAAATGCAGTTAAAGAACTAATGATAATTGGAGAATTATCAAAAGTTTTTAATGCTAGACTTAATACCGTACATAATGAAGAAATAAAAATAGTGGGTAACATGAGAGAATATAAATATTGTTCACAATACGTCTTGGATTCTAAATATAAGATTTTTTGACCTTTTAAATATAACGCAAACAAATCAATTTTGGTAGAATTACTATTTATCTCTCCGAAATATGCATTTCGGATAATAGTTGAAAAATCCCGATAATTTTTAAATAAATTCAATTCATCTTTCATAAAAAAATTTTCAGGAATATCATTAAAATCAGAGGATACATTATTATTACAAATATCTTTAATATATCTATATAATTGAGAAGGTTCAGACACTTCAATACTAATAAAATTCTCGGAATTATCTACATTCGGTTGTATATTATCTATATTTGGTCGTAATGTGAAAAACATTATTATAATCTAATCTATATTTATTTTTTTGCAGTAACTATTTTTTTACTTTGTTTTTCTTTTAGTTTCTTTAAAATATTCATTTGTTCTTCTTTACTATATTTCGTTTGAATTTTATCTTTGATTTTAGAATCTAATTTATCAAATAAATACTGATATTCTCCATATTCATCCAGATTCTTTTCTTCTTCTCCTTCCTCTTCTCCCTCTTCTAATTCTGCTTTTTCTTCTGGAATTGGATGATAATTCTGCATAGACAATGTGATTTTTTTATCTGGTATTTTATGTAGATATTGTTTGGTAGAATTATCATCACCATAATCATCATCATCTTCCTTATTAACGTCGTCTTTTTTCACATATTTATTATATAATTTTTGTAGTTCTGGTTGTGAAATAGACCGAGTTTTTTTATATATGAAATAACGGTTTAAAAAGGATATTTTTCTTTCTTCATTAGACATATCTAAAGACTTTCCATACGATTTCGTTTTTGTATTGTATATTTCATTTTGCATTAACCGAAACAATTGTTCAAAAGAACCACTAGAATGTTGAATACCCATAGAATCCATTTCAGATGCACTTAATGATACAAAACCATATTTCGCCATTAATTGATCAAAATAAGTAAAATTAACTAAATATTCCATAAATGTCTTGTTAATTGTCTCTTGGTATACATAAATTGGTAATCCAATACTATTCTCATTTTCTGGTAAATAATTCAATTCATTAGAATAATCTTTTGTAATTTCAAATATTTTTTTTCCATTTTTATCTAATCGTATAGATTTTCCTTTTTGTATTTTTTGTAACAAATCAAACACACGTTTACCATCATAACAAGTTCCAATAAAATAACCATTTGTTTCACTAGTACATTCGGATAAATTACGTAAAAATGAATGTAATTTCTGATTATTTTCAAAGAAATAATGCATTGCAAATTGACAAGAACTAATATTAAACCCACCACTTCCAATACCAACATATTCTTGTGAAATCATTTTAGAAGCTTCTTTCATTCCAATTTGTCCGAAAATTGCTTTAGTGATTTCTTTTTCTTGTTCTGTATAAAACGCAGTTTGACTAGTTAATATATTTTGACCACTATTTCCATGTAAGAAAACGGCATTTAATTTCAAACGAGGATTTTCATATTTCTTATTTAAATACCGAATACATGCCCCATCTCTCGTGTTTATAATATTATCTTTAGAAATATCAATACCAAATACAAAATTAATATCTGCTTCAATCCATTTCTGAAGATCACCACATTTACCAACTGCAAAATCCATTAATAATACAGAATCCACATTCTTTTTTTCATGTAAATATTTTGCGACTTTTTTGATAATATATCTTTTTACAAATAAATTATGAAAATCTTTCAATGCCTGTGTTTCTACCGAATCTTTATCTATACGATTATAATACACAGTATCATCTAAATCTGCTATACTAGGTATTTCTTGTCCAATTATCATTTTTTCAGTAATTGGAAAATGAATAGAATGCCAATTATCATTTGCAACTCTGTAATCATTACCGAAATTATTTTTATTTGCACGCAATTCACTAGTTTTATCATACCGAACTCTTAAAGGAACCCATTTCCAAGCAGTTTCTGTTTCTTTAATATCTTTGTTGTAACTAAATTCAATAATCATATTATCTTGGAAAATATCATTTTCTAAGGTTCGCATAATATTTTGGTCTTCTAGCACGACATTACAATAACATGCATCTTTATCATATGGTGAAGTTGGTTGAAATGTAACTGGTTGATATCCTTTACCATTCACTAGTTTGAAAATATCTTCTCCTTCTCCACCATCTTCTTCTACACGATTATTATTGTTATTTTTACTAGAAGAACGATTAAATAGAACATCACTAAATACATTCACATTTCTACGTGTTTTCGCGTTAAATCCACATTTCAAAATCAATGTTTTATATTGTAATATAGTACTGATTTCTCCATTTTTATCTAGAATTACTTTGTTGCGTATAATATCTTTACCATATTTATCTTTTTGAATACTGATAAGAAAATCAATAGTATTATAATGAGGTGGTTTCCATTTAAATGAACGATCCCATGTAAATTTTCTACCCAATTCATTGGCTTTTCCAACAATATTACTACCAACACCAGTATTCATTGGTGTATAAATCAATCCATCAATAATATATTCAAAATTATCTTTACGATTCCAAATAATTTCGGCAGCTTGGAAAATACTTTGTTCTTCTATTTCGTCGTCGTCATCTTCTAATGTTTTTCCTTCTTTTCCTGTTTTTCCTTCTTTAATCATTCCTCTAGAATCCATTCCTTTATAAAACGTTTTACAACGAATTTGAAAATTACATTTTGCGTCTTTACCTACAATAGATTGTATTTGTAATTTTTCTATAAATTTTTCTAATAGATTTAAACGATATAATGATTCATCCATAGTATTATCATTTGTACAAAATGCTAATTCACGAACACTTCCTTTTTTACGTGATCCAATAAAATAAATATCAAAGGCTGCGAATAAATTCAAGAAATTACGTTCATTCCCAATTGCCTTTCCATATGCAATATATTCACCATCTAATAAACTATTCCAACATTCTTTTTTTTCGGTAATAGTACCAGTAAATACTACTGTATTATTTGTACGAATCATATATATTCTTCCATTTTTCGCAACAAATAATAATGCACGTTCACCATCTGCCTTTTCTGTAACTGTATAATCTACGGCAATATTCGGTACATCTGTTACTGCGTTTGTTGCTGCGATATTTTGCATTTGTAATGTTACCGAAGATGGACCAATAAAATATGGATCTTTATATACTAGTGCACTATTACTATTACTATTACTACTATCATCTTCCTCCTCTTCTTTTTCAGAAATACGATGCATATATTCTTTTATGATTTCTTCTTGTTCTATATATGAAATCGGATAAGGTGTTCCTTGTAATCCAGATAATACAATACGAATACATTTACGAATTTCTTGAATCACTTTCTGAACCAATACATTTGCATTTATAGACCGATGATGATTATCCATCATTTCTGTGATTTTTTCATTATTTAATTCCAGTTCAATTTCATATTTTTCAGGATTTGTAAATACCCCGGCTTCTTGAATAGTTTGACATAAAATCCCGTTTTTTTTATGATATGTTTTATTACTTTTTACAATACTAACATCTACAAAAACAATACTATCTGGATGTGAAAATCTTGTTCGGTTCATACTACGAAAGAATTTATTGGTAGGATTCCAATTATTTATTATTTTACGAATAGTTTCATTATCACTAGTAATTGGAAACGATAATTCTGTTTGTGACGAAATACGAAAATCAAAATCTGAATAATCTATATATTCTTCATGGTTTTTACTTGGTTTTTTTTGCATGAATTTTATTTTTTTGTGTGATTCTAATGTATTTTTCAATGCTTCAAAACTATTTGTTTTACAATAAATTTCAATCATATCTGTTCCCTCAATTTCCAATCTTATTTTATGTTTATCAATAGATTCGGGAGAAATACGCAACAATTGGGTTCCTTCTATTTTTTCTGTATTCCATTTATTTAAATATAATTCTTTCACTACATTATCATAATCAATTTTAGTAATTAACCGATTTTGTCCAAACCGAATTTCAAATTCTGGGACACCTATTTTTATATTTTGTGATAAACGTACTGAAGTACAACTTTCTAAATAATCTTTTACGGCATTCTCAAATAAAGGTTGATTAGATTTAGATGATGACATTGTCACGTTTCCAAACAAATTACAAGTTATATATGTTACAAAGAAATATATAACTTATTTTATCATCAATTTTTTTGTTTTCTATTCATCTATTTATTTATTCATTCATTTATTTGTTTTTTTATTTTGTTTTCTGTTTTTTTTTGTATTTCTTCCACCGATTTTGGGAGAAAGAGACTTAAGTTTTCGTCGGCGATATGTTTTAGAACGTAAAGGAGAAGAGGATGGGGATTGTAAAGGTGATTGAAATAATATTTGACTAGTACGATTTGGTGATGGTGAATGAAATAATACTTGGTGAGTCGGTTTACGAACTGGAGAATGGAATAATATTTGATTATTGGGAGAATGAAATAATTTTTGTTGTGTATGCATTTTTATAGGTGAAACTGGCGAATAAGGGTTTTGTAAAAACAACGATTTTTGAATTTTTGGAAATCCCATATCAAAATCATCTACATTATCATCTTCTTCATCCATAAACATACGTTGTTGTTCTTTTTTTCTCGTTTCTCTTTCTTCTTTTAGCTGAAGTGATATTTGTTTTGCCTTATAATCATTAAGTATTTCTTTAATTTTTTTTGTATCTATAGTGACTTGAATGGGAGATTTTATATGATTAGAATCACATATCATTATTTCCGTATGACTTTTACCTCCAAAATCAGTATTCATTTCTTTTGTAGCATATCCATCATATCCTTCTTGACATAAATAATTGGTAACCTTAATATCATCTTGTACATGTGAATTACGAGTTTTTTTATGACCATAATTTAATTCAATAATACGTTGAATTTCATAATTTTGGACAGTAGATAATAATTTAGATACTGTTTCTTTATGGTCTAAAGCTAATAAATAATATTTCTTGTCAGTAGTAAATTCATAAGTAATTCCATATTCATTTTCAGCAACTTGTTTACTTAATGCAAAAAAAGTAGGTCTACTTTTAATTTCTTCCCATGTTCTATCTCCAGTATACATTTGATTATCTCCTCTGTATATTTTTGTTCCTTTTTCAATGACATAATACTTCATTCCATCTTTTTTTGTTTCTAATTTCATACTACAAAAAAATATATATTATTATGTGAAATTATTTAGAATGAGATGATTTTGATGATGAGGATAGAGAGAAAAAGAAGATGATATACTAAAAAAAATAAAACATACAAACTAAATAAATCTATCTACTCACACTTCTTAATAACTAACAACTAACTCTAATAATCTAAACATACATTGCTAACATACTATGATTTAATGGTTCTTCATTTTTAATTAAAATATCTACATGTTTTTTTGTAACTACAAAAGGAAATACTACTTCATCTCCTAAATTTATTTCTTTTTCAAATAATTTCACATCAGATTTAATTAATCGGAATAAATTCAATTTGGTATGAATAATTTCTAAACATCTCTTTAAATTACGAACACCTTGTTCACCCTTACATAATCGTTCATTCGTAATAATATAATTCAATGTTTCATCTGGTATTTCAATTTCACCTTCTTTGAAATTCACTTGTTCGCGTATTTTTGGCAATAAATGTTTTCTCGCAATAATTACTTTTTCTTTTGCATCATATCCTTTTGTATGAATACGATACATACGATCTTTTAATACTGGATTAATTCTAGATTCATCATTATACGAAAAGATAAATAAACATTGACTTAATCGGAAAGATACTTCTGAGAAATACTTGTCATGATACTCATCATTTTGTGTAATATCTGTCAAATGCACTAATATATTCGTAATTTCTTCACCTCGTGGTGTTTCAGAAATCTTATCTAATTCATCAAAATAAATCACAGGATTCATACATTTACTATCCATCAATATCTGAATAATTTTTCCCCAACAACTACCTTCATATGTATATGAATGTCCTTCTAAAAAACTACTATCCCCTGCACCACCTAATGCAATAAATGCAAATTCACGTCCTAAAATCTTACTAATTCCATCTTTCACAATAGTAGTTTTTCCAGTTCCAGGTGGACCATGAATAGCAATAGAAGTACCCATTGCACTTGGATTCGCAATCCATTGTCCAACCATTTGTAAAATCTGTAATTTCGCGTCATTTAAACCATAAGTACAATTATCTAACGTATTCTTTGCATTTTCAATGAATTCATGACAAGCATCTAATCCATCATTTAAATTCACCGTCAATTCCTTATATTTACCAAACGGAACACGCATAAATCCATCTACCCAATTCTTTAATTTGAAATATTCCGAATCACCTGGTTCCATAGAACGCAAGATTTTTAGTTTTTGTAGTACCACTGCTTTATATTTAGCAGGAATATTAGATTCTAACAAAGACAAACGATATGGTTTATCTACATTTGTAAACGAATTAATTTCTTTCAAATCTCGCATAATTTTCAATTGTTCTTTATGTGAACATTTCTTTTTGAAATAAGATAATTCACCATTATTCTGTTTTTCTTCATCATCACCATTCACTAATTTATAATATTCTTTTGTATTTGTATTTCTAGCCTTTTTAATTAATTTAGAAATAGAATCACGACATTCTTGGATTGCATTACGTAAAATCTTGGAATTCGGTTTCTTTTCTAATTGTCCCGTCAATTCTTTTTTCAATTGTGTCAATTCAATATATTTTTTTGTTACTTTATTATCATTTTCAGACAATAATTCTTCTACAGTAGTAGAAGTAGTAGTAGGTTTCACCGTTTTTTTTGTTTCTATAACATCTATTTTTTCATTACTACGAATTTTTTTATTATGTTTGATTTTCTTTTTATCTTTTTGTTCAGAAGAACTAGAAGATGAAGTATTTACTTCATTTATGTTTTCTGGAATAGGTATTTGTAAATAAGTTTCTTTCATAAAAGTCTTTTCATCATCACTGTCACAAACCTCATGTTTATCTTCTTTTAGAATTTGTTCATATTCTTCATCTACTGTAGTCATTGCATCTCCACCCATAGACAAAATAAAATTCAAGGTTTTCATTCCCGTTTCTGGATCTTCCTCTTCATGTTCATAAATATCCTCATCTTCATTTTCGGTATCTTCTTCATAATCAGAATCATTTGTATCTTCATCTTCCTCCTCTTCTTTTTCTTTTCTATGTTTTTTTCCTGATTTTTCCTTTTCCTTTCCTGATTTTTTATTTGTTGTATGTTTTTCTTTTTTAGAAGATTTTTTATGTTTTCGCGTATTATCATCTTCAGAATCCGAAGATTCTGACATATGTTTTCTATGATTATGTTGTGTCTTGTGTTTTTTCTTAATAGGTTCTTCATCAGAAGAAGTAGAAGAAGAATCGGGTGGTAATAATGCTAATAAAGATTTTTTAAATGTTTTACTGAAATCATCATTTTGTTTTTTTTTTGTAGATTTAGATTTAGATTTAGATTTAGATGGTATTTCCTCCTCTTCATCATCTTCTTCATCATCATCGTCCTCTTCATCATCCTCATCTTCGTCTTCATCATCATCATCTTCGTAAGAAGATGAATAGGTTTCGTAATCATTATCATCCTCATCATCATCATCGTCATTCTTTGAATATTTCTTGTTATTTTTTGTTTTGTTATCTTTTTGTTTACTTTCTTTTTCCTTCTTGGAATTAGAATTAGAGTTGGATTTAGTTAAGTAAGCAGACATGTTAGTTTAGATTGGATTGGATTGGATTGGATTGAAACAAGATTAAATTTAATTTAATTCGTAAGATATATTTATGTTGTTGATATTATTAATAATTTTATAAATTCAATTTTTTTGGAATTACAACAAATATAAAAAATTTATTTTAGCAAAAGAGTACTACAAAAAAATATAAGTGAATAAAAATATAATAAAAAATTGAAAGAAAATATGAAAAAAAAATAAAACAAATATAAACAGTAAATATATATTATCATAGACTTTTTAAAATCGTTACAAAAGAATCATGAAAAGAATTCAGACAAATGAATATAAGAATCCGTCTCGTATTATTGGAATTCAATTCAGTATGTTATCCCCTGAAGAAATTCAGAAAAATTCAGTGGTGGAAGTAGTATCTAGAGAGACTATCATTAACAATAAATTAATGAGTGGAGGTCTCTTTGATTCTAAAATGGGTGTGTTAGAACAAGGATTATATTGTCCAACTGATGGGTTGACATATATTGATAGTCCTGGATATTTTGGACATATTGAATTAGCCAAACCAGTATTCTTTATACAACATATTAAAGATATCATGAAAATCGCGAAATGTGTTTGTAATAAATGTGGTAAATTATTAATCAATAAATCTCAATATAAACATGTTTCCGATTGGACAGCAGAAGAAAGATGGGAATTTGTGAATAATATTAATGTGAAACGTTGTGGTGAATCTACTGACAATGGATGTGGATATAAACAACCTACCCGAATTAAAATGGAGGGATTTGCAACCTTAATTGCGTCTTGGCCTCAGATTATGGTAGATGAAAAACCAATGACAAAACGATTAACACCTGAAAAATTATATAAATTATTCAAACGTATTTCCGATGAAGATGTATTATTTATGGGTCTAAGTCCGATATGGTCACGACCAGAATGGATGATTTGTAAGGTTCTTCCAGTTGCACCTCCTAGTGTACGACCTTCGGTAAAACATGATGCCCAACAACGTTCAGAAGATGATTTAACTCATATTTATATGAATATTTTGAAAAACAATAATATATTAAAAGATAAAATCAAAGAAAATGCATCTCCAAACGTTATTTATAAACATTATCAGATTCTACAATATTATGTCGCTATGATTGCAAATAATAAGGCAAGTGGAACTAGTCCAATTGCACAAACATCTGGTCGTCCACTACAATGTATTAGTGGTAGATTAAATACGAAAAATGGCCGTATTCGTGGAAATCTAATGGGAAAACGTGTGGATTTTTCGGCACGTTCAGTGATTACAGGTGATCCGAATTTACCAATTACAGCATTAGGTGTACCTAAGAAAATCGCAATGAATATTACTCGTCCAGTATTTGTAAATAATCGTAATCGGGCATTCTTGACGAAATTAGTCCAAAATGGTCCAGATGTATATCCTGGTGCGAAAACAATGGAACGTAAAAATGGCGACCCAATTTCATTAAGAACGATTGATCGTATGTCTATTCGTTTAGAAAATGGAGATATTGTACACCGACATATGATGAATGGTGATGCCGTCTTATTTAATCGTCAACCTAGTTTACATAAAATGAGTATGATGTGTCACATTGTCAAGATTATGGAGAAAGGAAATACTTTTAGATTTAATGTATCGGTCACTGCACCATATAATGCAGATTTTGACGGGGATGAAATGAATATGCACATGCCACAAAGTATGTCGGCAGAAACAGAATTGATGTTTTTACCAGCAGTAACTTATCAAATTATTAGTCCAAGTAAAAATGCGCCAATTATTGGTATTTTCCAAGATTCTTTATTAGGTTGTTTTCAATTTACTAGAGATAATGTGAAAATGGATGCATTACAAGCAATGAAATTATTAATGATGTTTCCAGATATAGATGTATCTAAATTAAATCCTACAAATAAAAAAACATTTACTAGTTTTGATATTTTGTCGCAAATTATGCCACCATTATCGTATCGTAATAAATCTAATTTATATTCTGCACCAGAAGATGATGATACTACTAATCATATTATTGAAATTAAAAATGGTAAATATATTCGTGGACAAATTGAAAAGTCTATTTTAGGTTCAGGAACAAAAGGTATTATTCATAGAATATGTAATGATTTTGGAAATGAAACATGTGTGAAATTTATTAATAATCTACAAAATATTATTACGGAATATATGAAGACTAGTTCCTTTAGTGTAGGTATTAGTGATTTAATTGCAGATCAAGATACAAAAACGAAAATTGTACATGTAGTTGAAAAACAGAAACAAGAAGTGGTGAATTTAATACATAAATTACATACTGGCATTTTTGAAAATAATACTGCAAATACAAATATTGTAGAATTTGAAAATCAAGTAAGTAATATATTAAGTAAAGCACGAGCAGATACAGAGAAAATCGCACATAAAAGTCTAAGTGAAAACAATCGGTTTTTGAAAATTGTGAATTCTGGTTCTAAAGGATCATTGACTAATATCAGTCAAATGATTTCATGTTTAGGACCACAATCTATTGAAGGAAAACGTGCACCATATGGATTTGATAATCGTACTTTACCACATTTTAGTAAATACGATGATTCTCCAACTGCACGTGGATTTATTGAATCATCTTATATTACTGGATTATCTGCACATGAAATGTTCTTTCATGCTATGGCAGGTAGAATTGGATTAATTGATACTGCAGTGAAAACATCTCAGACTGGATATGCTCAACGTAGAATTATCAAGTCTATGGAAGATATTTTAGTGACGTATGATGGAACTGTACGTAATCATATGGGTAAAATCGTACAATTTGCCTATGGTGATAATGGATTTGATTCATGTAAAGTAGAGAACCAAATGATTCTATTAGTAGAAATGAGTATTGAAGATATTTATATGCGCTATGATTTATGCGAAGGATTATCTTCTTCTACTTCTAACAAGAATCCATCTATTATTTTCACCAAAGAAACAAAGAATAAAATGTCTAGACAATTGAAAAATTTAAAACCAAAATGTCAAGAATATATTAATAAAATGATTGAATATCGCGATTTATTAGTGAATTATATTTTTGTAGGGAAAAACGACAACAAAGTAAAATTACCAGTATCTTTTATACATATTATTGCAAATATAAAAGGTCAATTAGATTTGAATGCAAATATGATGGTAGATGTAAGTCCATTGGAATGTTTTCAATTAATTGAAGAATATTACGAAAAAATAGTGCAATATAATTCATATATACGTCCAAATCGTTTATTTGAAATCATGTATTTCTTTTATTTAAATCCAAAAGAATTATTGTTATATAAACATTTTAATCGTAAAGGATTGGTATTATTACTAGAGACCATTTTCTTGAAATATAAACAAGCAATTGTCCATCCAGGAGAAATGGTTGGTATTATTGCCGCACAATCAGTAGGGGAACCAACTACACAATTAACATTGAATACATTTCATAATACTGGTGTTGCTTCTAAATCTAATGTTACTCGCGGTGTACCTCGTATTGAAGAAATTCTAAGATTAACGAAAAATCCAAAAAATCCATCGTTGACAATTGCATTGAAAGAAGTAGATCAATTAGAACAAGATCGTGCATCTAAATATGCAAATATGATTGAATATACTCGTTTAAATGATATTGTTACAGGTGTTCAAATTTACTTTGATCCAGACGATACAAATACAGTCATTGCAGAAGATGTTCATATGTTGACTCAATATTATCAATATCAGAATTTAATTAGTGAATCTACTGGGGTTTCAATGGATAAGAAAGAAAAGTTATCTATTGAAAAGTGGATAATCCGTATGGAATTTGATGCGGATCTTATGTTGGAAAAAAACATAACAATGGATGATATTCATTTTGCAATTGTAGAAAGTTATTCTGACCGAGTTTCTTGTATTTATTCAGATTATAATGAAACTAAACTAATCTTTCGTATTCGTGTATTACAATCATCATCTTCTTCTGGAAAAAAACAAAAAGGTGCAGATGCATTAGATGTTTCCGATGATATTCAACAATTGAAAAATATGCAGGATATTCTTCTAAAGAAAATCATACTAAGAGGAGTAGAAGGAATTACAAAAGTCATTCCTAGAAAACTACAAAATATGTTATTAAAACAAGATGGTAAATATATACCAAACGATATTTGGATATTAGATACAACTGGATCTAATTTACTAGAAATATTTAGTTTAGGTTATATTGATTATAAACGAACATATAGTAATGATATTTATGAAATATTTGAAATATTAGGTATTGAAGCTGCACGTCAAGTGATTTTGAATGAATTGACAGAGGTGATGGAATTTGCAGGTGTTTATATTGGATATCATCATGTGTCTGTATTAGCGGATCGTATGACGTATGCAAAAGATATGGTGGCAGTTTATCGTTCTGGTATTTTGAAAGATGATATTGGTGTTATTGCGAAATCTAGTTATGAAGTACATACTGAAATGTTATTAAATGGTGCGAAACATGGATTATTAGATCGTATGACTGGTGTTTCTGCAAATGTAATGGTTGGTCAACAATTTTTAGGTGGAACAAATTCGTTTCAAGTACATATTGATTTAAATGAAATGGAAAAATTAAATACAAATGCAGAAATCATTTCTAAAGAGAAAAATGCATATGATAATATTGAAAGTCAGATCGCAAATACCAATACAAAAAAATCTACAGAATGTTCTCAAGAAACCATTAATATTCCGAATTATTTGTCAGGTATAACTTCTTCTACTCATTCCGTTTTAGATAAAACATGTTTAGATGATAATTATGATTTAGGATTTTAGATTTATTTTGTTTTGTTTTATTTTGTTTTGTTTTATTTTATTTTTTTCTCTTTTTCTTATTTTATTTTCTTTCAACAAAAAATAAAATAAATTAAATTAAATTAAAAAATTACCACCCCCTTTATTCTGCATGTTTAACCTCCTTATATTTATCTATCCACGATTCTCTCGTATTATTATATTCTGTAACATTTTTCGGGATTGCAGTTTCAAATGTAGATGTATTTACATATTTAGATAATGGATATGGTTCTAAATGATTGAAATAATCTTTATTTAATTCAGATTTTGGAATAATAAATTCAGTATTTTCTTGAATATTATATTCAGTATTAGAAATATGTAAATAATTATCAGGATACAACATAAATAACCGAATACGTTTATATCGGATTAATTCATCTGCCATTTTCGTGTAATAAATATTTTCATTTTCTGATTTATTTATTAAATTAAATCTAGGAATAATAAATTGACATTTATCGTTTTCTCCCATTAATAAACAATATGGTTCACTTAAACAATTATCTGCTTGACAAGCAAAAATAGTACGAATATTACTCAAAACATCATCATTATATTCTTGAAACGAAAAATAACCTTTCATTAATTCCGACAAAATATCTTTCATTTTCCTCAGTTTTGCAACAAAAGTCATATTATTATTAAATATCAAATCTTGTATTTCTTCTCTCGTTTTTCGCGATTTGTATAAATTCAATTGTAACCGGATAGTATTTCTAAACGCAGCATAAAATTGGTTTTCTAGTTTAATATATTGAACAATCTTTTCTTTAGGAGATAATTCCGAGAGATTTATTTGTTGGGTTTGGTTTTGTTTTTTATTCTGTGAAAAAATATTCATATCTGCTACAATATAATTCGTATCATCCATATTCGTTAATCCATCATTAAATTCCATATTATCTTCATAAGGCAAAATTTGAATAAACTGATTCGTCATTGTCAATATTCCTACTATTTTTTGATCTTCTATTACTCTAACCAATGGATTACATAAAATACGTTTATCAGACTTTAAATATAACTCTTTTAAACACTGAATAGTTGTTTTGTAGTTATTCCATATATGTAAATCATCCATCCATTTGGTTTTGATACCTTTCATAGCTGCGGATGGGAAAACTGGTAAGAAAAAATCAGTAGTTAGATGTAATATAATCCCGATGATTTTATTTTGATAATTTAAAATTTGATATTTCAGAATATAATTTTCATTTTTTGTTTCTTTTAATTCTCTCAAAATCAACAATATCTTATCTAATGTAATATTTTGTACGATATTTTTCTTTTGTGAAGGTTTACATGTTAATGTCCATGATTCAACCATTTTTAAAATAACATTTAATCCAGTAATATCTTTGGAATTAGAAGAAGCAGAAGAGAGAAATGTTTTTTTATACGAAATAATTTCTGGATTTAAAGAAGTGATTTCATATAAATAAATCGGTTCATAAATCTCGTTTTGTTTTATAAGAATCAATGTTTCTTTGTGTTTATCATACAATTGAAAATTATAGACAGATGTTGGACAAATAATATCTACATTATTAGTAATATCATGATTTGTAATTTCTAGAATCGTTAAATTTAATCCATGTGGTAATAATAATGGGTTTTTCTCACAAATAATTTCCCAAAGATAAGTATAATCTACTACAATCGTTTCATCTCTCAAAAAAACCAGAAAATTCTCATAAGACAAAATCGTAGATTTAAAAAAATCTAAATGCATTTCATCTAATGTAATACTTTTGTTACCTAATAATCTCTTGTATAATTCTGTATTTTCATAGTTGTACACATTAATTGTATAATTTTCGTCAGCAGTTAAAAAATCATCATTACGATACCGAAACAAAGAAACAAGAGTTGCATTATGTAATTGTACGAATTTATCTAATGTAATTACTTTACATAAAATCTCTCGTATTTCCGGTATAGTAATTATTTTATTTTGTATTTTATGTTGATAAGCATAAATATCAGCTAAACATCCTAGAAAATATTGATCATTGTATTTTGTTTGAACTGCACCATATCTGACTAGAATAGGACAATTTAGTTTTGGTTTATTAGACGTATCAATACAAATATTAGAAGTAGTTGCATTTAAAAACAATTGAATAGGAAATTGTAATAATCCAATACGACTATATGGTAATGGTGTATAATTAATACCTAAAATATTACGAACATTATTGGGTATTACAGGGTTTATTTTTTTTTCTTTTTTAGGTTTTCCAGGTTGGTCTTCTACTGGTGGTAAACAATGTTCTTTAAAATATTTTTCTTTTTGTGGTTTACCATGCCATTCTTTAAAACAACAAGGATAACAAATATCTTTTCCAGTAGTTGGATCTAGTTTCATATCTTTTTTAATTTTACGATTTACAACTCCTGGATCATTAAATCCTTCTCCCCATTTATATGTATATTCTCCTGGTTTTATTTTTTTAGAATCTTGGATAATTTCTCCACATTTTTTATTATCTACTTGGTCTTGAGTTAATGGTCCTTCTTGTCCTGGTTTTACACACCAATATTCTGGACAAACATAATATAATGGATCTTTATTATTATCTGTTCCATATTTCAATGAAAATCCATATGGTTTATTTTTTGGATCAGTAAATTCTTCGTCTATTTTTTGTTTTTCTTGTTGGGTTAATATGATAGGATGTCGTTTATCATTTGCAGGACATGCTCTTGCAAATCCAGATTTTGAAAACAATGGATTTCTTTTTTTGATTCTTCTTATAAAATAATTAGACATTGTTTTTAATTGTTTGTTTTTTACATTCGCTTCGTCTTCCTCTTCCTCGTCTTCCTCGTCTTCCTCTTCTTCTTCTTCTGCCTCGTCTTCTTCTTCTTCGTCTTTCTTCTTCTTAGTAGTTTTAGTTTTCTGTTTTTTACCACCTTTTTTCTCTTTTTTTGAATTATCTTCGTCATCATCATCATCATCATCATCTGCATATTGTTCTGTAATTTCAAATTCGTAATCATCATCGTCTTCTTCTTCTACTCCTTCTACTTCTTCCACACCTGTACCATTATTCCCTTCTTTTTCGGCTACAATAATTCCAGTAGATTCTTTTTCTTCTGTAAACATAGGTACAACTATTTGTGGAGGTATAAATGCTGGAACAGTTGGGGTAGAAACAATCCGTTTTCTCTCGTATTTTTTCCACATATCTTTTGGTATTAATTCCGGATTTTGATTTATTTGGAATAATATATCTAGATAAAACTGCAACAAATAAATATATTCTAATCGTGTAATATCTTTTATTTGAATAATCCATTCATTATCAAAATCTGATTTATGAAAAACAGTACGAAATCCAGTATGTTCTAACATTTCTATTTTTGTATTTGTATATCTACTAGGTATCATTACATTCCGATGTTTATCTGCATATAAATCCAATAATTCTCCCGCTTTTTCAAACGAAATAATGAGTTTTGGATCATTATCATTACGAAATCGTTTCCATAATTCATTTTGTATCATTTTTTTGTTTTGAGTGACTCGTAATAATTCCGAAATAAATTCTTCATGTGGATTCATGCGTTGGAAATATTCAATACGTTTATACCGTTTATAAATACCGTCATCTTTCCTATCTTTTTTGTCTCCGATAATTTCATTATAGAAAAAAGGAAAGAATAATCCCATATATTTTTCCAAATCCATTTTTTTCTTTAAATTAGAAAGAATAGAATTATATTCTAATGAAACAATTTCAATATAATCTTCTTGTATATTATCAAATGCACGAATAAAAAAACCAGAAGATTGAGTAAATGAATTCATTGCTTGTATTGCCGGATTTATCATGATTTTTAACCATTCATTTAATTTATCAGGCATCATTGGTTGTTCTAATTCTCCCTTGATAGAAATATTTCCATTAAATTCAAACGATACTTGAATAAATTGATGAATATTCACGTCATTATATAATACAAACATGGTAATATTCGCGATTTTTCCAGGTTTATCAATTAGTTTGTCAATAGTTGTTTTTTTCAAAAAAGGAATTTTATTTCCATTTTGTGAAATTTGTTCATAATACAACCGATATAATTTCTCTCTTCTTAATCCTGGATTATATTGAATCATTGGTATTTGTAAAGAAGCATGTATATTTTTAAAAATGATTTCTAATGGTAAATTACTTGTATTTTCAGGATGAATAATGAAAGAAAAAGAAGAAATACCGACAGATTTATAAGTGAAATTTGGTGGGTTATTAGATAATTTCAGTCCGATATTATACACAGTATCTATTAAACTCTGTTCTTCCCAAAAATATTTATTTTCAGTTTTATTCGCATTATTATCATTATCTTCATGATATGGAAAATATATATCTAATATTTCATCGGTTATATCTAAAATATTATTATTATTACGATTTTTAATAAATGTATTTACATCTGAATACAAACATACATAAATCGTATTTTCAATTAAATCACCATAATGAAACAAAAAATCTAAGTCAAAGGATTGTAGTAATATATCATTAGATGGATGATAAACAATCGCTGGAAATAAAATATCAAATGGATTTGTAGCGAATAAATCTTGATTGTAATATAAATTATCATCTTTTTTTTTGTTTTCAATAAATCTAAATCCTAATGGTATTTTCTTTGCTTTTATATTATTCGTATTTGCATTATAAAACCATTCAAATTCCAATAAATCTTCATATATAAATTCATTTTTAGTTTCGTATAATGGATGATGTAAGAAATCTGGTTCTTTTGGATCTAAACCATAATAATTCATAATAAATTGATCCAACATTGATTTGGTTAATGGTATACTATCTTGTTTAGTAAGTCTTTTATAAATCGGTAATGGTTGAAATGATTTGAAAGTTGTAGCGAATAAATACATATCATGTTCTACAACCGATGGTAATTCTAATTGTTGGAATTGTCTTATTATTTTTTGTTTGAGTATTTTCACAGAATCATCTGAATGTATTAGGATAGAATCTGAGTTTGAATTACAAAAAAAATATTGAATTTGTTTTTCTTTAATATATTCCAATTCTAGTTGGCTAAAGTGATTTTTTTGTATTTTTGTATCATCATATCCAAACAATAAATAATATTTGGGCATTCCATTTTCATCTAAAACACAAACCTTATATTTTTGTAATATTTCTTTAGTCATAATTATTGACTTTAACTTTTTCAGTTGTATAATATATATTTCTTTTTCTTTCTTTTCCTTTTATGAAAAAAGCTTTATTAATTGGAATTAACTACATAAACTCTAATATAAAATTAAATGGGTGTATTGACGATATTGTAAATATGAATACTGTTTTGAAAGATATTTATAATTATGATTCGGTTATAATGTTGAGAGATGATATATCTAATCCAGCTACAATGCCTACAAAACAAAATATTCTAAGTGCGCTAAACAATTTAATAAAAGATTCTGCGAATTGTACTGAAATATGGATACATTATAGTGGTCATGGAGCTAGAGTACAAGATAAGAACGGTGATGAATCTTCTGGATATGATAGTGTATTAGTTCCAGTAGATTATAATACTACTGGTTTTATTGTAGACGATGACTTGTATAAGATAATCAATAAATCTAAATGTAAGACAATTATTCTTGTAGATAGTTGTAATAGTGGTACTGTGATAGATTTACCTTGGTCATTTAATTATATGAATCCTTCCAAATATAGTCTTAGTTTAAATAATCGTTCGTTTTTAAACAATCAACAAGTATATATGATTAGTGGATGTAAAGATAATCAAACATCAGCAGATACTTATTCTACAGTAGAAAAAAAATCGGTAGGAGCATTTACATATTCATTTTTAGTTTGTTTGAAACATATGAATTATAAGTGTTCTTTATTGTTACTATATCGCTTGGTTTGTATGTATTTGAAACAAAGTGGGTTTACTCAAATACCCGTTTTTTCTAGTTCTACAAATAACCCAAATGCGACAACTGCTATCTTATCGTTACCTATAACTACAAAACAAGTAGTATCTACTCTTATTGTATCTCCGAATTCTAACACGAAAAGCATGAATACTGTTACAAAAAATATATCAATGACAATTCTATAATTATATATGTACATTATTTTGTAATATAGTCGCAATTCCAATGATTTTAGAATGTGCCATGTCTTTTTTATTCAATATAGCTTGAATATCTTTATTTGTACTATTTAAATATTGTATATCTATTAATTGTGAAGTAGAAGTATATTTCTTATTACTACAATTCAAAATATAGTTTTGCATAATACTTTGTTTCAAATGTTCAATTCTCTCGTCTGGATCTTTTATACGAATAGATTTAATAATTGGATTAAAGTAACCAGCTTCTGATGAAGTAAAAGATATTCGGTTGATTTGATCTAGTTTTGTATTAGAATCAATGTTATCAATTAATACATTTGTTAAAGGTATTAAATTCGGTCCAATACATTTCGTATCAAATTTCTCAATTATCTTTCTCCCACAAGATGCCTTTGTAGATACAAAAAAAAAGAATTCACAACAAAAGAAAAATAATAGAAATGCAAAAATAATAATGATAAATATATTTTGTTCTGAAAACCATTTTTTGAATTGGTATTGCACTACTTGTTGCATTCGTATATTATATTATAATAAATCTATAGATTTTTATTATAATCATAATTTTGATTTGATTTGATTTATTTATCTTTGATTTGATTTGATTTATTTATCTTTGAATACATATTTAGTATTTCCCATAATGGTTTGTGGAATTGCAACAAATGTATCTATTTTTGTAGCTACTGATTGTTCTACATTTAAAAACCAAATACGTTTCGTTTCTTCAGTGAAATATCGCAACAAAAATTCATATACTAAACATAGATTCTGACGTTCAATAATATTGGTAGTGAATACTGGATCGTCAGAATATTTTTCACTATTTGGTCTTTTTAAAATATCTATTAAATCGTTTATTTTATCAATTAATTTTTTCTTATTTGTTTGGTAACATGCTGCTCCTACATTTTGACGAGAATTTAATAGGTTTTTAATTTTAAATTCCATATTTTCTTTAAATGCACTCATAAATCCAATATGAAATTCTTTCTTTCTTCTATCTTCTTCTTTAACAAAATGATTCATATGATCTAATAGTTGATCTTTGAATTCAAACGATTGTAACCATTCTTCATCCCCACTAGATATTTTGGTAGGTTTCCATATATTATTCTTTTCTTTTTTAAATACTTTATTTTCAGTTTTATCATTTAATAAAATCCGGTTTTCATTTATTTTTTCTTGGAAATATTGAGAGATATATTCGGAATATTCATTTATATTTGTATCTATATTTTGTAAAAACCATAGTTTTTCTTCAATTGACAACAAATCCAAATAATGAAAAACAACGTATTTTTTACATATTTCTACAGGAATATTATGTTTATGAATACAAATACGATATGCTAATTTTGCATAATGAAACCAATACATATTTTGTACCATTGGTTTTATATAAGACGACTGACTAAATACGATATCCATTGTTTTTTCAAAAGTTGTCCATATATTTTTGTCGGGTGTTTTTTTAGAAGAGACATTATTTACTTTTACAGATGTAGTAACAGATAATATTGGATCATTCGGTATTTCTATTGGAATAGATTTTCTTTTGTAGTCTACATAAGATGTTCTCTCAAAAATAGATGCATTTTCATCTTTTATTTCTAAAGATTGAAATAAATAAATATCTTTTTTTTTAATTAAATATCCTTTTCTTCCTTTCTTATCAAATAACCATTCTTTATTCGTTATGAAAATAGAAATAGTATAATATATTTGTTCTAATGGAAAAGTATGTTGAATATTAATTTCTTTTACTAATTTTTCAAATGTATATACTGATTTTTCTCTGAATAAATCACGAATACGTTTTGCAATTCTACTATAATTATTCTGTAAGAAATATTGAGTATACGTTTCTGAAATTTGTTTTTCTCCTTCTTTTTCTCTTTCTTTTTCTTCTCCTTCTCCTTCTCCTTCTTCTCCTTCTACAACTGCTTCCTTTCCATTTATATTATAGGTACATGTTTCCATATAATCACACATATTGGTATATGGTTTATCTCCTACTGCAAATGAAATCTCTTTATCATTTGTAGATAATTGTAATGGTAAGGTTTGTGCTATATTTTCAACTGTGAAATTCATTTGGTCTTGATTTAATAAACAATCTACTGCATTTTCTTTTAATAACCGGGTAACTTGTCCAATTAATAATGCTTTCTTTTCTGCTAGACGATACATATACATATCTACCATTTCTTCTTCTTCATTTAAATAAGATCCATGTAAATAAATTTCAACATTACGATTTTTTAATGGTAATTTACAATGACTTTTAGTACGTACTGCACGACCAATGACTTGTTCTACCCGATTCATGTTATACCAAGGATCTAAAATATGTACTTGACGAATATTTTTAAAATCTAGACCTTCTGAACCAGATTCAGATATTAATACTACACGAACATGTTCTCCATGTATATTAGAATTATCAGTAACCATTTTTATGTCGGCATTATTATCGGGAGAAAAGTGTTTTTGACCAGTAATCATTACATATCTAGCAATATATCCGGTATTATTACCTGGTTCATCTGGTTTCATTGTTAATGGATTGATATTTGGAACTGGTTTTTCTTTGAAAAGAGATTTAGTAGATTCTTCTTTTGTATAACGAGAGAATCCCATTTCTTCTAATGCCAAAGCCATTGGAATTAACCCACCTTCAATATATTTAGAATAAATCAATACAATACCTTTTGAATTTTCCAAGATATTACAAATATTGGCGATTTTACCACTATATTTACCAATATGTTCTTTACTGAATATTCTACCGTATTTTTTCAAAATAGCTGGTTTATATTCAAAATCATAACATAATGGTACTGGATGATCTTGAGTTTTAAAAGACATTACATTTTCAAATCCTCGTTTTCCTTGTATTTCTGAAATAATATAATCTATATTTGTAGTTCTTTCTTCCCCTTCTTCTTTTTCTTCTTTTCCTTCCTCTGATTTTTCTTCTTCTCCTTCCTTTTCTTCTTTTCCTTCCTCTGTTTTTCCTTCTTTTTCTAACAAAAATTCATCTAGTTTACTATTTGGATAAATCATATTTAAAGCACTAATCGTTTTTATTAAAATAACAGTACCAAACGTTTCTTTTTCTTCAAAATCAGGTATATTTTTCAACGTGTTCTCAACAATAGTAGAATATCCTTTTTGTTGATATTCTCCCAATTTATTTGCATATACTTGGACATATTTCAAAGGATTATCAATAATTTTACCATTCATTTGTTTTTTAGGATAAGGTAATGCCAATATTTGGTTTTCAACTGGAGCGAAATCAGAAGGATAAATGCGATAAGGGAAAATATATGGATTTTCACCACGTACATAAGAAATGTATCCGATTATCTTACGTCTTAAAATATCTTTTCCAGATTCTTTGAGAATAATTCCATTTTCATCTTTGATTTCTTCTACAAAATATCCATCTTCATTAAATACATCGTTTGTATTTATAGTAGATCGTTGATCATTGATATTCATAATATTCACTAACCATATGATTTCTTTGAGAGAATTATACATTGGTGTCGCAGATAAAAACAATAAACGTAATTGTTTACAATATTTCACGAGTTTCAACAACATTCTAGAAGATAATTTACTATCAGAATCATCTTTACCAATAATATTATGAACTTCATCAATTACAATCATACGATTATCAAATTCTTTTCGGATTTTTCTTTCATCTATTTTCGCATTATTATTATTATTGTTATTATATTCTTCATCATCTTCATTCATTTGCATTTGTAGTCCAGAAATAGATGCGACATTCTTGATATAATTCGCAAGAGATTCATATCCAATAAACTCATAAGATTCACGTATTAATCCTTGTATTTTTTTTGTAATGGTTTGTTTTGTCATAATATCATTATGTGGATTTATTTCTTTTAATAAATCGTTTCCAATACAAGAATTCAAATCCCATATACCACTACCTACTCTTCCAATTTCTTTTAATTTATATTCGTCATATAATTGTAACTTAAAATTCTCTTGTACTTTGGGAGATGCTACAATTAATATTTTCTTTACATTTCCAAATTGTTTCATATATTTACGTGTTTCTTCTGTAATACCAATTGCACTACAAGTATTATGCGTTACTGTAAAATCTCCCAATAAATATCTTCCATTTGCATTCAATGTAAATCCATAATAATCATCTTCTCCTATATATTTCACTTGAATATCATTCATTAAATAATCATTAGAAGGAATTATTAGGTCATAATAATATTCTTTTGTAGTAGGTATTTGAGATAAGTTTCCTTTAATGAAAATAGAATATTCTTTATCTGAATCGTCGTTATTAGAATCTTCTTTACTACTATTACTACAACTACAACTACAATTACAACAAAACCCTAGACTTCTCGCAACAAAAATAATATCATTTGCTAATTGTTCATCTTTATAAATAAGTTTGAAATGATTTTCTTTTGTAATATATTGTCCATTTATATCTATGATTCCTGCAAGAAGAATGAATCTATTTTCTCTCGTATTACACTTGTAATTTATTGGAATAGATTTTTCAGAAGAAGAATATTTATCAAAAGAAAGACCTAATGTATATGGATGTATTGGTAATGGTAGTTTTTTAGAGAAATCTACTGAAACTTTATATCCTTTCAATTCTGATTTTCTATTTTCATTTAATCCTAAATAATCTTTTACTGTAATTTCTGTAATATTTTCTTCTTCTTCTTTTTCTATATTTTGGGATCGTAAACATAAAATATGTTCTTCATTTACGGTATATTTATCACCATTTGTAGGTATAATATCATACATTTTATCTCTACCATTTGCTAAGGATAATACGATTCTAGGTGTTGAATCATCTCCCATCAGTAAATCTCCGACTTTTATATTTTCTACTAATTTGATAGTTCCATCAAACATCAGAATCGGAGTACCTTTTCCATGGCATTTACCTGTTCCTAATTCGTGATATAACAACAGACTATTATAGGGAGTTTCCATAGATAAAAAGTTTTTAACAAATTGTTGATGAGGCATGATTTCAAAGGGAGCATTACATTCTTTTGTAGATTGTTCTCTAATATCATGAATAGTACCGTCATATTGATAATCATTGAATTCTTTTTTGTTGTATATTTTTTCATTGAAATTCGGATCAGATAATTCTGGATACAAAAAAGCATCTTCTGGATCTAATTCTTCATATTGTTCTGTTCCTACGGCGTCTTTTATTTCTTTACTCTCTATCTCTTCTTCTTCTTTTACCTCGGTAGAGTCTTTTATTTCTTTACTCTCTCCTATCTCTTCTTCTTCTTCTTTTACCTCGGTAGAGTCTTTTGTTTCTTTACTCTCTCCTTCTTTTTCTTCTTCTTCTTCTTTTACCTCAGTAGAGTCTTTTTTTTCTTCTCGCTCTCCTATCTCGTCGGCCTTTTTTATATCATCTTCTTCTCTCTCTTCTAATTCAATTTGTTTTTCTTCCATTACAAAAGGAGTATCACTAGCTATTTTATTTACGGTTTCATATTCATTATCGTTATTTTTATCGTGAATTGATTTTATTTCAGGTATATATGTTTTTTTTCTGGTTTTTCTTCTATCTTCTATTTCTTTTAAAGATTTGGTTAATCTACAATTACGAGATTTAGGAGGATATCTAGTATAATGAGGTGGACATCTTTTTTGATTTTCTTGTAACAAAATATTTTGAGGTAAATCTTCTTTTTCTTCTTTTTTTTCCTCTTTCTTTTCTTCCTCTTCTTTTTCTTCTGATTTCAAATCATTATTTGGTTTACTAAAAATATTTACAAAATTAGAAAATACAGAAGATTGGTTAGGTTCTTTAGTTACCAAAGGTTCTTTTTGATTTACCACAGGTTCTTTTTGATTTACCACAGGTTCTTTTTGATTTACCACAACAGGTTTTTTAGAAATAGTAGGCTTTATTTTTTTTGTTTTGTTTTTTCTATCTGCCATAAAAGCGGCTTTTTCATCCGGGGTCATACATTTTTGAGCATGTTCTAACCATTGAGTTCCAGCGCTACATCGTTTTCTTTTTGTTTTACCATTATTATCATTAGTCGCGTTATTACCATTATTAGCATTATTAGCATTATTATTCATACCAAATACTACAATATAACAAATATTAGTTATATTGTAGTTATATTTTTATTTACAAAATATCACTATCGTTTTCTTTTATTTGGTAAAACAAAGTATGTCTTAAACAATTATAAACGTTAGTAATCATTTTTTTTTTTTCTAAATTATAAGAACGTATTGATGTCATACAATCCGTATAACACATCCATTCCATACCACTCACTTCACTTTTTTGAAATGTTTTTACTGTCAATGAATTTTTGTAAGATATATACATCAAATAATATTTATGACGATACGATTTGTAATTAGATCCAATAAATATTTCTTCAAATGGAATAATATTCCGAATATTATTTAAAATAGAAATATTATATCCAGTTTCCTCAGAAAATTCTCTTAAAGCACAATCATAATCTTTTTCTTGTGTATTTCGTCTTCCTTTTGGAAATCCCCATTCGGGTTCATTCCACAACACAGTATTATCCGCTTCATCTAATAAAGACAACAAATCATAATCCATATCGTTTCCATTATAATTATTTTTTGTAATTCCATTCATTAACATTTGAATTTTTTCTTTAATATGACTATCTTTTGTCTGGTTTTTTAAATAAAATAAAGTAGATGTACGTAATTTATTTCGTTCATCTATTGTCATTTGTAACAACATATTTAATATATATTGTTTCTGAAATACTGGGAATTTACCCCTCATAAAATCCATATATCCTAAAGTATCTTTACGACATATCATTAAAAATTGTATTTCATTTAATATAGGATGAATCCGAAATGCAACAATTCCATTACTTGTAATTGGCATTTTACATTGATGAAAAGAATGTCCTTGTTTTCCACAATTATTACAAAAAAAATCGTCTCTTATTATTTGTTTATTCATAACTACAGAATTAATTATATACAAATGCCATATAATGGTTATATTATATTAGGATAATCAATCGTATTAGTATAAATAATGGTTTTGTTTCTATATTATTTTCCTCAAGATAAATAAAATAAAACAATGCAAAATTTAGATCCAGATATATGGTTTCCATCTTTTTGGTTTTTTTTACGTAATGTAGCATATACGTATCCTGATTATCCAAATGAAGTAACAAAAAGAAAATACTATGATTTTATACAAAATATACCTTTATTTATTCCACATACAGAATGGACTAAACAATTTAGTCATATACTAGATTCTTTTCCAGTAACTCCTTATCTTGTAAATCGGGATTCGTTTTTCTTTTGGATACATTTTGTACAGAATCGTATTGTACGTATAATGGGGAAAGATGAAGAGAAAACAAATACACAATATATGGAAGATTATTATGATACTTTTCTTCCACGTCCTTTTATATTAAACCGCAAATATTTACTACAAAAAAAATATATATATTTGTTTTTTATTTTTGTTTTTTTGTTTTTTATTTTTTTTTTTTATGAAAAATGAGAGAAAAGAGAGAAAGAAAAAGTATCAATTAAATATAAAATAAAATAAAATAAGATGAGAATTGAATTAATATTATTATTTGGTGCTGGTTTTATAATTGCGAATATTTATACAGAAGGTAAATACTACAAGAAATTATTAGAATGGAAAAAGTATTATCAAATGATAGGAGTAGCTGCAGCTGCATTTACTATTTATTGGTTAATTAAAAAAGATCCAAGAAAAGCGAGAGATATTGTAACTACCTCTAATGAATATTTGAAATATTTACCAATAGATCAAAATAGTAGTAGGATTATTTCGCCAGTATTAGATTTTACGGGGAGTGCATTAGGAGGAGCATTGCTCGGAGGGGGGGTAGAAGGGGGAGGGGGAGGAGGATCATTGTTAGGAGAAGACAATCACACGGAACAGATAGGAGGAATAATGAATCGGAACCCGATCCTTGGAATGGCAACTCCTTCTCAACAATATCAAGAAAATCGGATAATGCAATCTGGGAAAAAAACTACAAAACGATCTGTTTCTGAAACTAAAAAGAAATTCGTAGCATCTAGACAAAATTGGAAATGTGGAGATTGTAATAACCAATTGACTGCATGGTTTGAAGTAGATCATAAAATACGTCTAGAATATGGGGGTAGTAATCATATTGATAATTTAGTGGCTTTATGTAGAGAATGTCATGGTAAAAAAACCACTATTGAGAATCTATAAAAAAGAAATATACAGATACTGTAAAATAAAAAGATATTAATGTCAACAACAGGAACAACAAATAATCCAACTACTATAACATCAGGAATACAAACATCACCATCTACAAAAACACCCACTCCAAAAAAAGAGAATATGTTTAATACTCTTATAAAACTAATATCTGAAAATATAAGTGCTAGTATGCAATATTTTATAATGATAATCTTTTGTATTTTTATTATAATTGTATTTGCATTCGCTTCATTTAATAAATCAAAAGCAAACCAAAGAAATACACCGAATGATTTTAAAACATATACATATTTAATGATGATATTTATTCCAACTTTATTATTAGTTTATTTATTTTTACGTAAAGGTCAAAGTGATTTAGATCCAAAAACCGTAATGATTATTGGTGGATGTATTGTATTTGTTACGATTACTATTCTACTTTCTTACTACAAAAATCCAACGTCTTCTAAAACAAGTAGTATTCTCATGAATTTTTATGTTGTGAATATTATATTACTCGCTATTTTAATTGTCGGATTAGCAATTGGATATAAAATATTAAAACATTCTGCGCGAAAAATGAAGGGATGGCCTGGATTTATAGTGAATTTTTTGTTTTTCATTCCTTGTTTATTGAGTGATTTTATAGATTATATGTTTTTAGAATTCAAAAATGCACCAAATACCGTATATGTTTTATTTATATTAGAAATCATTTTGATTTTAGCTTATATTTATATTCCGAAATTATTGAAATATTTCATATTTAAAAACGGTATTACATTACAAAGTCAACCTGTTTATTTGAATAAAAGTACGATTGTATCCAATAGTGATATTTTTTTGTTACCAAATTCATTGACAAGTACAATTGTTTCTGATATTTCATCCAATATCTATAATTCTAATTTTGGATTATCTATGTGGATATATGTCAATAATATGGGTACAAATAAAATACAAGAAAATGGATCTATTATATTCCAAAATTCTTCACCTAATAATGCGAATGGAAAACCGGGTATTCGGTATATGGGAAACGATCAATGGAATTTTATTTTTTCAGACCAATTAATTCAATATAATACATTTTCATCTAATAATGTAGCTGATTACAAGAATACGAATGATGATAATGAATTAACTAATTTTTATAATTCAAAGTCGCAAAGAGTTTCAGAAATAGTTATGTTGTTATATGATGCTAATAAAAATAATTCGGATAACACTCTTTATGGCAAACTAAAAAATATAGAAAAAAATTATTCTGAGTATACCATAACATATACATATTCATATGGATCTAATAATGTAAATGTGCACGACGATACCGATACATATAGTAGTATAGATGCCATTAAAAATAACATTATAAACAATGACTATAAAAATTATAAACAGACGGTAGACACAAACCGGAGTAAAATTAAAAACATGACTATATATGGTAAAAAAAAACCATCTATTAGAGTAGATGAATTAAAATTTACCCATTTAGATATGTTTCATTTAGTACAAAACATAACACAAACGATTATGTATAAAGATAAGAATAGTCTGATAATGACGATACCATCACAGAAATGGAATCATATTGTATTTAATTATTATGAAAATAGTGTAGATTTATTTATAAATGGTAATTTAGAAAGAAGTGTAGATTTAAAAAACAATCCCATTATTCAATTACCAACCGATACGATTTCTTTAGGAGATGAAGATGGTATACATGGTGCATTATGTAATCTCGTTTATTATAATATTCCACTAACTCAAACCAAGATTTCTCAGATATATAATATAAATTCTATGAAAAATCCTCCATTATAAATAAAAAAATGAAAAATTAATCTATGTAAACATTATAATAAAAACTACAAAATGAATATTAAAATGATAATTTTAGGTATTATAATGGTTACTATATTGTTTTTGTTATATAAATTATTACTTGGTAATAAAACTGCGATAGTAACTAATTTGAAGTATGATAAGGTACTAGATCCATATAATTATAGTTCTTTAACTACTCCGAATTCTACCAGATATTCATATTATATATGGGTTTATGTCAATAGTATAGATCCAATTTATGCAGGTACATCGGATACTTCTGGTCAAAATATATTTCAATTGAAGGATTCCAATAGTACTTATGGAAATAACAATATATTATTCAGTTTAGATATTTTTAAAAGTACAAATTTAATCACATCCGTTACTACAATGGATAGTACTCCAGGAAGTGTCAAAGTGAATAAAAATACAATATCTACTAATTTTCCTATGCAATCATGGCAACAAGTGATTATTAGTTTTGATAATACGTATATGGATTATTATTTAAATGGTAAATTCGTGAAATCAGTATTATTCCAAAATGAGGCTTTACCTGCAATGAGTAGTGGAACTGCTACTATTAATTTCGGTACAAATACTCCAGATATTAATGTAAAGTTATTTGATAGATTAGATTTTCCAATGGATCCTCAGACTGCATGGAATAGATATTTGAGTGATTATAATACCGGTAGTGATTCTAATTCTGTAAATTACGGTTTACATTTGAACGTATCTTCTGGTAATAAAACTCCACAGAAATTTACGATATTCTAAAAGATTATATAATACATATAGTAAAAAACAAATATGAATTATAAATTATTGATTTTAGGAATTTTCTTAGGAATGGTATTGACTGGATTAATATATTGGGTTTATAGTTACATGAATACGAAAAATGATCCGAATAATACGTCGTCTACAGTGGGTGCTACAAAAAATTATTTATTAGATGGACCACTTAACATTCCAATGAGCCGATATATCAAGAAGAATTCTAGTGGGAATCGGTTTTGTATTGAATTGTGGTTATTTATCAATCCAGATACAATAGTGAACCTGGGCGCAACGAATAATACCTTGAATATTTTTAAAATGGGAGAAAAAATGAGTTTAGATTTAAAGAAAGATACGTCATTAACTGTTACAATTAATATTAATACTAATAAACCAAAAACATACACAATTACAAATAGTTTTTTTATGCAAAAATGGCAACAAGTAATTATTAGTGTAGATCAATATTTAGTAGATTTATATTTAGATGGAAAGATAATACTATCCGTATCCAATCACCCGGATTTACCACAAATGCCAACAATTAAGGATAGTATTGTTTTTACAGAAAAATCTGATATTTATGTTTCTGGAATAAATGTCAAACTGAGTTCAATGGATCTAGCAACGGCATTGAGTAATTATAAAAATGGAAAATCAAAAGTAAATGGATCTACTCAAGTAAGTTTAGCATTAACTAAAAACGAAAATGTATCTAATAATTTCGTCATTTTTTAGAATAACTATTTAACAGAAAAAAACAAAAATTAGATGTATATATTAATATATAATATAATGAGATTTGTAACTATCGTTTTATTTACATTAATTATTGTAATTACATACATTTTAATAAATATTTTGTATTCAAAAAATGTATTGATACAGCAGAATTATTTAAAAACTGGATTACTTCCAATTAAATTGAGTAGTTTGAAAAATTATCAAGATAAATCATATTATTACGAAATATGGATTTATGTAAACAAACTAGATACAACAACAACGAGTACTATTATGGAAGTGGGTAAAAGCTCTGCTGATTATAATTTCAGTTTAGAGGTTGGTAAGAATATAGATAGTAGATTATATATCAAGTCAAAACCTAATTCTAGTGCTAATAATACTACAGAATACGTAATTACTCCATCCTTACAGTTACAAAAATGGCAACAAGTACTTATTAGTGTGCAAAATACACTATTGGATTTATATTTAAATGGAAAATTAGTAAAGTCAATTACTCTAACTAGTACAGATTCTATACTTTCTCCACCAAATGATAGTACTCAAATAAAGTTTGGAGTATCAGATATATATATTGCAAAATTAAATCGTCAAAGTTCTAATTTAAATACAAGAATTGCATGGAATAGTTATTTACAAGGTAATTCAAACATGATACCAATACATGCTACTTTAGAACTAACTTCTGAGAATATTACTACAAATAAATATAATCTATTTTAGTACGATATTATAAAAAATATATAATATATACTATTGTAAAAATAAAAATGAATATTCAACAACCGATTATAGAACAAATGCAATCGTTGAAAGAAAAAACAGTAAGTGCATCCGAAGGACTTACAGATCAAGTAAATAGCATAAAATCTGGAATTCAAAATAATTTAGGCGATTTTTCTGCAAAAGGAATGAAAGATGCAAGTACTGAATTTTTACAATCTAATGGATTATTAGCAAAATGTGCCTTTATTATTTTGTTGTTTATTATCTTTTTGTTTTTATTTAAAGTAGGTATTCAAATGCTTGCATATTTTCTAGGTCCTTCTAAAAACCCTTACATAATATATGGTAAATTAGATGGATCTAATACAGTATCTATATCACAAGATCCTACCAATACATCTTCCATTCCAGTATTACGATCTAATAACCGAAATAGTGGTATTGAATTCACCTGGACTGTATGGTTATATTTGAATTTAGGTACAACTGACGACGATTATAAAGCTATTTTTGTAAAGGGTAACAAAGGAACATCAACAACTACTACATATGAAACGAATGGACCTGGAATGTATGTGAAATCCGTGAATGGTGTTGGAACTATTACTGTACATTTAGATGATGTACAAGGAAGTACTAACCAAATGGATATCACTAATATTCCTCTACAAAAATGGGTTCACATTGCATATCGTCTTCAAAATACAGTATTAGATGTATATGTAAATGGTGTAGTTCAAAACCGATTACCTATGAATTATGCTCCTAAACAAAATAATTACGATATAACTGTTTGTGCCGGATTTGCGGGTTCATTATCTAATTTAAGATATTATTCAAGTGCATTAAATGTATTTGATATAAATAATATTGTTATGTTTGGTCCAAATCTAAATCCAAGTTCTCTTGCTGCTGATGGTAAATCTGCTGGAAACTATTCATATTTATCTAATCAATGGTATACCAATACATTCCGATAAATAAGTAAAATATATTTTTTATTTTGTACTTTGTAAAAAATATATTTAGTTTTATTACATTTTTTTTATCATCTCATCATAAATAAATAAAATAAAATAAAATAAAATAAGTATGACAACTAAAACGAACACTTTATTAACAATTCAATCTATTTGTGATCAACGTCGGAACCAAATGTTATATAATGTACCACCATCTCGTATTAATGTGATTTCACCATATGAAAATACAAAATATACGAAATTTGATTTAGATATGCGTAGAAAAGCACAAGTATTGAAATATCAAGTTGGAAGTACAAAAGGAAATATGATGACGAAAAAACAACAATGGTCTAGAATTGCAAATGGAAATTATCAACGTCAACCGAGTTCTTATTTAACTACAATTACGAAATATGAAAATAATGCAGTGAAAATTGTAGATTGTTCTGCAACAGGACTAATTCTCACTCCATTATCTGCATCTAATGTTCCACCAGATCCATCTGTATCGTTTTTATATAACGACGAATCTGTACCTTTATATAATTATTTAAATCCGATATCTACACGAGCATATAATGCTTTTGAAAATGCAGCTATTATAAATAGTGATTTCCAAACGATTATTTTGTATAATACAACCTGCGAATCTAATATTCCGAATAGAATTTCAGGTATTTTGTTTTCAAATTCTATTGATGAAAATGCATATACTATAAATATCCACAATATACCTTTAGCCATTCATATACAAGGAATTTTGAATGGAATTGATATTTATGATATTAATGCAAATACAATTACTATCAATAGTATACATTTAAGTACATATTTTAATCAAAATTTAGTTCCAGATAGAAGTATTTATCAATATGTTTATTCTCCATCTAATCTACTACAAAATTATTATTTAGATATTTCTACGAATGTAATTCAATCGGGAGATACATTTAAAGCTATTCAATATATTGGTACGGTTAGTATTTATAATATTTTGTTATATACCGAGCCTGGTTTTAGTTACGATTTTAAACTAGATGTGAATTTATCTTATTTTCCGTCTAAAAATGACGACATTCCTTCTATGCATGCTTCTATTATTGCAAATGTAACTCCTGATAAAATAGTATCTTATGCATGTACTATTGAACCAGTATTATCTAGTACCACGATTCCAACCATGTATATTAGTCAATAACTATTTTATGTCGCAGTTAATGTTGGATTTAAACACATGGCTTGATTTGGAAATATTTGTCCAGATAAACATTTATCACTATCTGTAATTGGAACACAACCACGTTTATTTTGAAATTCTCCTACAAGACACCAATTCGTTTTTTCTGAACTAATTGGTTTTTGAATTGGATTTGTACTGTCATCTGGTTTAGGTTCATTGTGTTTCGGTTTATCATGTTGTATCGCATCTTCTAGAGGTTTTTCTTTTTCTTTCTCCTCTTTCTCTTTCTCTTTCTCTTTATTATCATTATCATCATCATCTGATGCAGAAATTAGTAAATTTCCAATATTTTTTAAACTTCCATCTGCAATATCAATACCAGTTTTAGCTACATCTGCAATAGTATCTGAACTTGTATTAATAACGGTACCTGTACTATATCCTAATGCATTTGAGAAATTATTAATGAATGGTCCAAATACATTAGATAAATGTTGGACAGAATTTCCTAAAATAGTAAATATATTTATTCCAAGTAATGTTAATAATAAAAACCCCAACAAGAAAAAAATCAAAATTGTTTTAAAATCAAATAATGTATTTAAATCAAATTTATCTTCTTCTGCAGATGATTTAGATTTACTAGAAGAAATAGAATTAAACGGAGAAGCAGAAGGAGAAGGAGAAGGAGAAGCAGAAGCAGAAGGAGATGCAGAAGCAGAAGGAGAAGGAGATGCAGAAGCAGAAAGAGAAGCAGAAGGAGAAGCAGATTTTTCTTTTTTAGTATTATTTTCTTCTTCTAAAAAATTCATATTCTATTCCATATATATTGGGTTACGATTATATTTTTGTAGTTCATAGCATACTCGTTAGTTTATAGAAAAAAAAATGACGATTTAATACAATATAATCATATCATGTTTGGTTTCTTTCCATTAATTGAAAGCTTTTTTTTCTTAAGTTTAGGAATAACCTTTATTTTGATTTTTTTAATGGTATTTCATTTCAAACAAAGAATTGAAAAACTTGAGAGAAAAAATAACGATTTAAGTGATTTATGTAATAAAATCGTCAAAGAACTTACTAATTTACATAGTAATTATTTACAATCTTCTGCATCTTATGTGAATATTAACAAGAATCAACCGAAAGAACATATTTGTGAAAATGTACGTATTTCAACTTCTATTCCTGTTTTTTCTGATAATCAAAATCAATCTTATAAAAAAATAGTTGTAATGGATTCTGTTACAAATAATAATGATTTTTCTGAAAGTTCTGAAATAGATGATGATAGTACAGATGATGATGATGATGATTATGATGATACAGATATACAAGATGATGATACAGATAACGATGATGAGGCAGATAATAGAGATGAACTTAATCTTAATCCATCATCTAAATCCAATTATAAAAAAATAATGGTAGTAATGGAATCTGTTACAGATTTAGAAGTAGATGATAGATATGATTCCGAAGTTACCGATAATACCAATACTCTAGTAAATGATAATATCGTGGTTGAGGTTACCAATGCTCTAGTAAATGATAATAATACTGAGGTTACCAAAGTAAATGATATAGATGGTATTGAAATAGAAATAGATATTGATAATGATTTTGTGACAGAAAAATCCGAAACAAAAAATACTATTTTACCAATGAATTATCAAAAAATGAATGTTCAAAATCTAAGAGTATTGGCTATTTCTAAAGGACTATGTTCAGATACTAGTAAAATGAAGAGAGCTGAATTGATTAAATTATTAACCGATGAAGAAAATGAACATTATGACCTATAATTGTTTTAGCGCATTTTTTATTTTATTGTCATAATATAATATAAAAAATAAAGTAATGTTTTCATTTTTAAATAATGCACTTGTAATAGAAACAATTCCAGCATCTAAGTTAGGATATAACACGAATAACCGTTTCCCAAATTTCCCACCAATAATGGCAGATGGTCGTGCAGTTATTTCATCATGGCAACCAGAAGCAGTAATCAATGATCGTATTATTAAAGATAACGACATAAAATCTAATTGGCAATATCGTAGATTTATTAGTAAAAATGCAAATGCGATATTGGCAAATAATATGAATCAAGCGTGTAATGATACTGGTTATTCCGTTTCTCAATTAAACACGATTCAACAAAAAACACCTTATTTATATAAATCTATAGATGATACTACTACTAATGTATTTGGTAATAGTGATTTAAAAGAATTATATTTATCTAGAGAGAGACTAGATGCCAGGAAAATCGCACCATCTATGACACAAGCAGAATTAATACAAACATATGGTATTTCTCCCAAAAAATTGTAATTGTTTTTTTATTTTTAGTTATAAAACAAATGCTAACTAATAATAATGCCAAATGAAAATAATATACAAACAAATCTATAACAACGAGAAAAAGCTACAAAAAAATAATAAATGCCTAAATTAATTAGTTTTGATATTGGAATTAAAAATCTAGCATACTGTATTTTTGAATTTTCGTTTTCACCTCCTGTGGATACAGATAAAAGCTCAGTAGCAGTAAAAATAATAGATTGGAATGTCTTGGATATTTCAAAACATGAAACAATAGAAGGTGAAAAAAAGAAAGATGATATTTTTTGTAGTTGTATTCTCTCAAAAAAAACGAAAACAAAGACGGAAATAAATAAATGTAAGAAAAAAGCGAAATATTATCGGATGGAAGATTATTTTTGTGAAAGTCATGCAAAGACATCTGGCTTTTTCTTCCCTTTAAAAGAATTCTCTCATTCTTCTTTGAAAAAGTTATCTTTAGAAAAACTTTTAGAAATAGAAGATAAATATTTTTTTGTAGAAAAAAAAGAAAAAGAAATTCCAATAAAAAAAGAAACAAAAATAGAGAAAATAGAGAGAATATCTAGACAATTTCAACAAAAAAGTCTAGTTAGTATTTCTAATTTAGATTCTTTAGCTAAAAAACCAAAATCAATAGATTTGATTTCAATTGGAAGGAATTTATCCAATCAATTATTAAGCTTAGAACATTTAGAAGATATTGAATTTGTATTAATTGAAAATCAAATATCACCGATTGCAAATAAAATGAAAACAATTCAAGGTATGTTAGCTCAACTATTTATTATGCGGAATGTTCCACATATTGAATTTGTATCTTCTATCAATAAACTACGAGGATTTTTGAGAGAAAAATCTAAAGATCAAGATAAAGATCAAGAAACAGATAAAGATCAAGAAACAGATAAAGATCAAGAAATAACAAAAACAAATCCGAATCCGAATTATAAACAACATAAGAAAGATGGTATTTTATATTGTCAACAATGGCTAAAGAATGATTTATTTTGTAGTTGGAATCCTTTTTTTGAAACATATCCGAAAAAACAAGACGATTTAGCAGATTCCTTTTTACAAGGTATATGGTATTTTCAAAAAACAGGAGTGATTTGTTGATTGTTTATATTATATTTGTAGAACTTTTGTTAAATTTAATGCGGTAAATATAAATATAAATAATGTACACTAAACATAATATTATAAACCAAAAGAAAAATGGAAGTAATTGATATTGGCTTAGATGATTTAGATAACAATAATAATTCTTCTGTGAATTATGGTGGAGGAATTGAATTATTAATGAATGATAAAAAAAGAACATCTTCCAATAGTACTAAAATTGATTTAGCAGAATTAGATAATTTAGAAAATGAATTAAATGCATTATCTGGTGTTTCTTCTTCTGGAGGTAATAATAATAGTAGTAGCAATAGTAATAATAATAATAATAGTAGTGAATCTAAGAAAATAAGTGGATTAGGTGGATTTAGTAATTTTTTTAATTTAGGCGGAAATTCTTCTTCTACAAAACAATCACAAGAAGATACGTATGAACCACAAAATGATTCTAATATTGGTCAAGCAACCGCAGAAAGTGTAAATAATACTTCTAGAACATGGGATGGTTTTTCTAAAATGGCAGCAGATATTCCATCTTTTTTAAAACCAGGTTCTTCTTCTTCCTCTTCTGCACCAAATATGACAGAACGAGAGAGACGTAGAAAGAAGAGAATGATGATTAAAAAACTAGAAGAATGGTATGAAAAGGGAATAATTAAAAATAGTAGTAGATTTACATTAGATTCTAATTATGAAGAGATTGAAGATGAATATGAAGGAGCATTAGAAGATAAAAGAAAAAAAGATTCGGTTAAATTACAAGGATGGTGGTTTACTACTGTTGTAAATACAATTGAATATGGAAATGCATTTTTAAATCCTTTTGATTTAAATTTAGATGGTTGGGGAGAACAAGTTAGTGAAGATTTAGATAGTTATGAAGAGATTTTTTCGGAATTACATGATAAATATAAAGGTGGTAAAATGGCACCAGAATTATCTCTTTTGTTACGTCTTGGATTTTCTGCGGCAGTTGTGAATATGAGTAATAAAATGTTGAGTTCTGCTGCACCTGGATTTGGAGATGTTATGAAACAAAGTCCTGAATTAATGCGTATGTTTACGAATGCTGCAGTAGATACAATGAGTAAACAAAGTCCAACTTTTGAATTTGCAAAAAATATCATGAATCCACCAGAACAAGTATCTACAAAATATGGACCACCACCTGCTTCAGTAGACACGAAAAATATGGGAAATATGCAGAATAGACAACAAGCACCTTCTATGCCTGCAGGTACAGGAATGCAATTCACTCAAAATCCTGGATCACGGCCAGATTTAGCAGCTTCTTCTGCTGGACCAATGTTTAGAGAACAAGGAGTAAATGTAGGACAGAATTTCCAAAGTACATCTGCTTCTTCTTCTAATTCTGTTTCTAATACTTTTTCTCAAAATCCACAAGTACAATTACAATCACAATCACAAGTACAAGCTGGTTTTAGACAAGAAATGAGAGGACCTCAGACAACTGATATTGAAAATATATTATCAGGATTGAAAACAAAATCTTCTGGAGGAAATGGAGGAGTAATGGATATATTGAATAGTGTTAATGTAAATAGTAGCGGACTAGGACTAGGAGAAGATTCTATGATTAGTGTGAGTTCATTGAGAGATATGGATGGAAATATGCCAAAACGAAGTAATCGTAAACCTAAATTAAATAAATCAGATAAAAATACGGTATCCTTAGATATTTAAAATATAGGAAAAAGTGTAATAAAAATTCAAAAGAAGTGTTATTATTTATTTTATCATAGAATACTATATAATATAAAGAAGTGAAAATAACATATTATAAATAAAACTCTATTTTTATGTTATATATAATTAAGTAATAATGCCAGATAAACCAAGATTGTTCTCTGTGACTGTTGATCTAAATAGATATGCAACTATTAATTTGAGAAAAACATTAGATCAAGATTCTATCCAGTATTATTACTTATACTATAACACCAATTCTGATATGGCGAATAGTCCATATGTTTATGTCCCAGCATCACCTTTGACATCTGTAGTTACTGATATATTTAAATTGCCACTGGTACAAGCTTTCGGATTAAGATCCAATACTAATTATTATTTTGTAATACAATCAAATAATGGAGCAAATTTTAGTGATAGTTCCGATAAAAAGACAAATCTTACTAGTGAATTTAATAATACATTTTCTATAAGGCAAAGCCCAACAACTAGAGGCGCGGTTATTCTAGAAAATTTTCAATTAGATTTCAAATATGTTTATAAATATGTGTATGGAACAACAACAAGTACAGAGAACGATGTTAACGACCCTACCTTAAGTGTGTATTCTATCGTTCAAGGTGGTCTTACAGACAACACCCTCTATACATTTTATTTAAAAAGATACGGTAATCTAACGTATTCCGACGGTGTTAATATTACCACATTCGGAATTCCTTCTAAACCATCAGTATCTGCTTCTGGTGGAAATCTAACTATAACTGTTACTTTTTCAACAGCAAGTAAGAATGGGCTTAATATTACAGCTTATCAGTTGCTTATAGGCACTGGATCCCCACCTACTGATACTAATCTAAATAAAACCAATGTAATTCCTACTAGTCCTAGTACTATTTTTGAAGTTAATACTAATTATACTTATACTATTAATCAATATAATGGAGGTAATCTAACTGGTAATCAAACATATTATATACGAGTACAAGCATATAATGCTTATGGTTATAGTGATGCTGAAATCACATCTGCAGTTCCATACACTATTCCAGAACCACCAATTGTATCCTCAACTGTATCTTTCGGAGTCAGTGCTGGTGGTGCTTATATTTCTGCTGATTTTTATGAACCTACTCATACTGGTGGTAATATTAGGTTTGAATATCAGCTGGATTATGTAGGTAATCTAGGAAGTCCTTTAGGTTGGAATACCTCCACTGCATCTAAACAGCCTCAGGGTTGGTGGCATATTGATATAACTCCTCCATCATATGGACCAATTTATCAGGTACAACTTAGAACACGAAATGATGCTGGAGAAAGTTCGGGAGTTTTTTTCCGAAATGCTGATAATACACGAAAAACAGCACAACCATATGTTCCTCCTAATCCTCCAGACCCAGGAGCAATTTATCTTACGAATGGTAGTACTGAAATTCGTGTAACATTTTATAAACCTGCTGAAAATGGTTCTCCTATTACTAAATACAAATATCAGCTTAATAACGGTACCTGGAGTGGCGAAGTTGATGCTACAGCCGAATCAAACTATTTTTTTTTTACTATTCCCTCTGCTGTATTAACGAAAGGAACACCATATTCAGTGAGAGTACTAGCTAAGAATAGTGCTGGAGATGGAACTCCATATCAATATAAAAATATTGATGGTACAGTTACATATGTAACTCCGTTTGCTGCTCCATCCGCACCTGGTACAGTTGGTACTTTTCAACTTTATAATAATAATACTCAAATTCAAGCTTATTTCTCAGTACCTACTAATAATAATGGTGCTGCTGTTACTAGTTATCAATATAAAATGCATTGGGCAACATCATCCACAACCGAGTGGATTACTATTGTACCCTATCACGAACCATCGTATAGTTCTATTATTATTACTCCTCCATCATATGGACCAACATATTCAGTACAAATTAGAGCATATAATGGTGAATATAGTGACGGATCTTTTTTTATGGATGGTACGAATACTGTAAAAACTATAACACCATATAAAGCACCTGATGCACCATCACCCGGTTCTATAAGTCTTGATAATACTTATAGTAATATTCGTGTGGAATTTTTTGAACCTAATGCAAATGGTTCTCCTATTACTAAATACAAATATCGTCTTAATACCGGTTCATGGAGTGGCGAAGTTAATGCTATAGCCATTTCAAACTATTTTTATTTTATTATTCCCTATACTGCATTAACGTATGGAACAGAACATTTAGTGAGCATACGAGCTGTAAATAGTGCTGGAGATGGAACTCCATATCAATATACATATTCAGTAATTCCGTTTAATAAACCTGGACCACCCGCTTCTTTAGGATTAACTGAGGGGTTTGGTAGTATTGGATATACTATTGGTGCAGTTACTAATACGAATGGTAATTCAATTAAATCTTATGCATATTCCGTAGGTTCTGGTAATACTACTTATACAAATATCGGTCTCAGTTATTCTGGAACCATTTATAATTTAGCAAATGGAGTAACCCATACAGTAAATGTAGTAGCATATAATGATGCAGGAATATCAACATCAGCTACAACAACTACGAAAGCCTTACCCCCACAAACTGTTTCAATTATACCAACGAAAAACTATTTTTTTTATAATGGTAATAGTTTAGATACTATCTTCAAATTAAATCCTATTTTTAATGGAACGACAGTTACAAATTATAAAAATAACGAAATAGATATCGGAAGACGATATTTAACTGGCACACGCACAACAACTACCAATTATACATATCAATCTAACGATTTAAATACAAAATTTATAACGACCACTATTACAAACGCATCATCATTACCTATAGACAAATTATCGGTTACAACTAAAAATATAATTTTACCAAATGAAACAACTCCAGATACAAACATTCTTACTGCAGCACCAACAACAGAAGCATCTATATCTGCTGGAGTATATGGTTGTAAATTATTATTTTCATCTTATACTGGTCCAGTAATGACAATCCAAAGTAGTATTAATAATGTAACTGGGCATTTTTTTGCAGATACGAATGGAAATCTTGGTTCAGCTTATTTAGCAACTGGTACTACATTATCTACCTGGTTGAATGGTGCGACTGCATATGTTCAAATATGGTGGGATCAAACCGGTAATGGAAATCATGCTTATCAATTTGATAACGGTTTACAACCGATATATGACTCTACAAATAAATACATAACATTTACTGGTGATAGATATTTCAATTTACGAGATAAAACACATCCATATCTAGATAATAGTCAATATACGTATGTTTTCAAATGTTCTATAACTAGTACTAGTGGTGGAATTTTTGGGGGAGGTTTAGTACAGGATTTGTCGTCAAATTCATTTAGACGCGATGGTAATGGATATAGAAATTATTGGTATAATAATGATATTGCTATAGATTCGGGGTATCAAGATAATTGTGTAATTAGTTTAGTATATAATGGGACTATGCGTTATATATATAAAAATAAGAATTTGTTAATTAGCGATACGCCGAATAGAGTAAGAAATCAACCCAAAACAAATAATACTATAGGTAGAACAGTTGTAATTACTGAAACTATGAAGGGGGGGTATATTGAATATATGTATATTATACCACGAGCCATATCAGATTCGGATAGAAATATCTTGGAATCTACATATTTTACTTATAATTATAATCTAGCTACTAATTGTGCAGGTTGTTATTCTATGCGACTAGCTATACCAACTTATACAGGTCCAGTTATTAATGTAACTAGAAGTGCAGATAATGCAACTTCTATTTTTTATACAGATCCTATGCAAACATATTTTACAACCGGACCTAATAATACTGGAACATCTTTTAGTTCATGGATTGGTGCGTCAACTGCGTATGTAAATATATTGTATAATCAAAATAATAACGACTACACTAGTTTAGGCAATAATTATTTATTTCAAGATGACGCAAATTACCGACCACAAATAGCAATTCAAAATGGTAAATATGTGATTCAATTTGTTAATCTAAACAATCGGCAATATTTAAACGCTAGAAATGGTACAACTCCAAATACTATTTTTTCACATTTTCAACCTATTTTTAATAATACAGCAGATAATATTATGGCCTTAGTTCAAACAGAAAATGATTATGGTCTTAGATTTATTGGAACAAATAGTGCTACTGCTAGTTTTAATGAAGACTCAGGGGGTGATTGGTATTTTTATTCAAACCAAGGAGACTACACAAAAAAAAATGCATACGTTAATAATATATCATCTACTAGTGTAACTATGGGATCATGGAATGTATTAGCTACATCTGTTACAAACCGAGACTGGAGAACTAGTATTCATAAAATTGGATATGACCAAAATAACGGGGTTGGTAATAGAGGATTAAATGGATACATGGTAGAAATTATACTTAATAATAAACCTATGTCTGTTACTGAAATGCAACAATTTTATAATAATCGGTTATTTTAAACCTTTTCTCCAAAATAAAATACATAATAAACATTTCCAACAAAAAATAAATATAAACAAAATGCGTTTATATTTATAATTATTATTTATTCTTTCGTTACAAAAAAATGAATATCCAAAATAATGTACTAACGATGCAAACGATTCAAATACCACCTATCCGGCATCTATCTAGTGCATTAAAAGATTTAGTTCCTGATTTGACCATGATTATTGATAAACAAAAGTTGAAAATTATTAATTATGACAAGAATCATACTTCTCTTGTTGCCGTTGAATTGAAATTTGAAAAACATCAATGTATTCCTGACAAAATCGTCATTTGTGCGAATTCTCTTCATCTTTTCAAATTGATTTCTAATACTTCTAATGACGACCTTTTTTCTATGTATATTGATAAAGATGATTATCATGATGGAAGTGTATCCCATTTAGGATTACAATATGATAATGGAAAGATTGAACAATGTACGAATTATAAATTACGACTTTTTGAACCAGATGAAGATGAATTAGAAGTACCTGAAGTGAATTATTCTGCGATTATTATTATGCCATCTGTTGGTTTTCAGAAAATCATTCGTGATTTCACAGGATTAACCGATCGTATTAAAATTGAAAGTGTAGGCGATGATTTGATTTTTTCCGGTGTTGGACCTTTTTGTACATCGCGAGTATTTAGACGAGAACAACCACCTGATAAACCAATTACCATGGAGAAATCTGCTGAAACTATTAAATTTAAAAAGAAACCTGATCCATCTGTTGTTATGCAAGGAGAATTTCCATTGAAATGTTTGAATAATATTATTAAATGTACACCTTTATCGCCACATTTAGAATTGTTTTTAGAAAATGATTTACCATTAATTGTGAAATATGGAATTGGATCGGAAATGGGACATATTAAAATGTGTTTGTCACCATTACCACCTTTGAATTATTCATAGGTAGGGAACCTAGGTTCCCCTACGACCCCTCCTATTTTGTATTAGTTTTTAGAAAATATTTTTTGTATTGATTTTTGTATTGATTTTTGTATTGATTTTTGTATTGATTTTTTATAAAATATTTTTTGCATTTAACCACCAAATATATTCGGATCATATTTCAGATTTATCATTGGATTTTCTGATATTACAAAATCCGAATTAGAAATCATATCTATTAATTTTAATGTATTTTCTATTTTCCCTTTTTTCTGTATTTGTGTATCAATATACATCATCATTTTGTTGTGATTTTTCATCCGAATCACTTCTTTATTTTTAGTTCTTAAATCTGTTTGAATGCGTGAAAACATATTATAAATATTTAGCCAATATGTTTCTATTTTATCTTTGATTTCTGCTCCTATCCAACTACTATCAAAATCTAAAATCACAATTTTGTATCCATTGGTTGGAATAGATTTAGAAACATTTCCCCAATTATATTTTATGTCTTTCTTTTTGGTTTTTTTCATCATGATATTATCCAAATGAAAATCTCCATGTATAAAACCACAAATATAAAATGCTACAAAACTACTCATTAACACTTGTTGTATAGTAGAAATGAGAGTAGGAAACATTTCTACTTTCCATTCAAATTTCAAAATAGATCCACTTTCTATATAAGGCATTATCAATACTTTTTTACGATTATCTGAATTATCTTCATTTGTTGTACATATTGAATTTGGTATTTTTTTCTGTTTATGCGTGTCATCTAAACATTCAAAAATACATATATAGGAAATAAATCCTGGTATTTTTTCTGTTTCTAATATTTTTCCAAATAAAAATTCTTTTTCAATTGTTCTATTTTCTTTTCCTATTTTCACGACAATATGTCTTTGTTTTTGTTGGTGTTTTTCTATAACTGCTTCTAAAATAGATATATCATTATTATGACGAACTAAATTTGTTATATGTATTTTATCTGTATTTTTTGAATAAAAATCACAATCTATATGATATTTATTAGGAGCATTTAATTTGTAATATTTTCTTTCTAATTCCCGAATCATATTTTGTTTTATGATATACACCTTATATATATTTTGTTTATTTACTACAAAAAATATATATTTATGTCTGCGATTATGATATGTTATGATATGATAAAAATAAAATATAAAGAATTAAATTTAATAAAAAAAAATGAAAGTGAAACTTATTAGTTATACAAAATCTTGTTTTAATGAAAGAGACGAAGGAGACGAAGGAAACGAAGGAAATAAAGAATTATCCTTACAAGATTTAGTTGCATATTGTGCAAGAGTATCTAATCCAAGTAATCAACATAATACAGAAACAAATGAAAAACTAATTGGATATCTTATCAAAAATAAACATTGGTCACCTTTTGAAATGGTGAATATTTGTATTGAAATTGAATCTACAAGAGATATAATTCGTCAAATATTACGTCATCGTTCTTTTTCATTTCAAGAATTTTCACAAAGATATGCAGTTGCTAATCTAGGATTTGAATATAAAGAAGCAAGATTACAAGATACGAAAAATAGACAAAATAGTATTAAATTATCAGATGATAATGTAGAATTAAGTACAGAATGGATAAATAAACAAAAAGAAATTGCAACTATAGTACAAGAAAACTATGATTGGGCATTATCTAAAGGTATTGCCAAAGAACAAGCCCGTTCTGTTTTACCTGAAGGTATGACATTATCAAAAATATATATGAATGGAACATTACGTTCTTGGATACATTATATTGAATTACGATCAAGTAATGGTACACAAAAAGAACATAGAGATATTGCAATTGCGTGTACTAATTTAATTGAAACTATTTTTCCAATATCAAAATATATTTTTGAATATATGTAAATATAAATTTAAATTTATATTTATTTTTTGTAACAAAACAAATAAATATAATAATAATAATAATAACTATTCTATTCTATTCCCCATGTCTTCTGAATTGGGCACCGTGTTTTGTCAAATTCGGAATATTTGCAATAATTCCAGGATCCTGAAATGTATTTGTATTCAACCATATTTTCAAAATACAGAAATTCTTTTTCGGTGAAATAGTAATACCATTTAAATATTCATTGTATTTAGTATCTACACATAAATTACCACCACATAATAAATAAAACATTTGTTTCCAAACATCATATACGTTTTTATTCACGACTTTATATGAAAAATTCCCACCACTTGTGTTTTTCGGATCTTCCCATAATGGTGTAATTCCTTGTCGCATTAAAAACCACATGGAATATTTAATCACATCTTCTGGAATTTTTTCGTTCAATGTAATTGCTTTCTCTAGACAATCTATATCATTCATAATTATTTCATAACCGGATATAGTCCAGTCTTTGTTAGATGGTAAATGGTGATATAAAACCCATTTGTCATTCAACATGTGCATTTGGGTATTAAATGGGGTTTGGATTTGCATTTATATTTATTACAAAAAACACAACAATAAACAAAACACCCAAGTATAATATAATATAGTAAAAATCTTTATATTATTTTATTCCTAAAACAAAACTTATTATTATACTTCTTTTTTTTCTTCTTCTTCTTTCTTTGCTACTACATTAGTAGCTTCTTTAGAAGGTCCAGATACCGCTTCACTAATACTAGAAAAAATACTACTTGCAGTACTAGCAACCCCGGTACTTGTCTCAGCTACCTTCTTATCTTCTTCTATTTTCTTATTTTTTTTTGTGGATTTTCGTTTGTTTTTTTTCTTTTTAGCATCGCATTTTTTCGTATATTTGCAATACCATTTATGTTTTATTTTAGAATTATGTACTTTTTTACAAGGAGTAATACAATTTTTAGATTTTTTAATATATTTACATGCAGATCCACCTACATTACTTGTTTTTGTATTTGTCATTTTTATTTAGTTATATATATTTATTGTAGATTTTTATTCTAGTCTAGTCTAGCCTATTCTATTCTATTCTATTCTATTCTACTCTATTTTTTACAAAAAAAAATAAGCTAAATTATCGTGAAATTATTTCATAGGTAAAAGATGAATCCAAGAAAATATATTGATTACTTTTCAAATGAAAAGTATTTAAATCTTTGTCTAAAAATGTCAATTCATAATCCATATCAAAGAAATAATAATCTGTTTGAGTTTGTAATTGTCTCAATACAAACGTAGGAGTAAATAATTCATTATAAACTTGTAATAATCCACTTGAAAATGGCAATATAATTGGCGTGTTCATTTTAGATGGATGCATATACTCTACATATAAAAACACATCAATGTCCTCTTCTATGGTTTCATCTGGTTTATTATTTTTGTTTTTTTTGTTTTGGAAAGAACTATTTATTTGTTTAATATGTCCTGGAAAACATACTCTACAAATATACGTATTATCTGGTTGTTTTGCAATAAAGATATATTCTTTTGTTACTGAAAATATTTCTGAATTGGTATTATCTGAATAAATATAATTAGAATAAAACGATTTATAAAATGAATTATATTCTTCTTCTATCTTTTTAGGTAGATCTATAATATCTGTATTTACTAATTGGTATTTATAATCAATATAAATTAAAGAACAAATAGATATCCATTCTGAGGTACAAGGTTCTATTAATATAGGTTTATTAAAATAATTCATATGTTTTACACACCAAATATATGCATGGAAACAAAAAGTATATATACTATTTAAAATATAATCAGTATTCAACCAATTCAAATTCATCTTCTTTTATTTTATTTTATTTTATTGTTTCTTTATTTTATTTTAGTATATTATTTAACAAAATATTCTTTATATTTTCTTATAAAAACCATTCTAAAAAACCATTCTAAAAAACCATTCTAAAAAACCATTCTAAAAACTATTAAAAACATATTCTAAAAAAACCATTCTAAAAAGGGAGGGGTCGTAGGGGAACCGTAGGTTCCCTACTTAGGTTCCCTACCTATAATAAAAATATGTATATAATAGAGAATAATGCAATATCAAACAATTCCGGTAAATCCAAATAAAAAAAGTAAACGAGATATTTTCCCAGAAAAATATCATTTAGAATTACAAAAAAATACTTCTAATTTCAAAAGTGAATGGACTCATATTATTAATGAACTCCAATTTCAAGATATTATTTTAAAATTACCAGAAACAAATGCTAACAAAAATTATCAAATAATAGAAAAGAAAAAGAATGAACCTTTATTTATAGAACCAAACAATATAGAATTTGAATTGAATTCAAATCCAAATCCAAATCCAAATTTTCCAAAACCGATTTATGAAAAAGAAAAAACAAAAGAAAAAGAAAAAAAGAAAACAGAAAATCTGATTTTAGAATTATGTACAAGAAAATCTGCTATTATTTATTCTAATTTTGTACCACCAACTAATAATAATAATAATAACAATAACATAATACCAAAATATGTATTTATGTGTTGGAGTACATTACAACTACCATCTAAAATGCAAGAAGTTGTCCATTATAATCAATCTTTAAATCCAGAATTCACCTTTTATATATATGACGATGAACAATGTAAAGAATTTATACAAAATCATTTTGAAAATGATGTAGTACATACATTCAACAAATTAGTTCCAGGAGCTTACAAAGCAGATTTATGGAGATTATGTGTATTATTTATATATGGTGGTATATATGTAGATATTAAATACAAATGTATAAATGGGTTTACATTTTCAAGTGTGCTAGACAAAGAATATTTAACATTAGATATTCCATCTAAATTTTGGACAAATACTATGCATGGGATTTACAACGGGTTTATGGTATCTAAACCAAATAATATTTTTTTGTGGAAATGTATTTGTAAAATTGTAGAAAATGCTAGTAATCTAGAATATGGCAAATCATGTTTATTCCCAACTGGTCCGGGGTTATTAGGTGATATTTATTTTCAAAATGAGAATAATACCGATGAATTATTAAATAAAATAAATTCAGATTTTGACTGTTTTTTCTCTACAAATATTAAAAATATTATCTTACATAATACTGCGATTTTAGAAATATATCCAGAATATAGACAAGATCAAAAAAAAGAAGAAAAATTATATTACTCCGTTTTATGGAATAAACGAAGAATTTATAACACGAATCTTTCTAAAAATGAAAATGATAAAAATGAAAATGAAAATGATAAAAACGAAGAAAAAGAAAAATATAATTCTATTATTCCTTTGAAAATATACCAAACATGGTATACAAAAGATCTGCAAGAAATACTACAACAAAGTATTCAATTATTAAAAACTCAAAATCCTGAATTTGAATTTTATTTATATGATGATAATGATTGTCGTAAATTTATTGAAACTTATTTTGATTCTTCTGTATTATATGCATTTGATGCTTTAATTCCAGGGGCATATAAAGCAGATTTATTTCGGTATTGTATTTTATATATTTATGGCGGGATTTATTTAGATATTAAATATTACGGAATAAATGGATTTAAATTTATTACCTTAACAGAAAAAGAATATTTAGTACAAGATTTAGAAAAATCTGGTGGTGGTATTTATAATGCATTAATGATTTGTAAACCTGGAAATGTATTATTATGGGATGCAATACAAAAAATAAAATATAATGTAGAAACTAAATTTTATGGAAATATTACATTAGAACCAACAGGACCGATTTTATTAAAACAATTATTAACATCATATGAATCCGAATCCGAATCCGAATTAAAAGAAATAGAATTATATCATAAAGAGATTTATTGTAAAGAAAAAGATACATATGAATATTCTGTACATTATTTTATTTATTACCGAAATACTCCGATTTTAACATTTTCAAATAAATATCGTGAATTACAAAAAGAAATACAAAATATAAAAAATAAAAAACCATATTATATTTTGTGGGATGAACACAATATTTATTCGCATTAGATTAGTATTAGGATTTACGTAACGATACACAAGTAATTCCACAGGTAACATTATTAGATTTAGTATGTAACGTAATTTTCAAATTATCATTTGTACAATTTGGATCTGTAGTGAAATTAATAGAATACAAATTCCATTTTTCAATTTGTGGTTTAATAGTTATATCTGACCCTGTATTTACATAGCATCCAAATGTCACCATTAAATACGTATTATCATCTACATTTGTACTTCCTTTCCATAATGAATAGATAAAGGATAATGTATATTGAACATTTGGTTCTAAAATAATGGCATTTTGTTGTAAATATCCTTGATTCGTGATTAAACCCATTTGTGGTGAAATCCCAAATTTAGGATCAATATCTCCATATGGTTCAAGATAATTAGCTACTGTATTTCGGGTTGCAATCCATTCTGGAATAGTACCATCTATATAGGTTCTACCATGTGGTATACGTGGATATGTAAAACAACCATTTTTTATTATATTTTTGTTTTTAAGTATAGGTAAATCAGTAGATATATCATTAGTAGAAAAAGACGCGAGATTATACAATGTATTCACATTATCTACTGTTATTTCACGTTGATATATTCGGAAATCTGCGATTTTCCCATGAGTTACATTATCACCTTGCCAATTACTTTTTCCAATATAATTGTTTTTTCGGGTTACATTTGTAGGTATTCCAATAGATTGATTTAATAATAATTGATTATTTACATAAATTGACCAAATACCATCCGTTGAAATTGTCCAAACTAAATGTTTCCATTTTTTATTATCAATTAAAAATGGATTTCGTAACTCATTATGTATCCAACCAGTATTATTACATAAATAAAAACGAAGATAATTTTCATTCCCCGCCTTATCATAACAAATAATAATATTATCTATTCCAGGACCATTTGCAAAATCAAATAGTCTGATTAAGTTCGCTATATATGTAGTATTCGGCGTATGTAATGGCATAAACCAAAGTGAAACCGAAAATCCAGCAAAAGAAGGTGTATAAAATGTCGGTAAACTATCTGATAATATATATCCAGATCCAAGTATTTTTAAATGACTATTATTTATAATCGCATTTGTATTATCTTTTACAATAGTGAAATCTGCACCAGGGGTATATAGCATTATTTTTCCATCATAGGTAGATGGAAGTTTTTTATCATAAGATGTCATTACTTTATTTAAGAATTTTGGTTGAGTTTGTTCACTAATATCTATTTCTCTGAAATCGTAATGAATAACTAATCCATCATTTAATGGATCATATACTGGAGTTGCAAAAATAATACCTAAATTATTTACTTTATCCGATTCTGAATAATCGTTATTTTGTAATATATCATTTACTGCTTTATTTAGAATATCATTACCATAATTAGCTAATCTAGTAATATTATCTATAATAGTTTTATTTGATATTCCATATGGATTCTGTTTTTTTTCGTATTGATTTGATAAATAACCTTGAGCAGCTATAACATTTGGATTTTCTTTTTCCTTATCTGTTAATCCTTCTATATTGTCTATCTTAAAAAATCTAAATAGTATAATTCCCAAGAATAATATAGCTAAAATAATCAATACACCTGTTTTGTATCTCATTTTTATTTATATATTATATTATAATTATATTATATAAACTTTTTGATATTTATATTCAATCTATGTTTTGTATGGATGATCAGATGGTAAATTTTGTTTTAATCCCCAAGTTTGAGCAAGATACCCTTCTAAGAATGCTTGTTTTTCATATTCATAAAATTCTGAAATATACATAAATTCATAAAAATCAATCTCATTTACACTAGCCCAATCTGGTGTATGTATCCCTCCAATCTGAATATAATTCTGATCTTTTTGAAGTAAATTAGCATTTTCAATCAAAGCAATTCCATTTATACTAATAGTTACATTATGATTGTTATCTATTTTTATTATAAAAATATTCACTGCATTTTCATTAATATTTGTAATATTATTACTATCAAATGTATAATTTAAATAATTACCTTGAGAAGTCATAACTAATCTATTCTCTCTAAAATAAACAGTCATACCACCAGAATAAGCCCCTATTAAACAATTCCAACGTCCGTTCGGATTAAACGATTTTACATTTGCGACAACTCCCATTGTGAAGGATGTACTTTTAAATGTAGTATTTGGTGCACTATCTATTCGTAAATAAGACCCAATTGGGATAGTAATGACTTGGTTTTTCGGACAATATAACATATTATCTGTAATTGGGAACGCATTATTATTGTTTTGAGTATAATCCATACATTTTTTTAATATTTTGTTTTCATCTACTATTACTTTTTCTCTTTTTGAATTTATATGGATTAATACACTTGTTCCAAATGTAAAATTCCTTTCTACATATCTAAGATCATAAATTTGTTTAATTTTTTCTGCAGTTAATTCTTTTCTATATATTCTAAAATCATTCATCCAACCATCAAAACCAGAAGTACCACTATTCCAAACATCATATGCAATATAATTTTGTGTTCTAGTGACATTCGTTGGTATTCCAGATTGTTCCGTCCACATATTCGTGAGAGCTTTTTTACCATTTACATATATAGTATATTTACCAGTTACTGAAATAGTAGTTGCAACATGATGCCAAGTTCCAGGTCCTAAAGTATTCATAGTAGCACATACATTCCATTCATTCCATCCAGGTATTCTAACTGCTGCACTTAGAAATTTAGGTTCATTGACTATTTTCACACTAGATCCTAAACAATTATTTCCGGCAGGTCCTGTTGCAAATTCATATAATCTAGACCATTCAGGTGAATTTTCCGTGTATTTATACCAACATGCACAAGTATATCCTTGAAACTCATTGTCTGCATTATAAAATGTTTTAGGTACAGAAGGAATTTTAATATAATCGGTAGATGTGTTGTTTATATAACTGAATCGTATAGATCCATTCCCATATTTATAATCGGATTGGTCAATTTTTGTGGTTCCAAATACAATTCCATCAAATTCACCTTTTGTTTCTAGAGCTTCATTTAATACTTTTCCATTATCTATTTTATTGAATGAATAATGTAATATCAATCCATCTTTTACAAGCGATGGTTTTAATATTAAATTTATATAATCACTGATTTTTTTGATTTTATCTACATCTATTGTATTCGGATCTACTAAAATAGAACGAATAGTACTATCTTGAATATTTAATTCACCTAGATTTAATATAATATTAGATGGAATTACACCACTACCAGTCGTTGTAGTTGCAGTACTTTGTAATGCTAATGTAGATTCAATTGATTTTATTAACTCAGGAGTTAATGCCGCATTTTGACTTGCCATATAGTCTAAACCTAATCCTTCTTTAAATGAATAACATTGAATTGAATAATGAAGAATCCATAATAAAAACAAAATTCCTAAAACAAATAAAACTATATTTTTGATCATTGTATTTATTTTATTTTGTTTATTTGTTATATTATATTATAACAAATAATATAATATTCTTCTTTATACGCTAACTAAAATCATAAAACCTACTCCAAAATAAAATCATTAATGTATATCTACTACAATATTATATACTCCAATTGCCATTTTTTTCTTTTCTGTTACTTTATAATGAATAGTATTTAATCCATTCATTTTCCAAATCATTTCGTCTAATAATAAGTCTTCGTTTTTATGACTTGCAACTAATTCTTTTATTTTTTGTGTTTCAGGTTGTCCAGTACCTAAAGGAATTTCTGCATCTACTTTATCTTCTTTTGGACGATATACGATTAAATTTTCAGAATTTTCAGAAGAAGAAGAAATAGCTGCAGCCGCAGATATACGAGCTCTTAATGCATCATCTTCTCCTCCCCATCCATAAATATGATTCGGAAATCCATTTATTTTTTCAAAAATATAAGTACTGAATTGTATTGCACCACCCAAGAAATTCGGATAATCGTAATAATTCTTTACATTTTTACCAAAATGAATAATATCTTTTTTGTATCCGTAATATTTCTCTACAAAATCCACTGGAAATATTAAATCTACATCATGCATAATAATATAATTAATTTTCTTTTCTTTTAAAACACCAATACGCGACAAAAAATCATAACCAGTATTTAATAATGCTCCACGATTGAATTTACGTCCATCATCACTTTGAGTTACAATTAATATCGGTATTCCAATAGTATTATAATGTTGAATAAATATTTGTAGTTGTTCTCCGCGATTCTGGTATTTATTCTCTCTAAATGGAACAATTAATATTGTGTTTTGTAGATTTAAATTTCGTTTATTGGATTTAAAAGTATCATATTTAATATTATGCCGAATACTATATTCTTTCATTTCTGGTTTTATGATTTTTTTGTAAGATACAAATTCAAATTCTTTTTCTAAATCTTTCTCTTCTTTTTCTTCTGTTATCTCTCCTTCTTCTAACTCTTTATTTTCTCCTTCTTCTAACTCTTTATTCTCTCCTTTTACAAAATCAAAATAATGTTGACCAATTAACGATGAAGTTGTATTAAAAATATCGCTTAAATAATCATATACGAATTCTTTTGTGAAATATTTATCATAGAAATTTCTCCCATTTTCAGCAATTTGTTTACATTCTTTATCATGATCTAAACACCATCTCATTTTTTCTTCTAAATCACTTAAATCATGTTTTATAAAAATACAATGTACCATATCTTCTAAAAATGGTTCAAACCATAATTTGTATTCTGAAACTACATTTAAAACACAAAAACGGAATTTAAAAAGAGATCCAAACCGATATGCTGCTGAATTACCTTCTAAATTGAAAATAAATTTATATTGTAATTGATCAAATCTATCTACTTTATTTAATATCGGTAAATTTTCTATATTTTCACTGAAAATCACATAAGGTTCTGTTTTTATTTTCTTGTCACGTCTAGTAAAATTCACAATACCTGCATCTATCGGTATTTTCTGGTTATTTGTTTTTTGTTGTAATTCCTGAGATATTTTACTTAATTTAAATCTAGGATTATTTTCAGTTGTACTTCCACAACCAGTAGCCATACCTCTCCAGAAAAACACGGTTTTTCGTTTATCCCATTCTGGAATCTTATTTTCTTCTTCTTGAAACAAATAATTATTTGTATATTCAAATCCAGTTTTCTTTTCTGATTTATAATTCCCATTTTTATTTATGAATAGTTTTTGAGAGATATTTTCCCAATCATCTCCTGTTGGAATCGCAATATCAGCATGTCTTTCAGTAGTAGATTGACTAAGTATTGGAATAAATGGACTTTTATAATAAGGAGCTTTTAATGGTACATTGTCTCCATATATTTGATCATAGGATTCATTCCAAAATCGGTCTAGATATGGAAAATCTTTACGATTAATAAAGAAAATACAATCATTTACTTTACGTGCATGACAAGTTTCTACAATCATATCATAGAAATTCACAAAATAAGCTAAAGTGGGAGAATCATCTTCAGCTTCATTACGCAACAAACAATTCGTTGCATTCCATTTTGTTAAATCTAAATTCCATTTTCCTTTATTTTTTGGATCTTTTAATTTGAAATAATCTTTTGCAGTCATACCATCCTTAAATTTCAAGAATTTAGAAAAGTCATTTTTATATTCTAGATTATACATTACAATGAAATTCACTACAATATTATTATAGATTCTTACAAACACTCCCGTTTTCATTTTGTAATACATATAATCAATAGTAGTTAAAATACTCTGTTTATTTATCTTTTGGTAAATTTCATTTTTATCTTTGTCAAATTTATCAGAATTATATCTAGAAGTATATTCTTCTTTATTGGGAGAAATATAACAAGAACTCTTAATTATTAAATCTAGATTTCTCTCATTTGTAACAAAAGGGAAAAAAGTAGGTTTTATATTTTCTGGAAAGAATACTGTATATTTTCTACGAATATTTTCATTTTCAGTTCCTGGTATAATGACATTCCAAGTATTTTCCGCTACATCTATTACTGGTAATTTAGTAAGATCTATAATTTCTAATGCTTTATCTTTATCTTTAGATCTTTCTTGTATAGCGACAACATTCGTATTCACATTTTGTGGCCGATATTTCACTTTATCTGCTGGAATCATTGTTTTTGTGGTTGGTTGATACAT
>Ga0247831_1000618_pt1 | contig 76557 bp, 58 predicted proteins | sample LaCruzMarch2015__9_FD_192406 | JGI IMG/M metagenome (GOLD analysis project Ga0247831, IMG submission 192406) | Freshwater microbial communities from meromictic Lake La Cruz, Castile-La Mancha, Spain - LaCruzMarch2015_1m | ecosystem: Environmental > Aquatic > Freshwater > Lake | place: Spain...
TTGCATTGCTAAGCATTTTGGCATTTGCACCAACCCTGCTGCATGCCCAAACGGACGAACAAACCAGCGGCGAACTCCTCGAGAATTTTTTCCGAGACAATGAATCCGCTACTGAGTCCGATGCACAGTTGTACTTAGAAATGCTCGATCAGTACAAATCGCATCCTATTAACCTGAACAAGGTAAGCAAGGAAGGGTTGATGGACCTGCGATTTTTGAACGAACTCCAGGTGGATCAATTCATTGCCTACCGTGATCAGTTTGGTCCATTTTTGAATGCCCTAGAGCTGCAGGCCATTCCCGATTGGGATGTTTCGGACATCCGGCGTTTGATGGCTTTTTCCAAAGTCGAATCGGGCTTAGACAACCGCAATGTCAATATTTTAAACGGCTTTTATAAAGGCGATAACGAGGTACTGATTCGATATGGGTACCCTACGCCCTTTACGTTTGCGGACCGATCAGAAGGCCCCGGAAATGCCTGGGCGATTCGGGTCAAGCATAGTTTTGACAACCGACTACGCTTTGGTTTTACGGCCGAAAGTGATCCGGGGGAAGCGATTTTTAAGGGCAGCAATAAACACGGGTTTGACTTTTACAGCGCGCATTTGTTTTTTCAAAATGTCAATCGGGTCGTAAAAACGGTGGCTATTGGCGACTATTCTGCACGTTTTGGACAAGGATTGTTGTTGCAAACGGGTTTTGCCGCAGGTAAATCGGCAGAAACGGTTTCTATTGCCCGCGGCGGACGAAAACTCAATGCTTACGGCGCATTTGGCGAAACTTACTTTTTTCGAGGAGTGGCCACTACCCTATCGCTGGGCAAACATGTGGAAATAACAGCCCTGTTTTCCAGCCGTCAACGCGATGGCAATGTGCAATTGCCCGATACCCTCAACCAGGAGGATAGCGAAATTCGTTTTACCTCGCTACAGTCGTCGGGTTTGCACCGAACTACTTCGGAAATTGAAGATGAGAAATCTTTAAGAGAAAATGTTGGCGGAGTATCAGGAAGTTATATCTGGAAATCTGGCCAAGTCTCCTTAAATGGTTTGTACATTGCTTACGACAAGCCCTGGAGCCCAAGTGAACTCGCTTATCGCCGCTATGCCTTCCGGGGTAAATCCCTTACGGCCTTTAGTGCCGACTATAACTGGCGTTACCGCAACTGGTTGGTGTTTGGTGAAACGGCCCGCAGCGACAACGGCGGGGTGGCCACCGTAAACGGGTTGCTGCTTTCGCCCGATCGGCATGTGACGCTTTCGGCGGTACATCGGTCGCTGGCACCCAATTATCAATCTATTTATGGCAATCCATTTGCGGAAGTGAGTGGTTCTTCCAATGAAAACGGGCTGTATATGGGCGCTGATATTCGCTGGATTCGGCGGGTGCAGATCAATGTGTACGCCGATGTGTGGCGGCATCCGTGGTTGCGTTTTGGCGTGGGCGCACCCTCGCAAGGGCATGAGTACCTGGCACGTATCTTCTGGACCAAAAGCAAAACCTTTTCCGCCTACGTGCTATTCCAAACCGAAACGAAAGAAAGTGATACAAACATCGAAGGCCAAACCGGGCTGATTGAAAACCAACGAAACCGGATTCGGTTACACGCAACGTATAAAGTAGGTCCGGGACTAGAATTGCGCTCCCGGATTGAGTGGACCACCGTAAAACCAGGCAGTTTGGCACGTACACAAGGCTTTATCGCCTACCAGGAAGCCGTTTGCAAACCACCGGGATCGCCTGTATCCGGCAGTTTCCGGTATGCCATTTATGATACCGATAATTACGACACCCGCGTGTACGCTTATGAAAACGATTTGTTTTCTGCTGTTTCTATTCCCGCATTTTCTGGAAGAGGTACCCGCTACTATTTTAACCTGACCTGGCGGGTAAATACGTGGCTGCGCCTGGAAACCCGTTTTGAGCAAACGTTGCAAACCAGGTCGGTTACAAGTTCAGGCGTGGTTGGAGACAGGACGTTTTTGAAATTTCAAGCAAGAATGAATTTTTAGTTGTTAGTTGTGAGTTGTTAGTTGTGAGTTTGGGTATTGTTAGTTTGAATTACTTGGGAATGTCCCAAATAATTCAATAGCAACCAATTACACGAAATATTTATGATACATACAACTCATTTCGACTTCGGAGAAGTCACGCATATTTAGAAAAAAACAACCGAGACGATTTATTATGACTTCGGAGAAGTCATGCATTTGTAGACCGGCATTTGTAGACATGTATTGGTGGACACGTATTTATACAAAAAATAACCAAAAAACCGCTATCTCTAACCGCTGATCATAAATAAGAACATATCAACTCCAATTTTGTCAACCATATTTGGGCATGTCCAAACTAACAACTATCAACTAACAACTAAGCTTTGTCCATTGATCGCTTCCACGCCCTGGATTTCCGGTATTTTGCCTTGAATGGTGTGCATCAATCCGGCGCGTAAGGTCATGGCCGACATGGTGCAAGATTCGCACATGCCTTTCCAGCGGATTTGAACAATCATCTCATCAGTAACGTCTACAAGTTCGACATCTCCGCCATCCACATGAAGGTGTGGGCGGATGCTTTCGAGTGCGTCTTCAAGCCGGATGAGCAACTGATCTTTTTCGCTGGAATTCATAATATGTGGTGCTGTTTGTGCAAAGGTACAACAAAAAAAAGCGTATTTAGATCAATTTTAAACCGCTTCTTTTAAACGGTCCCGGTATTGCTTGCGGAATTTGAGGATTTTGGGGGTAATCACAAAAGCGCAATAGGATTGATTAGGATTGTTTTTGTAATAATTCTGATGGTAACTTTCGGCAGGATAATAAGTAGGCGCTGCATCTACCTGGGTTACAATCGGGTCGTCCCACATCGTTTTTGCGGGACCCGCGATGAATGCTTCGGCGGCGGTTTTTTGTTCGGGCGAATGGTAAAAAATCACCGAACGGTATTGGGTGCCCACGTCATTGCCCTGGCGGTTCAGTGTGGTCGGATCGTGGAAAGTAAAGAACACTTCCAAAATTTCGTCGTAAGTAATTTGCTGGGGATCAAACTCAATACGAATTACTTCAGCATGGCCGGTAGTTCCCGTGCAAATATCCTTGTATGTAGGGTTGATGGTTTTGCCGCCGGTGTAGCCACTTTCAACACGCAACACGCCTTTCAAGTCTTGATACAGGGGTTCTATGCACCAAAAGCAGCCGCCGCCCAAAGTTGCAATTTCGGTTGTGGTGGGCGCGATATGATTTGAATTTTCCATGGTTGTTGATATTTTGAATACCCGTTCATAACAAACACCAACCGGTCAGGGTTGCGAGATAGGTGTGATTATCGGCCTAAATTGTCGGCACGGCAACATTCCGATGCAGGGTATAGCCTTTTTCGCCAGCGAGGATACCCAAAAAGCGGTTCAGGCCTGTCCATTTGGCATCATCGAGGTTGTAACTGATGTTGTTGCGAAAGTAATCTTCGAGGCTGAATCCCGGGATGGTCGGCAGAATTTTGATCAATTCGGGCAAGTGATCAAGGCCGTTTTGCAGGGCAATGTTGAAATCAGCAATAAAATCGGTTGGGAGTGGTTTGGCGCTGACCCAGGCAGCAAATACAAAAGGCAAACCCGTCCAGGCCGTCCACGCTTCCCCTAAGTCATACACGTATGGAAACTTTTGATCCAATCCAATGGTACGGTCGCCAATCACCAAACCCGCATCGGTGTCTTTGATGTTTTGCTCGTAGCCTTCCGTTGCAGGAATAAAAGTGGGCTGGATGTTCCAATATTGAGCGCACAAAACCTGGGAAAGCATCACGGAAGTACGCGAATGAAAATCGAGGTAAATGCGTTTTATTTCGTGGAGTGGTCTTTCCGAATAGATGCAAACCGTTTTTACTGTCCCGGTAGAACCGATACAAAATTCCGAAACTAAGTGCGCTTCCGGCAGTTCGGGGATGATGGCAACCGGGGTAAGTACCAGATCGGCTTCCCCCGTGCGCAGTTTTTCGGCACAGCGCGAAGGGATGTCCAGGCTCAAATCAATAGAATTGCCCAAAGCGCTGCGGTAGATCCCGTAAATGAACGGCTTGGTATTCAGATAGCTTACGGCAGAAATTCGGATCATGTTTGAGGGCGGCTGCGTTTAAATGCTGCTTGCTTTAAACAAATGCTCGGTACTGTTTTCGATTTCAAAGATAAACTGCCCATTTTCAATACGAAATATATAACATCCGGTATTGTTATGGCGGGTGGCTTCCATTTCAGAAAGCGATTTTCCTTTCAGCAGGGTCACGAGTGCGCGCAGGGTGCGTCCGTGCGTACACACGAGCAGGCGCTCAACGGGTTCGGTACGCAACCAATTGATAAAGCGCTCCAAGCGTTCGCCGAGGTGTTCGGCCGATTCTCCATTGGGCAGGGCGGCTTTAAAATTGCCCATTTTCCACTCATTGATCATCCATTCGTACACTTCCAGGCGTTCGGGCGAACTTTCCTTGCCTTCGTGGTCGCCCCAACCGATTTCATTGATATCGGCATTTTCGATGGTGGGAATGCCCATTTCAATAAAAGGCGCCACTGTTTGTTGGCTGCGTTTGAGGGCAGAATGTACCACCAGTTGAAAATCCAGTTCGCGGTAAGTTTCGAAAAACGCTTTTGCCTGTTCGCGGCCTGTATCATTCAGGTCGGTATTCACGCCACTTCCTTGCACGATTCCGAGGCGATTGTATTCCGTTTCGCCGTGCCGCAGCATATAAATGGTCATGTTGTATTAGTTGTTTGAAATGACGGGCAATTCAAAATAGCCCCGGAATTGTTTGTCTTCCTCAAATACCGTATCGGTGTAATCGGCCAATACATTATATAAGGTGTCGCGCTCAATCGGTTTGCGGCCCACGCGCCGAATCATATCCACCAACTGCTGGGTATTGAGCGACGGATTTTGTTCCTCTGCACCCGCCATGCTATAAATTTTGGTGGTATCGTCGATAGTGCCGTCAATGTCATCTACGCCAAAAGCGAGCGACATTTGGGCTACCTGGCGACCGATCATCGGCCAATAGGCTTTTACGTGGTCGAAATTATCGAGGTAAATGCGGCTGATGGCATAATTGCGCAGATCCTCCACCGTGGTACTTTCCGCAATGTGCGACATTTGATTGTCCTGGTTGCGGAATTTGAGGGGGATAAATGTTTGGAAGCCACCGGTTTTGTCTTGCAACTGGCGCAGTTGTTCGAGGTGATCAACCCGGTGCCAGAATTTTTCAATGTGTCCGTACAACATCGTCGCGTTAGAGCGCATACCGAGTTCGTGCCAAATTTCGTGCAGGCGTAACCATTGTTCACCGGTGCATTTGTCATTGGCGATTTGCTCGCGGATTTCAGGGTGGAAAATTTCCGCGCCACCACCGGGCAGGCTATCCACCCCCGATTCTTTGATCAGGCGCATGCCTTCTTCGTAGGAAATTTTGGCTTTTTTGAAAATATAGTGGTATTCCACGGGTGTCAAGGCCTTCACGTGCAGTTCCGGACGGTGGGCTTTGATGGTGGAAAACAATTTTTGGTAAAATTCCAGGTCGTATTGTGGCAATACACCTCCTACGATATGCACTTCTGTAACCGGTTTACCGTCGTATTGGTACACAATGTTGAGCATATCCTCCATGGTATAGGCCCAGGAATCGGCTGCATCGCGTTGTTTGATCAGGCGTGAATAAGAGCAAAATTTGCAGTCATACACACACAGATTGGTGGGTTCGATATGGAAATTGCGGTTGAAGTAGGTAAAATCGCCGTTTTTCTTTTCGCGCACAAAATTGGCCAATGTGCCGAGATAGGCCAATTCGCCGTGTTCAAACAGAAAAACACCTTCTTCCGGGGTAATGCGCTGACCATCGGCCACCTTTTGCGCAATTTGTTTGAGTTCCGCGCTGAGGGTCGGATCCGAAAGCAGGATATCCAATTGGGCTGTACTCCGCATGATGTTTAAGAAGTTCGTGTGATCAACAGGACGGTACACCTTTATTGTACCATCCAATTTTTATAATCAATTAAACGGCGCAACTCCCGCTTTGTTCAAATCTTTCAAACTTTACTGAAACTTTATAAGTTCCATCAGTTTTTTGGCATTTTCGGCGTTGGAGAGCGATTTTTCCATGCGGTTGCGGCGTTCGGCAATGCGGCTTTCTTCAAACGGCACATTGATGAGTGCTTCCACGGTTTGGCGCATGGCTGCGGCCGAGTTGCGTACATAACAAAGATCGCCGAGGCCCGAACCGCTTACCATTTGGTCGTTTACGATGCAGAATCGCCCGCGGAAGAGCGCATTGATCAGTTTTAGTTTGATGCCCGAGACCTGAAAAGAGACCAGCAGGTTGATTTGTGCTTTCTGGATCAGGTCGTTCATTTGCTGGTCGCCCGGGTTTTCGATCAGGGTGATATGGTCGTATTGCGCCACCAGATCTTTGAGTGCACGGGAAGGCTCCATGCCTGCAATGACAAAAGGAATATCGAGGTCGCGGAACACTTCGGTAATGAGCCAAACGGCAGCGCGATCGTTGTCGGGCACGCTCAATTTGCCATGAAACAGCACATATTCTCCACGACCTACCAGACTTTGCACATTGTCATTGGGGTGGAACGCCGGGATGTAATGGGTATTGGCTTTCAACGCTTTGTAGTATGATTGATCATTCATGGACAGCGTAATGATCTCATCGGCGTGCAGCACCACTTTCGGCTCAATGCGTTGTAATTTAATACTTTCGATAAAATAAAACACCTTTTCCACCAGGTCTGTTGTAGCGGAAGACAAGTTGAACAGGTGTTCATAATATTGCCATTCCACATTGTGCATGCGCACCAGTTTTTGGCGGGCGCGCAGGCGGCTGTTCCAAATCAGGGCAGAAGTGTGCATGCCTTCGAACAGGATGGGGTGTTTGTCTTTGCGGAGGCGTTTGAGCAGGGCGCTGCTTTCGCGGGTACGCATGATGAAGGGGAGTGGACTAATTTGACGGATAATGCTCCGACTGCGCTTGTAATAGTACACTTCATGGCAATATTTAGCCAATTCAGGCTGAGGTTGCCGCTCGCCGTATTGAAAACAGTGCAAAATCACTTTAACGCCTTGTTCGTGCAAGGCCTTGATTTGGTGAAAAATAACGATTACACCGCCATAGTTGGCCGGGTAAGGAATATCGAAAGAAACAACGTGTAGGTACATGAATTTCAGGTAAGGGGCTGGTTCGCAGCATATTGATTAAAGAGGGCAAAGATAGAATATTTTATTTGCCAACCAAAATACGGACATGCACAGAACAAAAAAAGCCTGATCTGTCGTTAACAATTTATTAATTTTGTTCAATAGGTTTACACGTGCATTCATCGGTTTAGTGTACTCCCCCATTAACAAAACAGTTATAATTTTTTTAGACAATCTACTTGTTTTTTCTTTGGCCTTTTATATACCTTACAGAGCCATTACACGGCATTTTCGCTTCTTATCCAAATTTTATTGTTCACCAAAAGATGAAATTATGCGGAATATCACATTTGAAAAACTTCGTCGCATCAAACATGCATTGCCAGAAGGCAGTATTGCACAGATTGCCAATGATTTAAGTGTTGATGAACAAACGGTTCGAAATTATTTCGGGGCACATAATTACAAAGATGGCGTTTTAGTAGAATTTTATCGAGAACAGGGTCCACAAGGCGGTATCGTGCAACTATCGGATGATACTATTTTAAACCGAGCGCTTCAAATTTTAGGTGAAAAAATGGTTTCTTAGCACGCTGATACTGTTTTTTAATAAAAATTATCCTGCTACTTGAGTCATCCCGAATTTTGGTGAGCACCGAAATTCGGGATTTTTTTTGCAGCACAACATCTAAAATCTTTAAAGATAAAAATCTCCCGTAAGTATTTGATAATCTTCGGAATAAGTGCCATCTGTATTTCGAATTGCAATTTCATCCATTTTAAAAAATCGCGGATTTCGCTCAAACTGCAACAGGTGCCGCTCCCCTACCCGATCAGGCCTGGCCAGCACGGTTGTTATCCGGGTGCAATACAAACCCATACAAGCGCCCAATTCTTGGTGCATTTGGCTGTTTTTGCTTGGAACAATCAGGCAGAAACGGCCATTTTTCGTTAAATGCGTCTCGGCGAGTTGTAACAGCACTGCCGGCGGTAAACTTGCTGTATTGCGCGCCAATTGCCTGTGGGCGTCGGGTGAAAGGGTGGTTTCGGTAAAAAAGGGCGGATTGCTTACGATTAGGTCAAAAGGTTCCATGGGGTGCTCGAGTAGTGCTTGCGCAGCGGCTTCGAGTACCGACAAACGATCCTGCCAGGGGGCATTTTCAAAATTAAAACGCGCTAAATTGGCCGATTCAGGATCTATTTCGAGTCCAAAAATACGTGCATTGGTCGTTTTTTGAGCCAACATCAGGGCGATTAGGCCTGTTCCTGTGCCGATATCCAAAATCCGCTGCGCATGCCCTGGAAGCACCCAGGCGCCCAACAGCACACCGTCCGTACCGACAGGATGGACCGTATCGCCTTGACGCACCGTAAAATGTTTGAATTGAAAAGCCTTTGGGTTCATTTACGTTTTTGTACGTGCGCCAAAAATCGCACTGCCAATGCGCACCATGGTACTGCCTGCTTCCACCGCTAGTTCCCAGTCGCCCGACATACCCATAGAGATTTCTTTAAATGTTGGCTGGTTTGCAAAATACGTTTTTTTAAGGCGGTCAAAATACTGCTTTAAGGTGTCAAATTCCCGGCGTACCTGTTCCTGATTTTCGGTAAAAGAGGCCATACCCATCACGCCTGCGATGATAACATGTTTAAAATCAGCGAATTCCGGGCTTTCCAGCAATTCCACTGCTTCTGCCCAATCGAGCCCAAATTTGGTATCTTCTTCCGCTATAAAAAACTGCAATAGGCAAGGTATTTGCCGATGGTGTTTGGCGCCCTGTTTATTTATTTCAGCAAGCAGCCGCAAACTGTCGACCGAATGTATCATAGCAACAAACGGGGCGATGTATTTTACCTTGTTGGTTTGCAGGTGCCCAATCACATGCCACTGAATATCTTTGGGCAGGATTTCGTATTTGTCTACCAATTCCTGCACTTTATTTTCGCCAAAATCGCGGCAACCCTCAGCATAAACAGCAAGTATGTTTTTGGGTGGGTAGGTTTTGGAAACAGCAATTAATTTGACACCTGCTGCTGAAAGTTGTTTTTGTAATATGTCTATCATTGTTAAAATTGATCAATGGGTCAAAAGTAGCATATTGAAATGGCAAATTGCCCTACCTTAGCAGGATGATTTTAGTTCTCTGCTCTTCCAAGATTTTCTAATCGCCGCGAAAAAAACACATAATCTCATCGCATGTTAACATCCTACAAAAGAACTGGTTCAGGTATTTTCACTTTCTTTTTACTCCATGTTGCCGCCATTTTAAGCGCCCAATGCCCCAATCTTAGCCAATCTGCTACGCTTACTTCCAGTGATTGCGCCCCGGGACTCAGCCCTTGTACCTTATGTCCGGGCGACGTTTTTACCCTCACCGGCACCGGAACGAATATTGTGCCTGCTCCGGGCAATTGCATCAATTGGTACTATGGCACCACCAATACGTTTAACCCCTACAACGGGGAAGGCACGCTTTTGGGCTGCTCCCCCATCACCTCAGCGCCCATCAATTGTGGCGCACCCTGCCCTACTTTCCTCGGGATTTTTATTGATGCCTGTGGTACGGAGGAAAATAATGAATTTCTGGGACTTTATTCAGGTGGAGGCTTTAATGTGGACGACCTGACAATCGATTTTGACGATAACAACAATGTTGGTGCGGGCAATGATGACATTGGCGCAGGCTGTAGTTTTCAGGGGCCTGATCCGACTTTATTGGCCACGATTCAGAATAATTGTCCCAATTCGACCGTAATCGGGGTGGGATCTGGACAAACTGTTCCACCCAATGTACCCGTGGTGGTGTTTACGAGCGCCGGCATGGACTTCGACTATAATTTCAGTGGACTTTGCTCGGTTTTTGGCAATATTTATGTGCTTCAGAGCAGCTGTACCCGCACAACAGGCGCCTTTACCAATGGTGGAGGGAACAGCTCGGTGAGTACAACGGTTTCGGTTTGCGGCTGTTCATCTAACATCACTTACAATACGGCGCAAGTGTCGGGTGGCAATGGCGCAACAGTTGCCCTTACCCCCATTGGGCCGATTTACCTGAATGCAGGTTGCTCCTTTCCATCGTTTCCTACGCTGCCAGGAAGCGGGGCGCCTCCGATTATTGCTACGCCGTTGGATGTGACCGTAACCCCAGACATGTGCAATGGCGGACCTTATTATGTAGTGGGTATTTACGAGCCCCTGCCTGCAGGCTGTACACAAACATTTACAAATTACATGGGCTTTAATGTGCCCTGCCCCAATCCGATGTTGGGCACCAGCACCGTGTGCGAAAATATTAGCAATTTCAACCTGGTTTCCATTCAAGACCCAACCGTGCCCACGGGCGTCTGGAGTGGTCCGGGTGTTACGGGTAATACCTTCAATGCCAATGGATTGAGTGGAGATGTGACCCTCAACTTTACGCCATCCGGCCCTTGCACCACTCCAGCGAGTACCACCATTACGGTTAATCCGAGTGCTTCAGCGGTATTTGAGCCGATTGCTCCGGTATGTGTTGGGTCGACGGCCAACCTGGTGGTCAATTTTGCAGGTCAAGCCCCTTGGACCTTCAATTTGTATCAAAACGGCACCTTGCTCAATAATTTTTCCACCTTTGATAATCCAGCCAGCATTGCGGTTGTACCAACGGGCAATTCGACCAATTATTCGATTGGGCAATTGCAGGATGCTTTTTGTAATGGCGCAGGAAGTTCCATTGTAGTTACCACCACCGCGGCACCCAGTGGTACTTTTTCGCTGAACGGCCCTTCGAATATCTGTGCAGGCCAATCTGCCAATTTCACCATCAATGTTACAAATGGCACCGCGCCTTTTTCCTTTCAATACGCGGTTAATGGGGTAAATAGTCCGGTTTTGAGCAGCAATACCAACCCGATAATATTTTCGGCCCCTATCATATCCAATTGCACGGTGAACATTGCGAATTTTAGTGCCAATGGTTGTCCAGGCGGTATATCCGGATCGGCAGTCATGACGGTTGCGCCCGCCTTATCCGCTTCGGTCGTAGGCGGGAAAAAGACCCTTTGTAACGGTCAAATCGACACTGTACGATTCAATTTTTCGGGAAATGGCCCTTTCACGTACGTATATGCGCTCAATAATGTTGCGCAGCCAGCAGTGACGACTAGCAACAATGCAGTTAAAATACCGGTCACGCCCCCAACAGGCACCCATATTTATAAGTTATTGAGTGTGAGTGCCAACGGATGCACTGGAACAATTTCGGGTGCCGACACCCTGGTGGTTTTGCCCCCTGCGGAAGCACTCTTGAGTGGCAATGCCACTATTTGTCCGGGCGCAGCAACCGATTTGACAGTTCAATTCAGCGGCACGCCACCCTACGTTTTTGCTTATGAGGCCAACAGTGTGCTTCAAAGTCCGGTTACCACGAATGTTAATCCATATATCTTACAGGTGGCCCCCACGATCAGTACTGCGTTTGCCTTAAATTCGATGAGCGCAGGCGGGTGTAACGGCATCGTTGGCGGACAAGCAGCGGTGGTCATCAACGATACCCTAACGGCGGTATTGTCGGGCGGCGGTGAAATTTGCCAGGGCGGCAATGGCACAGACTTGGTGATCAATTTTACAGGAAGTGGCCCGTACACCTTTATATATGGCATCGTCAACAACGGCGTGCCCATTCCGCAGCCAGCCATCACCACCAGCAATAACCCGTATATTTTTAATGTAAACCCGGCAAACGGCACTTTTTACGTGCTGCTGAGCGTGAGTAGCCCCGGATGCATTGGTACGGCTTCCGGACAGGCAGGCGTATTTGTGTTTACGCCCCCTACCGCCGATTTAACGGGTACGGCGACTTTTTGCGATTCTGCGGTGACCAATTTGACGATCGACTTTACGGGTACAGGGCCATTTGGTATTACCTATACCAAAGACGGCGTGCCACAAATGGCATTAAACACCTTCGATGATCCTTTTTTAATACCTGTAAATATCAGTAGCACCAGTACATATGTGCTCACCAGTGTTACCTCGCCCGGTTGTACGGGGTTGCCCACGGGCAATGCTACCTTAACCGTCAATTATGCGCCCAATTATGCCAATGTGATCTTTAATTGCAATCCGACCACCCTCGAGTATGTGATTGAATTTGATGTGCTCAATGCTGTTTTTCCACTTACCCTGGTGACAGGTTCGGGCACCTTTTCGGGTACACATTTTACCAGTACGCCCATTAATCAGGCGAACGGCTACAATATTGTGTTTCGGGACGCCAATAATTGTGGCGATATTGTGGTGAGTGGCACGGTAAATTGCAATTGTCAAACCAATGCAGGCACCATGGATCTTACTCCGCTCCTCCTGTGCGCCGGAGATACGGCCAAAGCCAAGCACAACAACGATTTTTTCAATGATGGCAACGATTTGCTGCGGTTTATTTTACACACCACCCCAGGCCTTCCCCTCGGCACCATCCTGGCCTGGAGCAGTACGCCCACCTTTACCCAAATAGCAGGGGTTTTGCCCGGTGTAACCTATTATATTTCACCCATTGCCGGCAATCCGGACGGGAACGGACAAATAGACCTCAATGACCTCTGTTTGTCCATCAGTGAAGGCACTCCTGTGGTATTTTACCCTTTGCCGAGTGCGAGTTTGAGCAGTGATATCGATATTTGTGCAGGTGTGCAGGTGAATGTGCCGGTAATTTTAAATGGTACAGCGCCTTTTACGCTCAATTGGACCAACAATGGGCTTGCTCAATCGGCAAACAACATCAATAGCGGATTTTACCCCATTAGTTTTCCGGCAGTGAACAGCACTTCGGTACAATTGGTGCAAATAACGGATGCGCATTGCAGCGCCAGCGTGCCAGATACCGTGCTGGTACACGTTGGTACGGTGCCCCAGATTCAGAATTTCATGTATTTGTGCAATTTAGTGACGGGCACATACACCCTGACCTTCGATTGTGTGGGGGTAAATCCCTTGACGGTAGGCGGCATTGGTGGTGCTTTCACCGGAAATAAATTTACGAGTGTTCCGGTTCCTATTGGGTTACCCTACAGTATTTCCTTAACCGATGCGGATGGCTGTGGACAAGATACAGAAACGGGACTGCCGGTTTGCGCATGCGCGACCAATGCGGGCGTCCTGGATCAAACGCCGATTTCACTTTGTTACGGACAATCCATCGCAACCGTTTTACCTGTTACGGGCAGTGTCCTGGAGGCAGATGACACCTTATATTATGCCCTGATTAATCCAGGATTTGACATCATTGCGTCCAACACCATTCCGGTTTTTCAATTTAATCCGGCTACCATGTTTCCGGATTCGGTTTACCTGGTTGTAGCCTTGGCAGGTAATGTGGTGAATGGTCAAATTGACTTTTCTGACCCCTGCTTATCCGTCGCTTCTGGGCCCTATGTAAGTTGGCAGCCCCCTGTTTTGGCAAGCCTAAGCGGCGACACCACCCTTTGTATCGGCGATAGCACCCAAATTCGGGTCGATTTTATGGGAAAAGGGCCTTATTCGCTGGCTTATTTAACCAATGGCAGCCTTACTTCCCTGACAGGCGTTACCTTCAATCCATTGTTGATCAATATTGGACCTACGGTAGCCACGACCTATACTTTGGCCAATGTAAGTGGAGCACTGGGCTGTTTAGGCACGGTGGGTGGTACAGCGCAAGTCGGCCTCGACCAATTGCCTGAAATATTGGACATACAGGCGGTTTGTGATTTCAATACCGCGACGTACACCTTGCAATTTAAGATAAATAACGGCGTGACGCCCAATCCGTTATATGCCGTAACAGGCGTTGCGGGTACCTTAACAGATACCAGTTTTGTGTCATTGCCTATCCCGAAAAACCAGCCCTATCAGGTAACTGTTACCAATGGCAACGGATGTTCTACCACCATCACGGGTGTTTCCGATTGCGTTTGTCCGACGTTTGCAGGCACGCTCGATCAAGCACCTGTAACGCCTTGTTTCCCTGATTCTTCCTTCAGCGTGGCCTTCAACAACAACGAAGTTTTGCCGCCCAACAACCTGCTGCAGTTTGTGCTGTGTCAGGATACTGCCTTGTTACCGATGGGGATTTTACAAACCAGTTCGACGCCCGATTTTAGTTTTCAGCCGGGTATGCAAGCAGGGGTGTCCTATTATGTAGTGGCGGTGGCAGGTTCAAACAACAGCGGATCTGTAGATTGGGCCGATCCTTGTTTGTCGATTTCCGGCAAAACAAAGGTCATTTTTTACCCTCAACCGACTGCTAAGATAAATGGTGATACCGCCATTTGTCGAGGAGAAGGGCTTAGTTTTAAAATTCGATTCACCGGGCAAGGGCCTTTTCGGTTTGTGTATGCAATCAATGGCGTACCACAAGCCTCCATTGTAGCACCCAATACCAGTTTTAATATCAGCACCAATAATGTGCAGCAGGCACAGGTATTTTCCCTGATTTCGGTGGAAGATGCGCATTGTACAGGCGTGGTAACCGGAACTTACAACGTTGACTTATTGCCTGAAACCAGTGCTGCCCTGGCAGGCGATACCACCATTTGTGTGGGAGATAGCGCCTTGCTTCGACTTTCGCTGGTCGGTGCCGATACGTTTGATGTGGTCGTAACAAATGGCACAACCACCATCCCGTTGAATGCCGTAAGCGATGGCAGTACTTTCCTGGTAAATCCGGGCTTCAACAACCAATATTGGATTCAAAGTTACAGTGCACAAGGCAACACCTGTGTTGGATCCATCCGTGACACCGTAAATATCCTGGTGCAAAAAACCACCGCAACGGCACAAATCAGCAATTACAATAACTTTAATATCAGTTGTTTTGATGGGCGCAACGGGCAAATCGAACTATTGCCTTTAACGGGTCAGTCGCCCTTTAATGCAATTTGGGACAATGGAAATAACGGACTCATTATCAATAACTTACAAGCAGGGAATTACACAGTAACCCTCACCGACCAGACAGGCTGTATCTATATCGATTCTTTTTCACTCATCCAACCGGAACCAATTGGTTTCGATTACCGGATACAACAAACAGATTGTGCTGGCAATGACCGTGGCATTGTTACCCTTACTACTGCCGAAGGAGGCGCTGGGCCTTATTTACTTTATGTGAATGCCAGCACTTCCCAGCAAGTTACAGGCCTGCCACTGGAACTACAGCCCTTCGATCCGGGTGTTTTTACCCTTACCCTGGCTGATGCAAATGGCTGCACCGTGGCTGCTTCGGATACCATTGATGCACCGACTTCTTTGCTGGTAGATTTAGGCCCCGATCAAGTAATTTCCTTTGGGGATAGCGTGTTGTTGGTTGCAGTGGTAGATGGCGGCAGTTTGCTGGAAACGATCAGCTGGAATCCGCTGACCAATTTGACTACGCCCGACCAGTTAAGCACCTATGTAAGTCCGGAACGTACCACGACTTATGAAATTATGGTGGTTGATACAGCAGGTTGTAAAGGAAATGACCAAATTCGGATCACCGTGGACCGCAGCAAACGCGTGTATTTGCCCAATGCCTTAGACCCTGGCGCCGATGCGCCCAATAATTACTTTACCGTATTTGGGGGCGCACAAGTGACCAAAGTGGAATATTTGCGTATTTACGACCGTTGGGGATCCCTTTTATTTGAAAACAAAGATTTTTTACCCAACCTTCCAGAGGCGGGATGGGATGGAAAAGACCGGGGCCAATGGGTAAGTCCAGGCGTGTATGTGTATGAAGTGATGGTAGCGTTCAGGGATGGTAAAACAGAAGTTTACCTGGGCGATGTAAGCGTTTTACGCTAAAAAAAGACACGGTAGGTTGTGGTAGGGGCAAAAAAAAGCCCCTCACCGCGAGCCTATCCGGAGGGGCAACCATGAGATTATAATGGTAATCCGCAGTAAGCAAGGTGCAAATAAATTGCTGCTTACATGATGACCCCACTACAAGTGTGGTTGACGATTAAAAGAAAATACTTTAATATCGGGATAGCGCTCGGTTGGGACGTAGCAAGGATAAAAATGGCAAGGATCGCCGTGGATTAGGAATGAAGCTGGTGCAAAGATACGTTTGCATTTAAGGATGCAAAGTAAAAATGGAAATATTTTCTAGAGCCCTGTTTTATTGGGTAGTGGTTTTACGCTCCCTTAAGTCGATCCGCAACGAAAAGATGTTGGAATATTGTACTTGCGACACGTTGCCAATGTCTGTTAAAGCATAGTCTAACTGCACCCGACCCAACTTGAGTCCGATGCCAAAATTAGGCTGAAAAGAGATACTTTCTTTGGTTGGGTCGAAATCTTCTTTCACACGTTGGAAGTTGCCCACGCCTACACGCACCTGCACAAACCCGTTATAATCAGCCTCTAAGCCGAATTTCGGGTCCATGTTAAACGATTTTGAACTAATCAATACATTGCGCTGGCCATCGGTGGTCCACTCCAAATCGATGGCAGGTAAAATGGTCGTTTTCGCACCTGCTTTAAATTTATAGGCAGCACCCAAGATGAACCGCGGCAGGGTAATTTCGGTGCTGCTCACCGGAATTTCATTATTGGTAGCCGTGTACACTTGTTTTTCGCGTTCCGTCAAATTAAAGGACCAGGCATTGAAAGTTGTGGTCAAATCGCGGCCTTGAATCCCCAACAACCAATGTCCTTTGCGGTATTGCACCCCCAAATCGGCCCCAAAGCCCCAGGCACCACCGATAGAACCGATCACCCGTCGTATTACCTTGGCTGTACCACCCACCGAAAAGGCTGGATTGCGCAATTGGCGCGCATAACTGCCCATAAAAGCGTAATCGGCTGCCGAGAACTGGGTTACGTTGTCGTAATTGATCGAACCATCGGGTGCCACCAGGTTAATCGTGTAGGGAATATTGTCGATACCCAGGCGAATCAGGGAAAACGCCAGGAATGATTTTTTCTCTTTATTGAGCGATTTTCCAAAACCCAGGTAATCGTACTGCCCTACCCCGGCAAACCATTCGGCGTGCATCGCACTTACCTGAAACGGCGCTTCAATCGACGTGAGTCCAGCAGGATTCCAATATGCGGCTGACAAATCATTGGTAATAGCGGTTTGAGCGCCCGACATGCCATGCGCGCGTGCGCCGACCCCGATTGCCAGGAATTCATTGCTGTATTTTTGGCTGTAAACCGTGTTTGCCCATAAAAAAAGGCAAAGGAATGGCAAAAGGGTAATCCGGTACGTTTGCTTTTTCATATTGTCTTACTTTCGCGCTAATTGACGTTGTGGGCAAGCCGATGGTTGCCTTTCAGCACATTAATTCTCACACAAAGATCAACCTATTGTTGTTTGAAAATGAAAAATTTGACCTTCTTCTTCTTTGCGATGTTGCTTTCTTGTGGCTTGTTTGCCCAGGACTCCTTGAATATGACCCTTTTAGCGCGTTGGGACGATGATACCCTTCCATTGGCTTCTCCCGGTAATTTGAATCTGCAATACAGTGGTTGCTGGGGCATGGCGGTCAATAACCACGAGTTTGCGATCATCGGCGGCGCTTTACATGTATTTATTTTTGATATTACCGATCCGAAAAACCCGGTGATGGTGGGCAAATTTGCTGGACAAAAGAATACCGTGTGGCGCGAGTTTAAGTCGTACCGCAACCGTTTGTACGCCGTCAGCGATGCCACGGAGGAGGGTTTGATGATTATTGATATGCAAAATGCACCCAATGATATTAAGCGGGTTTATTACAGCAATGAATTTTTCAACCGTTCTCATACCATCACCCTGGATACGCTGAATGGACATATTTACCTGAACGGGACCAATGTTGTGAATAACGGTTCGCTGATTTTGGATGTCAGCCAAAACCCCGACCAGCCCAGTTTGGTGGCTGCGGTGAACTTGGAAGGCGGCTACATCCATGATTCCTATGTACGCCACGATACCTTGTATGCATCGTCAGGTAATGCCGGGCTATATGTATATGACTTTACCAATCCGGAAGTACCGGTTACCCTGGGCAGCGTTGCAACGGGCGGTTATAACCATTTGAGTTGGCTATCCAAATCGGGAGAATACGCCTATTATACCGAAGAAATCCCCAAAGGCCGTCCGATTCAAATTGTGAACATGAAAAATCAGTTAAACGGCGACTTTGAAGTTGTGGGCTCCTTTTTGGATAATTTGACGCCCAATGCGGGTAGTTTGGCCGTTCCGCATAATATTTACATTAAGGACGACCTGTTGTTTAACTCCCAATATGAAGATGGCTTGTTGGTGTACGATATCAGTGCGCCGCTCACCCCGGTGTTGGTGGCCTATTATGATACGCACCCACAAAACACCACATACAATGGCTATTACGGATGCTGGGGCAATTATCCGTGGTTACCATCCGGCACCATCATTGCCAGCGATATGCAAAACGGGTTGAATTTATTGAAACAGACCAAGGTGAGTGCTGTCCACCAGACTTTGACGACGCCGGTAGTTCAAGTATTTCCGAATCCGGCCAGCGGGGGGGTGAATATACAAGTGCCGGAAAACAGTTCGGATTGGGGGTATCGGTTGCTGGATCTTTCGGGTAAATGCGTGCGCAATGCACAAGGAATTTCCAATGCGCAGCAATCTATTTCCCTAAATGGCATTGAACCTGGGTTTTATTTTATTGAAATTCAGTTCAATAGTGGGGCTCGGGTGATGCAGAAGGTGGTGGTTGAGTAGGGTTTACGACAAATACTTCCCCACAATAGGCATCCGTCTCCCCATCCCAAAACCTTTGCTGCTCACCCGCAACACGGGCGCTGCCTGTTCGCGTTTGAACTCATTGGTGTTCACCATTTTTAATACCCTTGCTACCAATTCGGGCGCAAAACCCAGTTCAATCAGGTTTTTTGGGCCCTGGCGGCGTTCAATGTACTGAAACAAAATCTGGTCTAATATTTCGTAAGGCGGCAGAGAATCTGCGTCTTTTTGGCCCGGGCGCAATTCGGCGCTGGGTGGCTTTTCGATCGAACTGTGCGGAATTACTTCACCGTCTTTGTTGAGGTAATCCGCGAGGGCATATACTTCTGTTTTGTATAAATCGGCTAAAACCGCCAAACCGCCGCATAAATCGCCATAAAGGGTGCCATAACCTACTGCCATTTCACTTTTATTGGTGGTATTGAGCAAAATATTGCCAAATTTGTTGCTCATGGCCATCACGATCATCCCGCGTATGCGCGCCTGAATGTTTTCTTCGGTTACATTGAAGGCATAGCCCCAAAAATGCGGTTTCAACGCGGCCTCATACGCTTCATACATCGGTTGCACGGGCACCAAATCGTATTGCATGCCCAGGTTTTGGGCCAATTTGCGGGCGTCATTCACCGAATGGTCGCTGCTAAACTGGCTTGGCATCAATACCCCGCGCACATGGTCAGCGCCTAATGCTTTTACAGCCATCACGGCGGTTACGGCCGAATCAATACCGCCCGACAAGCCCAAAATGGCGTTTTTAAACCCTAATTTTTGGAAATAATCGCGGATGCCGGTAATGAGCGCATCATGAATGAGTGCAATTTTATCTTTAGCCTGCTCCTGGTGCTTTTCGCCCGCCATCACTTCCGCTAAATCATACACCTTGAGCGCTTCCTGAAAATACGGCATTTCATCCAATACCTTCCCATTGGGAGAAACCACCAGGGAGCCGCCATCAAAAATAATATCGGTTTGCGCGCCTACATGGTTGGCATAAAACAGCGGTATTTGATAGCGTTGCACATTGGCCTGCGCCACCCGAATACGCTCGGCAGCATGGGCATAATCGAAGGGAGAGGCAGAAATATTGAGGATAAAATCGGATTTTTCGGCCATCATTTCATCCAAAGGACAAATGGTGTACAATGGATTTTCATTGCCCACATTCCAAATGTCTTCACAAACCGAAAGGGCTACTTTTTTGCCCTTGAACATCACTGTGTGGAATTCGGTAGCGGGTTCAAAATAACGATATTCATCAAAAATATCATACGTAGGCAGCAAAGCCTTGTGTTGGATGCCAATTACTTCCCCATTGTAGAGGAAATAGGCGCTATTGAACAGGTCTTTGCCCTCTTTTTTTGGATTGCGGGTAGGAGCACCTACCACAATACCAATGTCGGTGCTGGCCGCCATCAAACTTTGTAGCGAAGCATCACAACGCTCAATAAAGTCTTCAAACTCCAAAAAATCGCGCGGCGGGTATCCACAAACGGCTAATTCGCCAAAAACAATCAGTTCAGCGCCTTGGTCCTTAGCGTCCGAAACAGATTTAAGCATTTTTTGAAGATTGCCTTCAAAATTGCCAATATGATAATTGAGTTGCGCTACGGCGATTTTCATAAAAAGTTGCTTCAATGGTAGTTGTTGGCAGCAAAGAAACGCAATTCTGCGCTTTTTGTTGACGCTTAAAGTTTTAACAAATCAGGCAAACACCCCATAAAACATTTAATGTAGTGCACTACATAGCAAATACGCACCTAAACTGTTATTTTTACATCTGAAATTAATATCTATGAAAAACCTGCTGATTTGTGCTTGCCTGCTGTGTTCGCAATGGCTAAGCGCCCAAATGATGATTCAAAGCTCGGAATGGTGTGCTTCTAATAAAAAGCAACAATCGTCGGCGCTACTGCTTCCAGACCTGCGCAGTGACTCGGTGGATATTTTACACACTGCCATTCGCTTAAATATTGTGAACGTGCCCATGATTCAGGCCCGTTGTGCGGTGGATATTTTGGTAAAAACAGGTCCGTTATTGGGTTTTCGGTTGGATTTGGAAAATTACCTGGTGGATTCGGTGTACTTCAATGGGGTAAAAACCGCATTTACATATCAGTCCCCCAATTTACAGATCGCATTTCCTGCCGCATTGACGCAAGGAACAACGGCTGCCATCACCGTCTTTTACCATGGGGCTGGCGTGCAAGACCCAACAGGTTGGGGTGGCATCTATGACCAGGGTTCTTACTTTTACAATTTAGGGGTGGGTTTTGATGCCGATCCGCATTCCTTTGGGCGGGCCTGGTTCCCTTGTTTTGATAATTTTGTAGAACGCTCCAGTTTTGAAGTGGAGATCCTTTCGTTGCCAAGTCGGAAAACGTATAGTAATGGGTATTTGGTTTCCGAAAATCTGGAAAACGGCTTGCTGCGACGGGTTTGGCGTTTAGAAACACCGATCCCTTCCTATTTGGCTTGTTTTTCGAGCGGCCCCTATGTTTCCTTTAAAAGAACCTATGCGGGCGTGAATGGCCCGATTCCCGTAGAAATTGCCGTGACCGCCAATGATACCAACAAGGTGAAAGGCACATTTGTACATTTACCCGACGCGATTACGGCATTTGAACACTGGTTTGGCCCATATCGGTGGAACAAAATTGGCTATTCCGTCGTACCGTTTCAATCAGGTGCCATGGAGCATGCAACCAATATTGCCATCATGCAAAATGCCGTGAACGGGAATACGAGCAACGAAACCTTGTGGGCACATGAGCTGAGCCATCATTGGTGGGGCGATTTGGCCACTTGCAGCACTGCAGAAGATATGTGGCTAAATGAGGGTTGGGCGGTATTTTCGGAGCACTTATTTACCGAATGGATATATGGTAAAGCGGCCTACGATCTTGCCGTGCAAACAAACTTTATCAATGTTTTGCAAACTGCGCATATCCAGGAAGGTATGTATCGGGCGGTGTCGGGTTTGCCGCATGAATACACGTATGGCAACCACGTTTATAATAAAGGTGCAGTGGTAGCCCACAATTTGCGCACGTACATGGGCGACTCCTTGTTTCGGGTCGGTTGCCGGGCTGCTTTGGATCAAACCCAGTTTACAGATTGGAGCAGCGCCGATTTGCGGGATCAGTTGCAAATTGCCACAGGGTTGAATTTGGGTGATTTTTTCAATGATTGGGTGTTTTCGCCAGGATTTTCGCATTTTTCGGTCGATTCTTTTACGATTTCAGATGCGCCCAATCCGGGTTTTATTCAAGTATCGGTGCAAGTGCAGCAAAAATTACGGGGCGCGCTGCATTTTCATCAAAATGTACCCCTCGATTTGGTATTTATCAACGCATCCCGCGCCCGTTATCGGGTATCGGGCGTGGTTTCGGGTCAAAACACCACCCTTTCCTTTCAAATTCCGACCTCTTTTGGCACGCCCCTGCTTTGTTGGGCCAATCCCAACTTAAAATTGCTAATGGCGCGTACCGAAAAAGAACACCTAATTGCCGCACCGGGTCAGTTTTCGTTCGCACCGGCAAAAATGGAGGTAAAAGTAAATGCCGCTTCCGATACCACCCTGATGCGCGTCGAATACCATTTTGCCATGCCCGACACGGCGGCGACAGTCAACCCCCATGGTTTTAAATTCAGCAACCGGTATTGGACCGTTGATGGCTTTTTTAGTGCTGATTTTCAAGCGACGACCAACCTCTTTTACGATGGCCGTGGCACCCAGGATCAGTTGGATACCGAACTTTTTGCCCAAACCGGTCCTTCGGAAGATAGCCTGTTGTTGGTTTACCGTTCCAAGCCAGGACAGCCCTGGGAAGTATGCGCGTTCAGCAGCAAACTTGGGTTGGGCTCCTCGGTCGACAAATATGGTTTTTTCAAACTCAATCAGTTGTTGCCCGGCCAGTATGCCATTGTGAAAGGATCGGCATTAACCAGCACGAATACGCCCAAATCGGATGCGATTTCGTTGCAAATTGTGCCCAACCCGGCCCGACAAAAAATTAACCTGAAAACATCGGCCCCTTACGACTCGGTACTTTTGCTCAACCAGGAAGGTGTACAGGTTCAATCGTGGCACTTTAATGGGGTGACCGAAAGTACCTTGCAATTGAATCAGGTGCCGCCCGGAACCTACTGGGTGCTGGTTTATGGCAAATCCGGCATGGGCGTTCAATCACTTATTTTAATACCCTGAGTAACCTGCGCATGATTATGCGTCTAAGCAATATAACCAATTCATCAAACAAGCACTTCTTCATGCAAGTTATTTCTCTGTTGCGGCGCATTGCGACCCTTTTGATTTTTTCAGTTGCCGTTTTTACCCCTATTTACAGCCAAAACAATACCCGCTCTATGCTTGATGCCGACACCAGTTCGGTACTTGCGGTGGCCCAAATGATTTCCGACACCTTTGGCGCGCCGGTTGATTTGGTGGCTGAATTTATCGCCCAGGCAAAAAAACTGGAGATACGAGAAGGTATTCCTGCAACGGCTTTTATTGGCATTGCGATCCTGGAATCGACCGGTTTTACCAGTTATTTGTATCAAAATGCGCGCAATCCGTTTGGTATGCGCGCTACAGCACCCTGGCGCGGCGCTACTTTTGTGATGTGGCATGAAGGCAGAGATGCCCCATTCCGGAAGTACAGTACCCCGGCTGAGGCCGTACGGGACTTCAATCGATTCCTGGAAAGTCGAAAATGGTTCAGGGATGCATTGGCCTGTTCACCGAGCGATGTAGACTGTTTTTTGGATGGACTAGCGGCTAATCCTGATAAACAAGAGCCGGGGTACGCAACCGATCCGGGTTGGGGCGATAAAATCAGAAGAATTATTGCAAAATACCACCTGGAAACGCTCGTTACCAACTAGCATTTTGATTCCAAAAAGGCGGAAAAAAGGTATCATTGCTTTGCATACGCCACCGTTCAGCCTCTTCTGCTTCTGCTGCGCGTTGTGCTTTTGTTTTATCAAACACATCGCGCGGCAGAAAATATTGCTTTTCCAGGTTGCGTTCCAGCGCGAAAGGGTCGTCTTTTTCAATTTCTTCGTCCTCCAACTCGCCTTTAAACCAAAAAGAAGCAAAAATACCTGCCAAACTGCCCAACAAATGGCTTTCCCAGGAAATACCTTCCTGGTCGGGCAAGATGCCGAAAAACATACCACTATACACCAACATCACAATCAAAGCCAGGATGATTGAGCGCAGGCTGCGCCGAAAAATACCGTTCCAAAAAATAAAGGATACCAAACCATACACAATCCCGCTTGCCCCAATGTGCGAAACCGGCCGTGCCAGCAACCAAACGGCAATGCCGGTCATAAAATAAATTAACCAAAAAGCACGCATCGCCACTTTCCGATAGAAATAAATACTCAGGGCGGTAAGTACAAACAGCGGGAAGGTATTGGAAATCAGGTGCTTCCAACTGCCATGCACCATGGGGCCGGAAATAATACCTGGAATGCCCCAAATACGCCGCGACATAATGCCATAGGCGGCAGGATCCCAATTCCAGATGGATTGATAAAAATGAATGCCCCAAATAAACAAGATTGCAAACAGCGGAAAGCGCAAACTTTCTACCAGGTGTTTGCGGGTCAGTTCAAAACTATCGGTTTCACTATCAATTAATCCTCTTAACATTTAAGGCTTGGTATAAATGCTTGGTACTTGCTGTGGGCGGTTGAGCCGCAATTGAACACCGATACCCAGGCAAGGAGCACCACCCATACCTGATTGCAGGCTAGGCTTTAAGCGTAAACTCAAATCCTCGCTCACATCAAAACTATGGAGATGCGCATCAACAAAAGCGTCGGTGATCGACAGTAAATACACTAAACCAAGACCGAGGCTGGTTAGTTCAACATAACGTTGAAATTGATCGCGGTAAGATTTCATGGATGTCTCACTGATCCGGTCATAAGGCGATTCGGTCGGGTTGGTATCTGGATCGCCATCCTTCAGCAGGCGGTAATTGTACACTAGTGCGCGGTGCTGTTTGATGTTGTCAATATTCCAATACAACATACCTCCCAAGGCGGCATACACAATGGGTAATTTCCAAAATTTTTTATTGTAAATCTGTCCACCACCCGGAATAATGGCAAAAAGCACGGCCTTGCGCGGATTGGGATAACCTTTTGTAAAAAAGCGGCGTAACCACTTTTGCCGCACCATACCTGAATCGGGCGCCGCCACCACTGTACTATCACCGGGTATCAGCAGCGTTTCGGGCGATTGTGCCCGTAAAGGGGTGGTAAACAAGTAAAAAAAAGCGATCAGTAAAACGAAAGTCTTTTGCATCATGGCAAAAATAACGTTTGAAACGCAAAATTGTGGCAAAAAAACGCGGCAATAATAGATCTAAAAAAATCGGATTGCCCAGGTGCGTTACCCCGGCAATCCGATCATCTAATATTCGAGGCTTAATACACCTTATTGTACATCATTAATGTTACGTAGCAGCAATTGTTTGCCGTTAAAATCAGAAACAATGGCCGTAATGGTTACCGGGGTAGTAGGCAAAGGCGACAATGCAAACAATGCAGCACTACTTGTAAATACCACAATATTGCCACTTGCATCGGTGGCCGTACGGCTTCCAGAGAAGTTAGAACCGCCGCTGAGGGTTACATTCGAAACGCGCACCAGGGTGCTTTCCCATGCATTGTAGTTGGTGTTGATTTCGGCAATTGTTGCAACCCGTGGTGTTGGCGTGTTGCCCGAACTTACGATACTGGCATTGGCCAAAGGCACATTGTTTAATTGCAGCAATTTGTTGAATTCGCTGATTTCTACACCAGATACCACGACTTCAATTTCGTCACCTTGCTCAAAACAGTGGTCGGCTTCAAAACGCACCACGATGCCTGCCGTGCCATCCTGAAAGTAAATATTACGGCTATTCAGGTTTTTATTGTTGCGGTCAGAAAGTACAATGCCTTTGATTTTTTTACCCGCTGGCGCTGAAGTTACCGTGCCGGTGAACAGGCTGCGAATTTCGCTCACATTGATGGCTGTTGCTGTGCCAGGACCACCATTGCCGCAACGGGCGCCAGACATGTTTACATCGTCGATGTTGCGGATAAACAATTGGTAATCAGATCCAAAAACGCCCAACACACCCACAATTTTACCACTGCCGGTAGGGGTCAGTTTGGAAGCGAAATCAGAATAACCGCTAGAACGTACGATCAACTGCAAGCCATTGCAATCTTCGAGCAAGCGGTTGAGGCTGTTCTTGGTCGGTACGTCCGCATAAGTTTTGCCCGCATCACATTGGGTAAATTGAACGCCATCCAACTCAACCAAGGTGTTGAGCAGGTCATTGTTCAAATCATTGATGGAGATTTTTTTAGGGGCCAATTTGGGCTCTTTATAATCGCCACGTACTACTTTTTGACGTACTTGAGCAGCGGTCAAACCAACTGCGCTGGGTACGCCATTTTCAACCAGGATAGAACCCTGCAATTGTGGCAAACCATTGTAATCGGTGAGAATCAAGTCTTTACAACGGATGTACAGGTAGCGGCCAATGGGCGTAGAATTATACAAAAAGCCGTCGTTGAATTTTACTTCAATACCGCCGGTTGCGTCCTGTATAACCAGGGTTTTGTAGTAGTTGCCAGAGCGGTCGTCCATTACCACCTCACCGCCGATGATCAAGTCATCCTTGATTTTATCGAGCGCATCGGGGGTAACGTGCAATTTTTTCAATTCTTTGATGGTCGTATTTGCCTGAATATCAATAGTAACACCGCCGGATGGTGGTTCGTCGAATTCAGTTTTTACACAAGACCAAAATGCCAAGGTGGCGATGAGCAACAAGGCCGCGCCGGAAATCCAGCTATTTTTCAAAAAAAGATTCATTGTATGGTTGTTTTAAAATGCTGTAATTGGGTGATAATCGGTTTTGGAGGAATTTATTTAAAATCTGTACTACATGCGGTAAGCCAGGCTCAGGAAGTAGTTCAAGCCAGGTGCGTAGATCAGTTCGCTCGTGTAAAAACGGGGGTCGTTGATATCGAAACGGTAAGCATTGCGGTAAGACTCGCGTCCTGAGATAATGATTTTCTGATTATCCAGGATGTTGTTGATGCCTACATTCAGGTAAATAAACCGGTTGTTGCCCACTTTCCAGGATTTGCTGGCAAAGAAATCGAGGGTATAATTGGCGGGCGCTTTTTGCTGGTCAATTACTGTATGCCAAATAGGCGATGCCTCGGTGATGCCATCCACGAAACGCGCGGTGCGGCGGGCACGGTCGAATTCGTAATACATACGACCAGCATAGTTGAGCGACAAAGAGGCACGCCAGAATTTAGGCGATTCGTACTGAACGCTCACGGTCGCAGCCGTTTGTGGCGTACGTGGCACATAAAAGTTCTTCTGATACACTTGTCCAGCATTCAGGATCAGTCCTTCGATATTGTCGGGCGCCAGGTACATGGTCGGGCGGGAGGTGTAGATGTATTTTCCGATCGAAGCAGCACCGGTAAAAATCCAGCTTGGAACGGGTTTGGCTTCTACGCCAATTTCCACGCCCGTGTGGCGACGGTTTACGCCTTGCAATACGGTACCGCCAAAGAAAAATGGCACCTGCAAAAAAGTATCATCGTCATCCAGGTTAATGCCGCTCAGATCAATACCTGAAAGCACGCGTCCTACCGTTTGAATGCTGCCAAATACATTTTCCGTTTCGTTCAAAAATTCGGTAAAGTAGCCTGTAATCCGTGCACGATAATTCGGTGCGCGCAACATGTAACCACCTTCTACACTGCGTATTTTCGACAAGGTAGGATTGGGGATAACCGTATTGCGTACCCGTGGTGACACGAAGATATTGCGCATTTGGGGGGCTTTGGTTGCATAGTAACCATTGGCATACAAGTAGTTACGGCCATTGATTTTGAATACGCCGCCTGCTTTTGCGCCCCAGGTATTCCAGGTAAGTTTTTCAGAATTGCCCAAAGAGGAATTCGGGAAACGACCGTTTTGCATATTACCGGTACGCCATTGGCGGGTTTGGCCCGCTTCACCTGAAACAAAAAACTGAAAGCGCTTGAAGGAAAACTGACCTTGCGCCCAAGCATTGCTGCGGCGAATATTTTCGTCGAAATCGTATCCGAAAATTTCCCCTTCGCGCACGAGGTTATTGGGGTTACGCAAATCGGCCTGGCGACCGTCCAGTTTTTCAGCACCATCAAATTGGCCAAAAAAGTCCCAATCTGTCCAGTAATCTGCACCCAGCAAATCCTGCATTTCTTTATAATTGCGGCCCAGGTAATACACGTACTGCGCACCGCCATTAATATTTAAAAAACTGTTTACAGTGTGTGTCAGGGTGCCATTGACCCCTAATTCCTGGTTGTTAGCGCGTTGATTTTCAACAATATAGGCAGCGCGTTTGCCTGTAACACTGTTACCCGGAATGCCTTCTGCGTTCTCAATGGTCGTTACGTTGTTCCGGTTGGCTTCGTACAAAGCGGCCCAGTCTATTTGACGCAAGGCTTCGTCGCGGCTCAACTCATTTGCCCAAGCACTAGCGAGGGCAGTATCGGGCAAGCTGGAAGGCAAGCGGCGGTTGAAGTCGGGGGCCGGATTGTTGGCATTGAGCCAGTTGATGCGGGTAAAACCACTCAAACCGTACTGGCCGTACCCTGCAACGGTCAGGTGGGTTTTGTTGCTCGGAGTAAAGTCGTAACGCACAATGGCGGTTGGCTGGTGGTTGGTAGACACCTGCGCATTGCGTTTTTCGCCATTTTGAAAGCCCCAATTCGGGTTGTAATAGTTAGAACCTGCGATGTCGTACATTTCCTGAAATGAATCGCCAGCGCGTCCGCGTTTGTTGGGCGTACCAAAAACCGTCAGGTTGATGCTGTGTTTGTCGCTGATTTTGTTGTCGGCGGAGAAAAAGTACGAATAGCCGTCAAAAAAAGTGCCCGGCACATAACCTTCTTGTGCCCAGCGTTTGCTTACCGACATGGATACCGCCCAACCACCAGGCATTAAGCCGGTGTTCATGGTGAGCATCATGCGGTTGCGGTAAATCCGGTTTGTCAAAGAATAGGTAGCGCGGATTTGTTTGCGCTGGTTGATGGCACGGGTATCAATGTTTGCGGCGCCGCCTACCTCGCCAAAAGCGAATTCGGTTGCATCTAACCCAACCGAGCTGGTACGGTTGCGGAATACATCGTTCAGGCCGGCAAATTCACCAAACGGCGTAAAGCCCGTTTCAGGGTCATTAAACGGAACGCCGTTGAGGTACAATTGAAATAATCCGGAATCGTATCCGCGTTCGCGGAAACGAAAGGTACTCCAGCCAAAGCCCGAGATATTCTGAAAAACGTCGCGCGAAGCATGTAAAAGGTTGGAAACGCCCCCCGAGCCTTCGGTTTCTGATTCAGCTTCTTCCATGGTAACGGTTGGAATTTCACCAAAAAAGGTCGTGGTAGCCGCTTTTTTCAGGTTAACATCCAATTTAAGTTCGCCGTCGACTGGAACATCAACGGGTAACTCGAGCGGGAGATACCCGGCATAATTGAATACCAAGGAAAAACGACCAGCCACAACATCGGCCAGTACAAAACTGCCATCAGCAGCAGAAACAGTAAATTTTCCGGTAGATGCCAATACAACGGATACATCGGCAACCGGGGTGTTGTTTTCACTGTCCATTACTTTACCGGAAATTTTAGCGCCGGTTTGAGCATATGCACAGGTAACAGACCACAATAATAGGCTTGCAAACAGAAGTTTTTTAATCATTCAAAGGTCAAAGAGATGAGAATGGATAAAGAAAAAAGAGGAAGAAATTGAATAAATGCGGGCAAAAGTACTCAAAGCCACATCAAGCCAACTACACTTTCCTGTTAATTTATTGCAAAGCGATGCCTTATTCAGACCAAATCCATTTCCTTTGCACCACAATTCAATCAATATGAAAAAAATAAGCATTTTAACGTTTTTTTTACTTTGTTTTTATACCCTTTCTGCGCAGAAAAGCGATTACAAAGTAGCCTCCATCGGTTTTTACAACCTTGAAAATCTCTTTGACACCATCGATTCGCACGTGACCAACGATGCGGATTTTCTGCCTACGGGTCGGCTGCTTTGGAATACCGAAAAGTACATTTCCAAACAGGCTAACATGGCCAAGGTGATCAGCCTGATGGGCGCTGAACTTTCTCCGGATGGCGTTGCTGTTTTAGGTGTTGCCGAGGTAGAAAACCGTAAAGTGCTGGAAGATTTGGCACAACAAGAGGCCATTAAAAGTCGTGGATACCAAATTATCCATTTTGACTCCCCTGACGAACGGGGTATTGATTGCGGTTTACTGTATCAACCTAAATATTTTACGGTGCTGGGGTCGAAGGCGTTTCCGGTCAATTTGCAAAAAGCCAAGGACTCGCTACCCGATTTCACCCGCGATATTTTGTATGTAACCGGAATGCTGGATGGCGAACAAATCCATGTAATGGTGGGGCACTGGCCTTCGCGTCGTGGGGGTGAAAGCGGTTCGGGCTGGATGCGCGCACGGGCTGCTGCCGTTTGCCGCCAAATTACAGACAGCTTGCTGAATGTAAATATTGATGCTAAAATTGTGGTGATGGGCGATTTGAATGATGATCCGGACAATAAAAGTATTGCCCAAGTATTGGGCGCAAAATATGATACCAAAGGATTGCAACCCAAAGATCTGTACAACACCATGTACGACCATTACAAAACAGGCGATGGCACCTTGGCTTACCGTGATTCGTGGGATTTATTTGACCAGTTGATCATTTCAAAGGGCCTTGTGAATAAAAAAGTGGGCGGCTGGCAATTGTACAAATCCATGATTTATCGTCAACCCTGGTTGTTGCAAACGGAAGGCGCTTATCGTGGCTACCCTTTCCGGACGTATGTGGGCGACATTTTCATCAATGGATACAGTGACCATTTGCCGGTGTATATCTACTTGTTAAAAAAGGCAAACCCGCCACGTCCATAAACCTCTATAAAAGAAAAAAGCGATGACCTTTTCAAGTCATCGCGCATAGTGCATGCTAATTGTCATCGTCCCTGTATCATCATGAGATTAGCATTCTGTAGAATCGGTACCTGGTTGGCCATGTTTTGAAAAGCGCGTGGCCAACTTCCGCGCTAGGCCATCATTTGGGGGAAATATGCCCCCAAATGATGGTTTTTATTTAAAATATACGTTGTAAGTCAATTTAGAACCCGCCAAATATCCCAGGGACATTACTGCGCTTTGGATGCCGATGTCGGCCAATTTGTGCCACCATTTGCTGTTGTGGTTTTTGTGGTCGTTCACCAAAGGAATGGTTGCGCTCAATGCTGCTGCTGAAATCAACATGTTGTGGGTAAGGAACAGCAAGTGGTAAGAATCGGTAAATTGAACGGGTACATTAGGGCGGGTATATTTGTTTTCCCAAGAAAGGCGGTTGTCCCAGTATTGACGATTAGAACCCGGAAACTTGTTAAAGAATTTTTCCTTTTTCCAAATGGTGGTTTCGCGCAAGCCCTGGTTAACACCCGCTGTGAAAGACAAGGTGCCTGGCAGAATGGCGCGTTTCAGGCTGCGTTTCAGGCTGTAGTGGTATGTTTTGTTGTTGTCTAGTTTTTCAATACCCAGTTGTGGTGCAACTTGCATCGTGTTTTGGTTGGTTGCAAATTGAGCGCTCAAAACGAAAGGAAGGAAGCAGAGAACAAAAACAAATGATTTCATGACTTACAGATTGATGATGTTGGAAGATTTTGTTTGCCGTTTGGCTGTTTGATGATACAAAGATGGGGCGTGCGGCAGGCATCAACGGAGGGCTTTCGTTTTTTGGTCGGGTTGGGGCTGGTTTTGGTAAGGATGGGCGGTTTTTGGTTTTTGGAATAAATTAAAGCAACCTATTATCCCCTGAAAACACCATTACTATTTGAATTTACCTATGTTTGAGCAACACTTTTAAAACCCTGGATGCTTATGCAACAGACTAAACTACTTGCACTCTTGTTTGCCTTTGCCTGCGTACACGTACACGCACAAGAAGTCACCAAATCATCCTTATTATACAAGCAATTACATATTAAATCGGCTGAAGGTTACGTGTACGAAGCACGCGAGGATACCCTACCCTTCCTGCTTACGGTTGAAAACTTCAATGTGGCCGGAAATCGAACCAAAATCGATATTTATGATACCTCGGGAATAAGAAGCACCTACGCCTATATTTTTGAACAGGATACGATCTACACAGAACGTCGTACTTCTTTCCGCAATAAACTCAGTTCGGTGACGAAGGTGTACCGCGATGAAAAGGGCAATATTGTAAAATATGAAGAACTTGATACCACAGGTAACAAAATTGGCTGGTACTCAACCATGCGATATAATAAAAAACAGCAAGTCATCGAAGAAAAAACATTCATATATAAAAAATTGATTTCCCATAAGAAAATTAAGTACCATCCAGATGGCAAAGTCAAAGAAACGCGCATCCTGCGTCCGAAAAACCGACTAGGAGGCGGGTATTTAGTCCCGCATTTCATCCATGTGAATACCGGTGAAAATTCAAAATACACGAAACAGGAGGAAATCGAAAATTATAAAGGCTACCCGGGTAAAATGATCCGTACCAGCATCATTTTTTACGCAAAAAACTATTACTTAGGTGTAAAAGGCTTTATAGATCTTAAAATGTATGACAGGGTAGTCACAGAAAGGTACTACCAGCCCAATGGACTGCTGGATTTTGAAGAACAATTCCTGAATGGGAAGTTTATCGGAAAAAAAGCATACAAGTACTTGTATTACTGATGCTTACCTTTTTTTACACCATACAAACCCAATAACACATGACAAAACATCCACACTACCTAACTTTTACCTTGCTTTGTCTGCTCCTGCTTGGAAGTTGCGAAAAAAGTGAAACCATTCGCCAATCCAACGGTGCCGAATTTTGCCCTTTAGGATTTCGGGCTTATGCCCAACCCGGCCCTTTGGATGGCTGTGGTTTGATCTTTGCGCCAGTTTACGACCCGGTTTTTAAAACTGAATCGGATGGTGTAGTCATGAAGGCGTTGCTCAAAAAACAGAACACCCCTTTTGTAGCGGCTGATTCTGCACCAAATACCATTGCGACCAGCTATCTGGCATTCCACCGTACCCAGCCCAAATGTGCATTTGAACTTACATTTAAAAAAATCAACATGGCGGAGGCGACGCGGTTTTCACTTTATATTGGCAAAACATCACCCTATTTCGGCACCTCTAACTTACAGATGGGGGATGTTTTGAACAAGATTCCGCCTGGCCCATCCCCAAAACACCTTTGGCAAGTTTTTATCCAGCGTGAACTTGGGGGCACCTATACCTTAGGCTATGTCGCCAATGGCACTCCATTCATTGCGCAATCGGGCATTCCAGATTTCGACTTGGCTTTTTTCTCCATTTCAAATTTAGATGGAGAGAGTACTTTCAAGGTGGATTTGAATGGCCCTAATGGCACGGTAGCAAGCATTTTAACCAAAAGCATTGCTATCCCGGATAATTATTTTGGCACCTTTGGTTTTGATATTTTAGAGGCACAACAAACCGACTGTACCGACCGGCCCGTAGAAATCAAACTTCAAAAATACTTGTACGTGGGAGGTTCCGGCCAGACCAGCTATGAGGATAATTTTGAATGCAACACCATTTGGTTCCAATAAAAAACCCACACCATGTATAAAATATTTATTCTCAGCACGATAACGCTTTTCAGTGTTTTGCCCTTTTCTCTTTTGGCCATTGAAGTTGCGCCCGGTGATACCCTCCAGCAGTCGGAATTGGGCAGTCGAAAAATACGCTGGTCAAAAATTTTCCAGCAAAAAATACAATTTAACCTGGGGTTCGACCTGGAGCCAACGCACAAAACCCGAATTGACTTTGTAGGAATCAAGCCGATTGTGAACCTTGGACTTTCGTATCAATTTAACGTAGGAAGCCGTTGGGCCATTCGCCCTGAAATCTGGTACCAGCAATTTAGTACACCCAGCATCACGGTTATTACTGATAATAAATACGAAACAGATGGCGTACGCATACAATCCGTTGATACTACAACGCTCCTGCGCATGGCGGGTTATAACCTCGGCATTACACTAATACGGCATTTACCCGCCAACTTTTCCATTTTAGGGGGTGTACAATGCGGGTGGTACAAAAAAGGCATTACCGAATACGGGGGATACACGTCCGATTTAAACGGCGGTACATCACGATACTATTCGGGGTCCATCAGCCCGTACAAAGCAATACCCAATTGGGTGGAAACGATGCAACCCGGGCTTAAAATCGGGTTGGAAAAAAAGATCGGTAAATTGCTCGTCCTAGGCGTATGCATGTATCAATCGCTGCGAGATTTAACTAATTTTCCAGAAGGCGGCAAAAACTACTCCAGCAACTTTGTGGGCTACCTGGGCGTACGCTTGTAAAGGCCAAACGCTCAACCTGCGTCATCCCGAATTTTGATTTTCACCAAAATTCGGGATGACGTAAGTTATTTTACCACGACTAACTTACGCGCCAACTGCGCTGTACCAACCTGAATTTTCAACTGGTACACGCCTGCCGGTAAGTCTTTGGTATTCAAGGGGATATTTTGGTCGCTTACGTTCCCAACGGTCCATTGTTGGATCATTTTACCGCTTGCATCAGCCAGGGCAAGTTGCACATCCGCAGGTCGGGGCAAGGCGATGGTCAAGGTCGCTTTATCCTTGGCTGGGTTCGGGAATATTTCTGCAAAAATTGCGCTGCCTGGATCGGTGGTAGCCACAACTTCGCTCAATTCGAAGTTAAACAAGGCCGTACATCCATTGGCATCGGTTACTTGCAGGGTGTAATTGCCCGCTGGCGCATTCACCAAATCTTCTTCGCTGATATAAGGAACGCCATTTCTACGCCAAAATACGCCATAAACTCCTGCACCACCGTCCAGGTCCAACTGAATGGAGCCATTGCTTTCGCCAATGGTGGGTTGGGTAATTTCGGTGGCAATGGCCACTATGGGCGTCGGACTAAGCAAAGTATCTGCCAAATAAGAGATGCAGCCCAGCGCGTCCGAAATGGTTGCGGTATAAACGCCCGCAGGAATATTCAACAAACTGGCGGTTGTAGCGCCATTCGACCAGGTATACGTATATGGTGGGGTGCCACCCGCGACATTTGTTTGTATGCCCCCATTGTTTTCGCCATAACAAAGTAAATCACTGGTTGTGGCGCTGGTTGCCAAAGTACAACCACTGGTCGCGCAATTGTCTACCACACCCACCAACGATTGAACACAGCCCAGGGCATCTGTTACCACCACGATATATTGATCGCCACTGTTGAGGATTTGGCCATTTTGCACCCCTTCCACAGAAAATGGTGCCATACCGCCTCCAATTTGCACTTTCATGGCTGCTGTAGTCAGGCTATTGCATTGCTCTTCTACCACTAAATTCATTTTCTCAAACTCGGGCTGGGTAGCGCCATCCAGTATTTTAAGGCAAATATCACCTGTTTGAACACCCGACGGACCGTCCAGGGAGGCTACCTGTATATAATAGGTGTCCCCTGCATTCAAGTTGCCGACCAAAGTAAAGCCGTCGCAACGCAAAGGGTTCTTTTGACAAAAAACGGGTTGCAAGGTGTCGCAATTGCCCTGCCAAACCGCCAATACATGTTCAAAATCGGCCCCGGTATTGATGCGCACCGCCCCAGCACCGGTGGCAATAAATTTGAACCAAACATCGCGCGCAACGGTAGGCACACAAGCCGGAATATACCCGGAAAACTGGGCATCCTGGTTGTTGGCCGCGATACACTGTCCACCCAAAGGCACCGTAAGCGCATTCAAACAATTGTCGTTAACAGGTGGCGTTTGGGTTGTTTTTACGATTTGAGGACATAAATCACCTTCTACAGAAGCAAAATTACCTGCGATCTGGATAAAATAGGTTTGTCCAGGTACCAATGCAGGTAAATCCAGTTTGCTGCCATGGTGGTTACCGGCAATTTCTTTCAAATTGGCGCAGCCCCCGCTATAAACAGTAATGATATCCGAAAAAGTCGCATTGCTTAATATGGTATATGCCTGATTGGGTGCAGGAGCAACCGCTGGGGCTACAAACTGGTACCAAACATCTGCCCGTGCTAAGGAGTTTAAGGATGGAATCACCCCGGAAGTTTGTGCATGCCGGTTATTTCCGGTGATGCAAGCGCCGTCAATTTCTAACTTAGTCGCCTGATCGCAGGCGTCGTTGGCTGGAGCGACAGGAAGCGTGCCTGCCTGTTGAATTTTTACGCATAAATTGCCTTTCGGTACGCCAAAACTGCCATCGCGGCCAGCAACACGAATCCAGTAACGCGTACCGGTTTGCGCCTGAAAGTAGCTGGTTTCGCTGGTAAATCCGTGTTCATCCTTGTTGTTGCAAATAGTTTCTATCGGATTTGTGCAATCGCCGGTGTACACATTGACGACTTCATTAAAATCGGCCTGGCTGGTAAATTGTGCAGTACCCGTGAAATCAGCCTCCCACTGATACCACAATCCGGCCACCAACCGATCCACGCAAGCAGGACTCGGACCGTCCATAACCGCCGTCAAATTATTGGCCACAACACAATCGGCACCGCTTTGTAATTCCTTGGCGTTGCTGCACAAATCATTCGCTGCACCCAAACCAACAATTTTCACATTATCCACGCCTGTCCACCAGGCATAATCATTGCCATCTTCATATTGAAAAACGATCCGCATCTTTTTAGCGCGGAACTGGGAAATTTCGAACAACAAATGCACCGGATTATTGAACAGGGGTCCACCCACATCGGCATTTTGCGATTGCGCTACCTGATATTCTGTACCATCCTCGCTTTGGACAAAAACGGTCACGATTTCAGAATAATAGCGCAAAATAAAGTCCATATCCAAAAAATACCGGCCAAAAAGGGTGCCATCTACCCAGGGCGAGTACAATCGGGCCGTTGAAAAAGGCGCTGCAGCCCCCAGGATGTCATCATCAAAAAAGGCAAAACAAGTACCATCGATGGAACTGCCGTTTGCGGCTTTGGTATTTGTATTAATACCGAATTGCCAATCAGCATCCCCGGTAACAATCTCCGTGGACCAATCAGCCGGTTTTGCACAACTGTTAAAGGCCTCGGCTACCAAATTGGTGCCACCACCACTTGCCACAACTTTTACATTATCGATACCGGCCCACCAGCCGAAACTACCGCCGTCGTCGTATCTAAAAATAAGGCGTGCTTTATTCGACTTTACGATAAAGGACAAATCGTATTTTAACGTCACCACATCGCTGATGGTATCCCCTGTGGAGCCGCCTTGCGCAAACCGTTTTAACAACACCTCCGTTGTATCATCGAGCAAAAACACGGAAAATGATTCATTGGCCGGACCGTAATCGCGGTAATGCACATCAACTGAAAACGTAACGGTTTGATAAGGCAGGGCATCAAATACCGGAGAAAGTACATCGAGGGTAAAAGCAGGGGTATTGTCGCCGTTGGCATCATCGTCGATAAACAGAAAACACGAACCGTTCATGCTTTGTCCGATATCATCATTGTTTAGAACAGCATCCCCAATATACCACACGGCGTTCTGGTTTCCCTGAATATTTACCTCCCAGCCAATGGGCAAACCACAGTCGTTGAAATCTTGCTCCAACAAGGTAAGCTGTGCATGCAGCATGGAAAAGCAACAAACAGAAAAGATGACAGTCAATACTTGTGTCCCAAAACGCATAATCATACTTTTTTAAGGTAAAGGAAATTTGGCAGAAAGATAAAGCGTCCTATTTAAATTGTTCCAATACCCAATGATTAATTTCCAACACTGACTTTTTCCTTTCAAAACAACATTTTATTGTTCAAAAATTAAAAATGTTTCTTAACCTTGCCTTGGAATCCTGCGCCCTGGTGCTTGGGTTTGTAGTACAATACCTTAACAGATAAGAAAACGTTGGTTTATGCCTGAAATTGGTTCGCTTGCGCGGGTCGCTCCATCGCCTTTGGGCACAACTTTGAGCGGTTCACTGGATGCTTACGTGCCCTCTGTTTCCAAGCCCTGGAACGCACGGCGGGTTGCTCATTTGTACCGTCGACTGGGTTTCGGGGCTACTCATGCACAAATTCAGCAAGGCTTGCAAATGTCGCCCGCTGAATTGGTAGACAGTTTATTAGATCCTGCGGCCGATTTGGGCGCACCGGACCCACCGTTCTGGGCGGGCTACACCTCGGCCGATTATGAAGCAGATCCTGATTCCGTATTTACCCACCGCGATTTGTTGCGCCGCCAATGGTTCAATAATATGCTGCAGGAAGGCGTACAAGCAAAGATGGCGCTCTTCTGGCACAACCATTTTGTTACTTCCATCAATGTGGTGGGTTGTAACGCCTATTTGTGGGATTATTTTTCGCTGATTCATACGCATGCATTTGGCAATTTCCGCGTATTTGCCCGCGAAATGGGTAAAAACTCGGCGATGTTGGTATACCTGAATGGCAATCAAAACGTTGCAGGTAATCCCAATGAAAACTATGCCCGCGAGTTGATGGAGTTGTTTACCATGGGCGAAAGCAATGGCTATACGCAGGCCGATATTGTAGAGTTGGCGCGCGCGCTCACGGGCTGGCAGGCCAATATGTACGCCTGTACCCCACCCTACTACGACCCGGCGATGCACGATAATACGCCTAAAACCATTTTTGGGCAAACCAATAATTATACGTTTACAACGGCCCACAACCTGATTTTTTCGGCACGTGCCGAACAAGTGTCTAATTTTATCACAGGCAAAATATATAAAAACTTCGTCTATCAAACCATCGACCCCGCCATTGTGCAGGGCCTGGCTACGCAATTCAAAACCGGCAACTGGGAGTTATTGCCCGTGCTTAAAACCTTGTTTAAAAGCGAGCATTTTTTTGATGACCGTGTAATGAACGCAAGCATCAAAAACCCCTTGGAATCGATGGTTCCGTTGTTGAAAATGGCGGGTGCACAACAGTTGACTGCGATTCCAGATTCGTGGTGGAATGCCATTGGCTATTGGTCGTATCAATTGGGGCAAGAAATTCTGAATCCGCCCAATGTAGCAGGTTGGCCGGGTTACCATAAATGGATCAACGAAAGCACCCTGACGGCCCGTTGGAGTTTTAGCAGCAATGTTGCCTACTTACTGACGCAAGATGAAACGTTGCGGGAAAACTTGCGCACCACGGCTCAAAGCCTGACCAATGACAGCAATGATCCGGCCCTGATTGTGAGCGCTTTAGTAGATTATTTTATGGGTCAAAACCTCGATCCAGTGCATTTGCAGGCAGCCATCATCAATTTTAAAGCAGGCATACCTGAAAATTACTACATCGACGGCAGTTGGAACCTGTATTGGAACGAGGCACCTTATCAAATTGTGAACCTCCTGTACTACCTGGTGCGGCTCCCAGAATTTCAGTTAACCTAATTTCATCGTCTACTTCCAGTGCCTCGGTGCTGCAATTTATATCTTCAACAATGGCTCAAAAAAAACAACGTTTTGGATCCGCTTTATCCCACGGGGAAGCGCATCATGCCGAACATAAACGCTGGTCACGGCGCGATTTTCTTTCTGCAACCGGATTAATGGGTGCTGGAAGCCTCGTTTTGGGAAACCTTCCTTTGCGCGCTTTTCAACCCAGCCCCTTGTTGGCTGCCCTTGCGGGTGGCGGCGACCAGGACCGTATTATTGTTTTGATCCGGCTGGATGGTGGCAACGACGGCCTCAACACGATCATTGAACGGGGAAATGCCAATTATTACAACCTCCGTCCGACCATCGGTGTTACTGACAATAACCTTTGGGCGCTGAGCAATGAATATGGTATGCCCTTGGGAACCAGCAGTTTGCAGCCGCTTTGGGAAAATGGCATGATGAAGGTGATTCACAATGTGGGTTATCCCGAACCCAATTACAGCCATTTTCGCTCCTATGATATTGTAGCCTCGGGCAGTGATGCCGATGTGGTGCAAAATACCGGTTGGATTGGCCGTTTTCTCGACAATGAATATGCGGCGTTTTTGGAAGCACCGCCAACGGTGCCGCCCGCTTTACAAATCGGGGTGCAATCGAACCTCGTTTTTAAGGCCGATCAAGCCAATATGGCCCTGGCCGTGAGCAGTCCACAAGAATTTTATCAAATCGCCCAAACCGGGCAATTGTACGATACAGCCAACCTGGGCAATACTCCACGCGAACTGGAACTGGCCTTTTTGCGCCAAACCGCCAACTCGGCTTTCCGGTATGCCACGACGATTAAAGAGGCGTACACCCGCGGAAAAAACCAGATCGACTACCCTACCGACAATTATTTGGCCGAACAATTGGCCATTGTAGCCCGCCTGATCAAAGGAAACCTCGGAACCCGGGTGTTTATGGTTGAAATCGGTGGATTCGATACCCACGCAAACCAATTGGACGCGCATCCGATCTTGTTAAACAGGCTGGCAACAGGCATTAAGGCATTTTTCGACGACCTCGCATTTGGCAACAGCGGCTTGGAGCAAAAAGTGTTGGGCATGACGTTTTCCGAATTTGGGCGTACCATTTACGAAAACGCTTCTGTCGGCACCGACCACGGCTCTGGAACGCCCATGATGCTGTTTGGCGGCGGTATTGGCAATGGATTTACCGGCACCTACCAGGATTTAAGTAACCCCGATCCTTACACGGATCCATCGTTTAGTGTCGATTTCCGCTCCGTTTATGCTACTTTGTTGCAAGATTGGATGGGGAATGACCCGAATTTGGTCAATTTTGTAATGGGACAAGCACATCCTACTATTAATGGGCTGGTTCCTACGGCTGCACCGGTGTTGGGTGACAATGACAAAGCCGTATTGCTTGGACATAACCCAAGTATCAGCGAGCAGGGTGTTACGGAAATAAAATATGCGATGTTGGCCGATGGGCCGCTGCGTTTGCAAATACTAGACAGCGCCGGCCATAGTTTGCGCACCCTGGTGAATGAATACAAAGGGCGTGGCAGTTATACCTTTAAATTGCGGCCGAGTGACTGGTATTTGAGCCCTGGCGTGTATCTATACCGGTTGTCTACGGGCGGGAAGGTGTATGAGCGTTTGATCCAATTAAATTAGAAAAAAGAGGTTCCACGGAGAAGCTTGGAGGTACGGAGTTACGCGGAGAAGGGGGTTCCACGGAGAATCTCGGAGGTACGGAGTTTCACGGAGTTTTTAAAATCTCTGTGTATCTCCGTACCTCCGAGCTCCTCCGTGGAACCCTCCTTTTCTCTTTAAACCTCTTTTTCCTCCCGCTTCAATAAATCCCGAATTTCAGCCAACAAGGCTTCACTAGGTGTAGGAGCAGGCGCGCCCGCAGTTTGGCCAGCCAAACGCAAAAGAATAAAAAGCGACAATCCGACTAACAGGAAGTCAACGACCGCCTGTAAAAAAGCGCCGTAACCGATAGAAATACCCGCAATTTGGAAGGAAAGTGTAGAAAAGTCGATGCCGCCCAGGATACCACCTACCAAAGGCATGATCATAGAGTCGACAAGTGCGGTAACGATTTTACCAAAAGCAGCGCCGATAATCACACCGACGGCAAGATCGAGGACATTGCCCCGCATCAAAAAAGATTTCAATTGTGCAAACATAAGGGTAGTTGATTGAACCAAAAAATGGTCGGATTTTGTAGATGGCCTGAATAAATAGAAAAGATGATTAAAAAGGCCAATAACACAACCTTTTCAAAATAAAGCGCGTGCAACGTTATGGATTATTTGTTATTTGAATGTAGTTTTTGACTTTAAATATAAAAAAAATATGATTTGGCACGGAGTAGATCTTGTGTATTAGGTACGATTTTTGCGTTAAACCACTACGAATTCGGTGTTAATCATTTGCAAACCTGAAAATTACTTCAACGCTCCCGTTTGAAATCATGTAATTTTGTGCCATGTTCCACTGAGAACATATGTTCTTCGAAATTTTTCAACTACCTTTTTACATCTGACATGGAAAGAAGTAAACAAGTCCAGATCGGTCTTTTAGGCCTGCTGGCAATCCTCCTGATCGCCAATCTTTTTGGTGGTGGTTTCAAAAACTGGTTTGGCGCTTCTGCTGGTGACAAAATGCGCGAATCTGCGGCCTCTTCTGTTATCGGAAGCAACTCCACCACCAGTGGCAACATTCCTGGTACCAATGTGACTTCTACACAAGTTCCAACCGGCCCAACCACAACGATTCAATACGAGCAAGAAAAATTCAATTTTGGTACTTGCGACGAAGGCGAAGTGGTTAAACACATGTTTAAATTCAAAAACACCGGTACGGAGCCTTTGATCATCAGCAATGCAAAAGGATCTTGCGGTTGCACCGTGCCAACTTGGCCAAAAGAACCGGTACCACCCGGCGCAAGCGCTGAAATCAAAGTTGAATTTAATTCAAAAGGAAAACCTGGGCCACAAAGCAAACGGGTAACCGTTACTGCGAATACCATCCCGACAGAAACTTTCCTCGAAATCGCTGGTGAAGTACACGGAAAAGAACAACCTACTGCCAAAGGCGGTAAATAAACATTTTTAATATTGAAAAAGCGCCGCACGGACAAACATCCGTGCGGCGCTTTTTTTATATATCCTTGATAATCAGGACATAAAATAAAAAAAGGCCTGACTACCATACAGCAGCCAGACCCAAATAAACCCCAAAAAACCGAGGCAAAGATAAGGGCTGTTTTCATCCTGTGCAAGTGTTTGATGAAAAAATAATGAAAAAAAATTGCTGGGGTAATGTTGCGTACTAGGAATGGCCTGTTTTCACCTGCATTTATTTACTTTGCAGCATGAGTGCTAAAATATCCATACGATTTTTTGACGACCGCGAAGTGCGCGCCGTTTGGGATGAGGAAAACGCCAAATGGTGGTTTTCGGTAGTTGATGTTGTTGGAATATTAAACCAGGAAATCGATTATACCAAAGCCGGGAACTATTGGCGCTGGCTCAAACGAAAATTGCTTAAAGAAAATATTCAGTTCGTGAGTGGCACTCACAGACTGAAATTAACGGCATCAGACGGCAAAAAATACCTGACCGACACTTTGGATAGCGAAGGTATTATTGCTTTGGCTAAACATTTCCCGAACAACAGGGCAATGAAATTTTTAGATTGGTTTTTATATAGTGATAACAGCATTGACGGGCAAAGCAAGAAAAAGGCATACACGCTTTTTGAAAGTAACTTGATTGACGAAATCAAAGTAGGCACCACCAATGGGTTGCAACAAATACACGCTTATTTATTTGGTGGCCTTTACGATTTTGCTGGACAAATCAGGCAAAAAAACATTTCAAAGGGCGGTTTTCAATTTGCTGTATCCCACTTTTTAGGTGATACTTTAAAGCAAATAGAAGCCATGCCCGAAACTACCTTCGACGAAATTGTAGACAAATATGTAGAAATGAACATCGCACACCCTTTTATGGAAGGTAATGGCCGTAGCGCCCGAATATGGCTGGATTTTATCTTAAAAAAACGCCTCAAAAAATGTGTGGACTGGAGTAAAATAGGCAAAAATGATTACATGAACGCGATGATCCTTAGTCCGACAAAAAGTGGTGTGCTGAAAACACTGTTGGAAAACGCTTTGACCGACAAAATCAATGACCGCGAAATGTTTATGAAAGGAATTGACTATTCTTATTACTACGAAGAAGCATAAACGCGCGGCATGGCGTGAAACGGTTGCAAAAAAGTGGTCCCGACGGGGATCGAACCCATATCTAGAGTTTAGGAAACCCTTATTCTATCCGTTGAACTACGGGACCAGGATGGAAAGCAGCGCAAAAATAAGGTTTTTTTACAATCAATGCCCGCGTTTGCCCAATTCAATTACTTGCAGGTCTTGAATTTTGCCTTGCTCAATCTTAAAACGTACCAAAGTTTTTACCTGATGCCAGCCTTCATTGCCGCAGGCGCCCGGATTGATGTGCAAAAAATCGAGCGCACGGTCGGGCATCACTTTCAGAATATGCGAATGGCCGCTGATGAACAAGCCTCCTTGCGGTGGATCTTCTTGCAGGATTTTTTTTACCCGAGGGTTGTAACGCCCCGGATAGCCGCCAATGTGGGTCATAAATACGGGCAACCCGGCGCATTCGAAACGAAGGTCCAGCGGCATCTCGGCCTGAATTTTATGGTTGTCGATGTTGCCATACACGCCACGCAAAGGCTTGAAGGCCCGCAAACGATCTATAATGTCCATGGTACCGAAATCGCCCGCATGCCATATTTCATCACAATCCTTAAAATATTCAAACACGCGCTCGTCCAAAAAGGAATGGGTATCTGACAATAATCCGATGTACATGTTTGTAATTAATTGAAATTCAAGTTTTTATTCAACCATTAAGTTGCAACCCCGGCGTTCTGCTGCATCCAAGCGGCCAATCACCTCAAAACTGCCATCTTCGTACACCCGGCCAAGGTCGTCGGTAGCAATAAAGCTGACGGAATCTATATTTGCCAGATCAATGATGTTCAATACGCCTGGTCGACCATAAGGAACCCACGAAAACGGATCGTTGATTTCGGCTGTTTTCACCTGCATGGTGGGTGCCGGGTAAAAACGTTCGCCTTGGGATAAATACGCCTGCGACAACAATTCGGTCATGCCGTATTCCGAATGAATTTGCGTCAAATTAAACGCATTTTTCAGGGTTTCATGCAATTCAGCACGGGTGATTTCTCGACGACGGCCTTTCATACCGCCGGTTTCCATCACGGTAACACCTTGTAAATCCATGGTGTAATCGGCCGCGAAATCGAGTAGCGCAAAACTGACGCCCAACAACAAAGTAGGGATCTTTTGTGCCTGGCAAAACCGGATACATTCTCCTAACGCCTCAAAATCGTGTAAAAAAAAGCCACTCTGCGGGTATTTGGAGCGTTTGATCCAATCGTCGGCCATAGCCACCAAAGAGGAGCCGCTGCGTTCGAGGTAGGAAGGCAACAGCGCCAAAACGCACCAATCGGCAGGATCTCCATAAAACGGGGAAAATCCGCGCCGGGTATTTTCAAGGTAAAACTCCAACGAACGCACCAAATGCCGCGAAGGAATTTGTCCGGTCGTGGCACTGCTGCTGAATTCAGTTTCCGGTAACCAGGACCCACTTTGCAGAGTATGCGATTTAAAAAAAGAAATGGGCAAAAACGGGATATCAGCAATGCGCTCAATTTTGTCCACCCTGCACTTGAGCAAGGCCAAAAAATGGGCATACAAAGGATTGTGTGCCGCCTGATAGGCAAAAACAGCCAGACAAGTTTCTTCAAACGTTGCTGGGGTAAGCTGGCGAATCCGTTGTAACAATTGGCTGCGATCTTGCGTCAAGACGATTGTTTTAAAAGTGATTTTACTGCAACAAACACGGTTTTGGGCAAAAAGATGGCCATTTTAAAATAATTAAAGTTCGAACCTTGTGTTGCAAGCATAAAAACCTGCAAATTTGGAGCAAAGAAAACATACCATCCAATGATGCCATCCAATTCGCTCTTCAAAATATGCAGTATAGCCGTGCTGGCGATGTTAGTCGTTTTATTGATCCTGCCCGAATCCTGTGTAAAACCGCCCGATTATCCCAACACCCCGGTGATCACGTTTAAAAGCATTTCTAAAAATCAAATGCGCCAAGGCACCCAGGGCGAAGACAGCCTCACGGTTGTTTTTTCTTACACCGATGGCGATGGCGATTTGGGATTTCCCGGCAACGATCCACAGCCCAGTATTTTCATTCAGGACGCACGGGATTCTTTCCCGAAATATTCCTATAAAATTCCGTATGTGGAGCCACAAGGCACCGGAAATGGCATTTCAGGCGATATTTCTATTGTTTTACCGACTACTTGCTGTATTTACGTCAATCCTCAAGGGGTGAAACTCGCCTGCAAAAACGTACCTGCTTTTTTCACCCAGGATGAGTTCTTTTACCGCATTTCTATTAAAGACCGGGCTGGCCATGTGAGCAACACCATTGAAACGGATAAAATCAAGCTCCTTTGTTTTTAATCTGGGCTTTTATTTGAACGGATGACGCTGTTGCCAAACTTCTTCGGGTTTCAAATAATCCATGGCCGTGTTGGTGAATCGGTTCAGGATCGAATTTTTATGTTTTACAAAACAATTTAATTGCTGGGGCACAGCGCCGACCGAACTTTTAATTTCAAGGGCCGTACGGGCGAATACAATTTCATGGGAGCCGGACTCAATACCGGCCTGCACCATTTTATACAGCATATTGAGGTACACCTGGTAATCGTGGTTGTAGGTTTTGTCGTACCCGATAAAATGCGCTTCCATGATACCCTGGTTCTGAATGGTGGTGTAAAACGCAATCATCTTTTCTTCCAAATACAGGCCATAAATATTAAAATATGCGCCAAAATCGCGTTTTAATGCCAACAAATAGGCTGGATTGAGGTCCACCATATTAAAACCCGCATTATTCGCTACCGATTTATACAGCGCATGAATTTGCGGCAGCGCTGCTTCTATCTCCGAAACACGCATGCCACAGCATTGAATGCCCTCTAGTTTTTTAAATGCACGTTTTGCCCGCGTCCGGTACTTGGTCGACATCGCGTTGAGGTAGGTTTCAAAATTCGCGAAAGCAAGCGGCATGACCATATTGGGTTGTATCTGAAAAGGCAGATAGTCCTTCCCGCGCAGGTATTCGGTCGCATCTGTGTGTTCGGGCGACAAATCCTTAAACAGCACCACGGGGATTTTTACCCGCTTTTCCTCCAATTGTTTTACCGATGCCTGAACAGCACTTTCTAAAAGCGCTAACGCCGCTGTTGGGTGGATGTGGGCAGTATCAAAATAATAACTGTTTTCGCCCGTCAGCAATAAATTGCCACAAATCAACACATCCGCCGATACAAATCCGACTATATTGCGCCTGAACCAACGTGCGACCCGGTTTAATAAACAGGCCCCTTCCTTTTGGGTGTCCAATTCCTGCAAACTATCGGCGGCATTAAAGTGTTTAATCTGACAAATGGCAACGCCAATGGGTTGTGCATCTGCATAAAACACCAAATACCCAAAGCGCATCCCGCTGGGCGGATTTTGCTCCAAAATAGATAAATATGGGCGTTGCAAGAATATATTATGTGCCGGCGCCGCTAAATCCCAGTCATTTCCTGCCGATTCAATCGATTTAAATAGGCTGTAATGGTATTGAGCAGGTTTTTTATGGTTGGTGTTGGAAGACACAAGCGGGGCTGTAAGGTTCAAAATGACATTTTCGGTTTTGCAAATCAATTGATGCGTGCGTGTCATCAGCGTTTGTAAACTAAGACACGAAAAGGGTAAGCCATCATACATAGACATCGCGATGAACGGTATCAAAGGTTTAAATTAAAAACGCCACTTGGCCACTTCCTGTTGTGCTTCGGCGGCATCCCCCCATCCCAGCAGGGTCATGGTACCCAAACCATCGTAATAAAGGAAAAAAGTTTCCAAAATGTGCCGAATCGCACTGTAATGAAGTTGAAAACTGTTCCAATCAGTTGCGTCAATGATCCGAAGGTTCGGATCGACGGGTACTGCCAACACTTTGTGGTCCAGTTCGCCGGTATCTTTCAACTTCAACAAGCCAATGGGCAACACTTCGATCAAGGTTCCCGTTGGCATTGATTCTGCAAGTAGTAATACATCCAAAGGGTCGCCATCGCCTGCGCGGTCTTTATCCATACGGGTAGATGGCACAAAGCCATAATTTACGGGATAAGGCAAAAACCGCACCATGCGTGGGATACCGTCGCGTCGATCCTGTTCAAATTGAAGCAATTGTTTGTTGTATTCGTACTTATGGTTGGTGCCAGCCGGTATTTCAATGACGGCATGCAGGTTTCCGGTTTCCGAAAAGGTAGGCAGGTGCAAATGGTTCATGTTGGCAAAGGGATGTCGTCCGGTAAATAAAAAGTGGGTTTTAAAGGCCTTCCAGCGCTTGTTCCAAGTCCTCCCAAAGCCAATCAGGATCTTCCAGGCCAATATAAAATCGAACAAATGTCCATGGAATAGGCGGGTTTTCGCGGCCAGGAATGTTGTAAAATCCAATGGTTGGCATCATCAAAGACTCATGTCCGCCCCAGGATACGGCCATCAAAAAACGTTGGATACGGTGCACAAAGGCTTCCATTTGCTCGAACGAATCCGATTTGAAGGTCACCGAGAATAAACCACCGCAGCCCCGCATTTGTTTTCGGGCAAGGGCTAATTGTGGAAAACTTTCATGGAAAGGATACCATATTTTAGCAACTTTGGGGTGTTTTTCTAATTTGGCAATAATCGCCTGTGCGCTTTCGTCACTGCGCTGCACCCGCAGGGGTAAGGTGCGCAAGCCGCGTATGACCAAGGCTGCATCATGCGGACCTAAAACACCGCCCAGGGTCATCAGTTCGGATTCGAATAATTTGCGCACCATTTCTTTGCTGGCGCACAACACACCAACGACCACATCACTATGGCCATTGAGGTATTTTGTGCCGGAATGTACCACAATATCAATCCCAAATGCCGCCGGATTTTGAAAAATCGGAGATGCATATGAATTATCAATGATGGTGACAATGCCAAGCGGTTTCGCGAGATCTGCACAAGCCTTTAAGTCTTGACATTCAAAAGTTAAGGTATTCGGACTTTCCAGATACAAAACCTTGGTATTTTCCTGGATCGCCGCTTTGATGTTTTCAATATCGGTGCCATCCACAAAGGTGTGGGATACGCCAAAACGCGTCAACAGTTTCTTCAACAAAGCGGTTGTCCAGGAATAGGGTGCGCGCTGGCACACCACATGGTCGCCCGCGGCAACATTGCCAATCACAGAAGCAGCGATGGCACCGGCCCCGCTGGAAAAAACCAGGGCATCTTCGGTGCCTTCTAGTGCGGCTAGTTTTTTGCGCAGGATTTCGACGGTTGGGTTATTGCCACGGGTGTACACATGGTGTTGCAACTCGTCGCTGAAGGCCCTGCGGAAGTAAGCCAAATCCGGAAAAACGAAGTTGCTCGACTGCATGACCGGCGGCGCAACTGCGTTAAAATATTCGGAGCGCTCCTCCCCCAGGTGGGTTAAGATGTCGCTGAGATCCAATTTTTGCATCAAACAAAGGGGTTATTTTTTCTTTTTATGTTTCTTTTGGCCTTGCACCAGTTTCATTTCTTTCAATAAATAGCCAGCACCGGCGTATTTATCGACAATAAACAGCACATACCGAATATCCACCATGATGTTGCGGCAAATAGCGGGATCATAATTCAGATCGCTCATGGTGCCTTCCCATACCCGGTCGAAATTTAAACCCACCAAATTGCCCCGTGCATCAATGGCCGGGCTACCCGAGTTGCCGCCCGTAGTATGGTTGGCGCCCAAAAATGCCACAGGCAATTTTCCTTCCGTATTGGCATACACCCCATAATCTTTTGCCTTCCACAATTCGATCAGGCGCTTTGGCACATCAAATTCATAATCGCCGGGAATGTATTTTTCCATTACCCCATCCAGGTCTGATTGAAATTGATAATGTACTGCATTGCGCGGTTCGTACCCGCGAACGGGGCCGTAGGTAAGGCGCAAAGTGCTGTTGGCGTCCGGGAAAAAGCGTTTTTCTTTAAAAACCACCATTTGCGCAGCCATATATTGACGTTGCAGCAGGCTTATACTGGGCGTCAATGTTTGCAGTTTGGGTTGTACATTGTCGATATAGGCGTTATTCAGGCCTTTATAAAACAAGTAAGCGGGGTCGTTTTTCAGGGTAGTTGCAATGTTCTCTGGCTTTTCGGCCAATAACGCTTTCATTTTGGCCTGATTGGGGAAAACGCTGTTTTTGAAAATATAGGACGCAAATCCGGAAAAATCATCGGGTTTAGCCCTCCCTGCGACCATTTGCTTTACATAGGTGCCGCCCCAATCTGGATTGGCATTTTGCGCGTACAATTCAAGCAGACCAGCAAAAACAGCCTCGTCTACTTCCGGGCGGTAGTTTTTGTAAAATTCTTCGAGGCGACTGGCATTTTCCTGAATTTTGGTATTGAACCCAACCGCACCGTTTTTGTCGTACGATTCGATCCAACTGTTTAAACTTGACACCAGGCCGAGTATTTCGTTGTTGCGCACACAAGCCTCCAGGTAATAATCGCGGGCCAGGGCGTAAGGTTCTATTTCACGCAAAAGTTGGTTGATACGCGGTAAAAGGTTGGCATATTTGAATTTCCAATCGGTATTTCCGTTGACCCGCTGGGTAAATTCGGCTTCGTATGCTTCCTTTTTTTCTACGGCCTTGTAGGTTTTAAGTCCCAACATTTCACCTTGCCATTTTTTCCAGGCATTGGCGATGGAGGCGTATTTTGCCACATAAGCGATTTTCACTGCGGGATCTTTGCGCATGTACGAATCGAGTATCTTCAGCGCCCGATCGCGCACGCTCACACGCGCGGGGTCGAGCACTGCACCGGTTTGACGCACGGCTTCGGCGCTTAGGTATTCGTCGGTGCGGCCCGGAAAGCCATAAACCATGGTAAAATCGCCCTCTTCGATACCATCCAGGGAAACCGGCAAAAAGTGTCCGGGTCTGAAGGGCACATTGTTGGTATTATAAGGTGCCGGGTGGTTGTCTTTATCGGCATAAATCCGAAACATGGAAAAATCGCCCGTATGTCGTGGCCACACCCAGTTGTCGGTATCTGCGCCAAATTTTCCGATGCTGCTGGGCGGTGTACCTACCAAACGGAGGTCGTTATAGGTTACAGTGACAAACAAGAAGTATTGATTTCCATTGTAAAATGGGCGCACCAGGGTTTCTTCCCACTTTTCCTTTTTGGTGTTGGCGCGTATTTGTACAATATTTTTATCGATTTGTGCCTGTCGGTCTTTTTCGCCCATGCCCTCGGTTACATCCTGCAAGGCAAGCAAGGTGACATCTTCCATCCGGCGCACAAACATGGCAGTTACGCCGGGTGCGGGCAATTCCTCCGCCTTGGATTGCGCCCAAAAGCCGTCTTCCACATAATTATGTTGCAGGGTAGACAATTGTTGGATGGCATCAAAGCCACAATGGTGGTTGGTGAGCAGTAGGCCTTCTGGAGAAATCATTTCGCCCGTGCATCCACCATCAAATTGACAGATCGCGTCTTTTAAGCTGGGTTGGTTGGCATGGTAAATAGCGTCGGCATCGAGTTTACAGCCCAGGGCCTTCATCTCTTTTTCATTCAACTTTTCGAGCTGGGAAGGCAGCCACATACCACCTTGTGCGCTTAATAGCGCTGGCAACAGGAAGAAAAAACAGAGGAGTTTTTGCATGATGATCTTTTTTGTCAGGGCGAAAGTATGACAAAAAAGAAAGCGTTCAAATTACGCCCACGACATTAAACGTAATTCCGTCTAAACGCTGGTCTTCGTTTTCGGCATCGGTGAGCACCGATAATGCTGCCTGGCGTCGTTCGGGCTTTTCTTTCGACAAAAACAGGTCAAAATGTCGGATAAATAAAACAACGTGTGTGCTTCCAGTCACTTCGAGGGAGCACAGGCAATCGGCCAAGGCATCCAGGTTTTTACCGAAATAATCTGGAAAAAACAATTGTTTGGCAATGCGCGGATAAAAAGCACGTAAAGTTTGTGCCTTGGAACCGTCAATTTCGGCAATAAAAGTGCCAGGAGGAAAGGTAGGGGACTCGGGTTGATGATGAATTTCCATAATATTTATTTAAAAACAGGGGCCCACGAACCAATTTATTTCAATTTGATAAAATGGCTGTAATGATCGCGGGTGTACCAGGCGCTCTGGTCGGAACCCGTAACCAAACGTTCGGGGCCCCTGTTTTGACCGCTTATTTTGGGATGTACATCCCATTCGCGGTAACGTATTGTTTGCTGCTGTGCATCTTGTAGCGGAAGTCGTTTTTCCCGGTTTTGAAATTCCCGGCCTCCTACAAAATCTTGTGGCGCTTTATCGTGTTGTTCAATGTATTCCAGCGTTTCCCAAACATAATCGGGTGCCAGCGCATGATTGTTGTCGGTTTTTACCGGATTTGTAATAACCGTACCGGTATGGTCGGGTTGCGTTGGTTGGAATTGGCAGGCAGATAAAAAAATAGAAAGTGCAAGCAAATGAACCCCGATCGCAGAAAACAGGATCGAAATAATCTTCCATTTACCCATCTTTAAATTTTCAAAACCCATACCCAATCTCCATTTTACAACTATCAACTGTCAACTAACAACTGAATTTAAAGCGCTTTCAACAATTCTGCCTCCAAGTTCTGGCGCGGGTTAATCGCGATGATGGTACCGTCTTTCCCGATCAAAAATGTTTTCGGAATAGCACTTACGCCATAAACTCCGGCGGGTTCGCTGCCCCAATATTTCAGATCGCTCACGTGGTTTTCCCAGACCAAACCATCTTGTTTGATGGCGCTAATCCATTTTGCTTTACCATCGGCTTTCTTCTTTTCCATTTCGGTGGCCGACATGTTCATGCGTGGATCAGCACCGTCGAGGGATACACTGAATACTTCAAAACCTTTGTCTTTGAACTTGTTGTACACTTCCACAACATGGGGGTTTTCACGACGACAAGGACCGCACCAGCTCGCCCAAAAGTCGAGCAATACCACTTTACCTTTCAAAGCAGACAATGTACGCACTTTTCCGTCTGGACCAGGTAAGGCAATTTCAGGTGCCACCTGGCCTACTTTAATCAGTTCGGCCCCTTGTTGCTGGCCTACCTGTGCTTCTATTTGCGCGATCATCCCTTTAAAATCTGTGGAATATTTAGAACCAGGCATTTTTTCATCCAGCAAGGTAGATTTTGCTTTAAAATCGGCCATAAACGCCATCGGGTTGGTGCCCAGCAATTGCGTGGTCAAAAAAGCCTGCATCAGCGGAGTGCAACCTTTTTCAATTTTTGCTTTGGCTTCTTCCGGCGATTTTACCTGGTTTTGGATCAGGTCGCGGATAATGCCCGCATAACATTCAAACGTTGGCGAACCCGTTACTTTAATATCCAAACGATCCATGGTATTCAGATCGCCTTGAATATCAACGACGGTTTCTTTGCCATCGAGGATAAAATACATGCGTTTGGCACCCACACTCAAGCGGTACAGACCTTCTTCTAAAGGTTTTTCTAATTTTATTTCAAATTTGCCACTGCCATCACAACTTGCACGGCCCACGGCTACATTGCTGCGGTCGAAATGCGATTGTTCGAGGATAACTTGCAAATTAGCAGCATTTTGGATCGAGCCTTTCAAGGCGTGCCCCACTTGTCCCTGGCAAGCAGAGAGGATAGAAAGTATCGGCAGCAACAAGAAAAGTAAGGATTTTATCTTTTTCATGGTGTATGAATTTATTGCATGATTTCGTTCAAAACGGTGTTGTAGGTGTGCTTCCAACTTTCAACAATGCCCCAATTTTCGCTGTCAATGAGCACCTCTGCTCCTTGGACCGTGCCAATCTGGGTAAATGGTGTGTTGGCTTCCTGTAAAAAACGTTCGAAAGCCGCTTGTTGTTCAGGTTGTACCGAAACAATGATCCGGCTTTGCGCTTCGCCAAACAAATAGGCGTCTTTGCGGATGGCCGCATCGGTTTGCAGACTAAAGCCCAAGCCGCGTGGCATGCCAGATTCCAGCAGGGCTACAAATACGCCGCCTTCCGAAACGTCGTGAGCCGATTGCACCAGCCCAGCCGCGATTACTTTTTGAGCAGTTTGCTGCAAGGCATATTCTTCTTCCAAATCGAAATGGGGACAATTGCTCCATTCCACTTCCTGCACCAGACGCAGGTACTCGCTACATCCCAAATCATCGCGTTGAACACCCAGGAGGTAAATCAAATCGCCCGTTTGTTTAAAATCGAGCGTCATCATTTGATTGTAATCGTCGAGGATGCCCAACATACCAATGGTAGGAGTCGGGAAAACCGGAATGTCCTTACCGTCGTGCTTATATTGGTTATAAAAACTCACGTTGCCACCCGTCACCGGGGTTTCGAATTTGCGACAGGCATCGCCCATCCCACGAATGGCTTCGGCAAACTGGTAATATACTTCCGGGTTGTACGGATTGCCAAAATTGAGGCAGTTGGTAATGGCAACGGGCATTCCACCTGAGCAGGTGATGTTCCGCGCGGCTTCGGCCACCGCAATCATCGCGCCTTTGTAGGGATCGGCATGTACATACGCCGAATTACAATCGGTAGTGAGGGTGATGGCTTTTTCCGTACCTTTAATATATACGACGGCGGCATCCGAGGGCCGGTTGGTGGTCATGGTACCCGTGCGCACCATGGAGTCGTATTGTTGGGTAATCCAGTTTTTAGAAGCAATATTGGGGGAAGACCACAGTTTTTTAGCCGCTGCTAAGTAGTCAGCAGGCTGTTTTACTGCCTGGAGGTCAAATTTTTCAATTTCGTTCAGGTATTCCGGGCGTTTTTGTTCGCGCACGTACACGGGCGCGCCCCCGCCCAGCACGAGGTCGTCGGCAGGCACATCGGCTACTTTTTCACCGTGGTAGAAAAACTCCAGTCGTCCGGTATCGGTGGTGACGCCAATTTCGGCGCAGGGCAGGTCCCATTTTTCAAAAACAGCCAATAATTCCTGTTCCCGGCCCGGTTTGCAAACGATGAGCATACGTTCCTGGCTTTCGGACAGCAGGATTTCCCAATCTTTCATATTAGACTGGCGGGTGGGTGTTTTGCTCAGGTCGATGCGCATACCGCAACCTGCTTTAGCGCTCATTTCGGAGGTAGAACAGGTAATCCCTGCTGCACCCATATCTTGCATGCCCACCAAAGCGCCGGTTTGAATGGCTTCCAAACTGGCTTCGAGCAACAATTTTTCCTGAAATGGATCTCCCACTTGTACGGCGGGTAAATCTTCGTGGGAATCGACCGACAAATCGGCCGAAGCAAAGGTAGCGCCGTGGATACCGTCTTTACCGGTCGCAGAACCTACAATAAAGACCGGATTTCCTGGTCCGCCAGCAGTAGCGCTGACTGTTTCACCCGCTTTTACGATACCCGCAGACATGGCATTGACCAGAATATCGTGGTTGTAGCAAGGGTAAAAATACACCTCGCCGCCAACAGTAGGCACGCCAAAGCAGTTGCCGTAATCGCCGATGCCTTTGACCACACCCGTAATCAGGCGTTTCATGCGGGCATCTTTCGGAATGCCAAAACGCAGGCTGTTGAGGGCTGCAATTGGGCGGGCGCCCATGGTAAAGATATCGCGGTGAATGCCACCCACGCCCGTTGCCGCGCCCTGATAAGGCTCAATGGCAGATGGGTGGTTGTGGCTTTCGATCTTAAAAACACAGCCCAAGCCGCCACCAATATCCACCAGACCCGCATTTTCTTCACCGGCTTCTACGAGCAGGCGCTTGCCTTTGCGGGGCAGGGTTTTGAGTTGAAGGATGGAATTTTTGTAAGAACAGTGCTCACTCCACATGACTGAGAAAATGCTCAGTTCGGTGAAGTTGGGTTGACGGCCAAGAATTTGGATAATACGCTCGAATTCTTCCGGGGTGAGGCCGAGACTTTTTGCAGTTTCGACGGTGGGTATCGCTTCCAAGAAATGCAGTATAAAAGGTGATGATTGCAAAATTTCGGGGCAAAGATAGGACAAGCCCCGGTACTTCCATAAAAAAACCGCCTGCTTGTTTGCACAGGCAGGCGGTTGATATAAACAAGGCCAACAGGGCGCTTGAAAAATTTACTTGATTTTGAAATCCAAGCCAACGTTTACGAGGGAATATCCAAAGCCTACTTCACCGAAAAGGCGCAGTTTTTCACTTGCTTTGTAGCGAATGCCGCCGAAAATAGAACGGGTAAAGAAACCGCCATCAGCGTCGTAATCATAACTACCACTTACATTGCCAGAAGTTACATAACTGTAATTTGAAATGGTGAAACCAGCCATTAAACCAGCATACGTGTCAAATTTTTCATCGTCAAAAATATCGAAGTGGAATGCACCTCGCGCACCAATGGTTGCATAGGTGTACCGCCACCAATATTTACCACCTTGAAAATCATCGTATTTCTTGGTGCGGGCGGTTGAAAAGCCAACAAATGGACCTACACCAATTGAACCTATCCCGTCTAAGTCAGCTATTCCAATTTCGTAAGATGCCGTAACTGGAGGCACGATTCCAAAATAAGATGAGCTGTAATATCAGTTAATAAAACCCACACCCAAGTGAAGGTGCTGGTCACCACTTTTAAACGTTTGCGCAGAAGCAGAAAAAAACATGCCAACGAAAGCCAGCATCAGGGAGAAAGAACGTAGTTTAGTTTGCATCATATGATCAGTTAGTGAAAGAATCGGGTGGTTTTACGGCAGGTTTTGGATTAAAAACGGTCCGATTTAAGCAAAAATGCACAAATCGGACCGCAAAACTAAAACAAATTCAGTAAAAACACTTTACGAAACGTTAAAACTATACCCAGATTTAAAAGGATTTGAAGGATGGATGGATAAAAAAATTGATTTTCAATGGATTAGATACCAGATGTTTTCATTGCCACTTTGCGTTGACGATCATGCATATTAGTGCTGAATCACCATTTTTAAAGCATACAGCTTTCGAGAATAAACCTTGACGATGTAAGTACCTGCTGGCAATTGCTGGTTAAGGAGTGTAAATTGCATCGACTCAGCGTTGGCGTTGGAGCGGTAAATCAAGCGGCCCTCCTGGGTAAGTACTTCAATTTTATCAATCGGATAAGGCGATTCTACAATAGTATGGTCGCCGGAAGGATTGGGATATAGTTTCACGCCTTTATTATCGATCAAGGTGCCAGTTCCAATGGTGCTATCGGCGATACTGAAGTAACTGCGGTTGGAAATTTCATTGTAAGAATCGTTGGTAAACAACACAATATAATAGTTGCCGGGTGTTTGTGGCACGAGGGTATCGGTGAGGGTTTGGGTACCGGCAGGACGACCACCAATATAAGTATAGGCGTCCAAGGGATCGATGTTCGGGTTTTTCCAGGCCTGGTAAATGCCCAGCCAGTCTTTCGGGATACCCGGGCCATCACTCCAAGTTGCCACGATGTATTCGCCGAGGTTGTATATACTCTTGTCGATCAACAAGTTCGCGATGGTGTCGCCGACAGAGAAGAAAATGCGATCGCCTGGTTCGCTGTATTGATCATTCAAAAAATAATTGGCAAAGTAATATCCTTTGGGCAAATTATTAAAGGTACGGGTGCCCGATGTGCTGCTTGTGTACTGGTAAGCAGTAGAAAGATCGGTGCCGGGAACATGTCCAACTTTGTACACGCCTACCCAATCGAGGTTGATACCGGGTGCGTTGGTGTAGGAAATTGCGACGGGTTCGCCTACCGCATAGGCCGTTTTGTTGCTCGAAAGGACTGGAATTGCACCATAATAAAACGGAACACGGGGCGCGATTTCGGTGTACCCATCGAGTTCGAAAAACGCGGCAAAATACTCACCACTTTGGGTCAGGTTAAAACTCAAAACACCTGAAGTGCCCGTCACATAACTCCATATTGTAGAACCAACCGAACCGGGAACATCGCTTTTTTTGTACAAACCCACCCAGTCGGTGGCGTTGCCCGGACCATTGGCGTAGGTTGCCTTGATGCTTTCGCCCGTTGCATAAGCCGTTTTGTCGAGGCTTAGCGCAGGCGCATTTTGCACACTGTTCACCACGACAAACGAATCAATGGCCGACCAGGCCGACCATTCCAGGTTTTGGTCGCGGTGACGGGCGCGTACGTAATGTTTGCCGTTTGCCAATTCGCCTGCGTTGAGGGTAAATTGCAGAATATTTACCCCAAGATTAATGTCTTTGGTGGTATCAGGCGCTCCAGCCGATCCAAACAGGTTTTCATAATCACGCAATTTGTCTTTTACCAAAATAGAGAAATTGGATACATTGGAAATTTGAAACTGGGTAGAGTTCAGTTTTTCATTCGCGGGTGATGCAAAAGCCGAAGTACTGATCGTCACGGGCAAACTCACCGAATCCGGCAAATTATTGCTGATGGAAGGCTTTGCCGGTCCGGCTTGGCCTTTTTGGCGGTGAAACGTATCAATCAGGATATTTTGATCCCAACCATAAATACTGCCCACCGAATAGGTCTGAATATCAGCACGTTGTGTATTGAGGTCAATATCCAAAATCTGGTAAGCCCATTTTGAAATGGTCTTTTGCACATCATCAAAATCGGTTTCGTTGCTCATACCCCAGTATTGATCCCAGGCAGTACCACCAGAGATAATATGGTAATTGGGGGTTTCTTTCAGTTGGCCGCGCGCATACAGATGGTGGTGTGCGCCCACGTGCAGTAAAAACTTTGGACTGGTACTCAACATCGGAACGGCTGTATTGCGAATCCAGGTAGAAATATCGCCAACATATTGTTCGGCCTGGTACGGACGGTGGCCCAGCGAAACGATCCATTGCACCGTTGGGTTGCTGTTGGCATGGTTGATCACCTGTTGCAGCCAAAGCGCTTGTGCAGCGCCGGTGGTGCCGGTTGTGTGTTCGGTGGTAAGATTTACAACCAATACATTACCTGCCTGGTAGGCATAGTATTTTTCAGAATTTGAAGGCAAATTGGCATATTTCAAACTGTCGTAGAAAAAGTGGTTTTCGTACGCGCTCAATTGAAGGGTGCCGTAGGTTTCGTGGTTGCCGATGATCGTGCTGATGGGCAGCACTGAAGAGAGGTAACGGCATTTTGAAAAATGCACATTTTCGTAATGGTCGAGCGTGCCTACATCCACCTGGTCGCCCACCATCAGGATACCGGAGATGTTCTCATTGATGCTGGGGCCGTACAACTCCTCACATTTGCGTTTCGCGTACACCACCAGTGAATCATACCGGGGCTGTTCTTTGATCTGGTTGTCGCCCATAATCAAAAAACGAATGTGTCCGTCGGCCGTAGCGGCTTGTCCGGGCAAGGGCAGGGTTTTGAAGGAAAACACCGCCGAACTCAGGTTGCCTGTGCGGATTTTATAATGGTATTTTGTATTGGGTTGCAGGTTGGTGAGCCGAACACTGTGGTAGTAATAATTATTCGGGTAGCCGTTGTCGCTGTACACCTTGGTGGTACCGACCACCTGTTGGTTGAGATTGGTGGACGTGAGACCAAAATCGACAATCGTTTCCAGGTTAGAGGAAGTTTTCCAGGTAATCCAGATGGAATTGGGTGTAACCGATTGCAAATACGGGTTGAGGGTTTGCGCTGCGCAAACAGTGGCCAAGCCAGCAAAAAGCAGGGTAAAAAGTAGATTTTTCATAAAAGACGGTTTGTTGGTGCTAAGGTAGGTGTGGTATTTTAAGTGTATATTAAATGGTGTATTACGGTATAGTTGTTAATTTTATGGCACCAAAACAATCCAACGATGAAACACAACAAGCAAATCCTCTTTTGTATCGCACTAGTTTGCCTGGGTATTCAAGGACAACTACTTCAGGCGCAACATTTTGCAAAACTTGACACCCTTTTTGGGTTAAAAGGCCGTTTGAATATTAAGATGACGGGCGACTGGGGTGTTGCCGATGCGATGGTGGTACAGCCCGATGGCAAAGTGGTGCTGGCAGGCTGGGTGGGTAATTCACATTATATTGGAATACTGCGTTTGTTGCCCTCCGGAAAACCAGATCCGGGGTTTGGGACAGATGGCAAAGTTTTTTTACCCTTATCGGTAAAGGGCACGGGTTTGTCGCGCATTACCCTTTTGTTGCAAAAAAACGGCAAAATATGGGTTGCGGGTGCTGGCTACCAACCTGATTCCTTACCGGATTTGCGGAAACCATTTGAATATCAATCAGAATATAATCCGGATGATATGTTCCATTCCATCGACCATGCGGGTGTTGGATTTGGAAGTTCAAGCGGTTTGCATACGGATTTACTTTTGGTCAGGCTCTTAACGGATGGTAAAGTAGATATGAGCGTAGGACAAAAGGGCTTGGTGGTGCATTCCGCTTTATACGACGAAACCGTCAGTACCTTATTGGCCGATAAAAAAGGGAATATGTATTTGTGTGGTGTAACAGAGCGGATGGATTTTAAAAATAAAAAGGTGTCTATGCGGCGCGCATTCGCTTTGAAAATGGATAAAAATGGCAAATCCATTCGTACCTTCGGGGATCAGGGTTTGTTTGTTTCGGCCGACAGTTCCTTTAGTTATCAGGCAAGTGCGTGCTTAGATGCCACGTCGAATCTGGTCATGATGGTTATCACTTCTGAACCTGGTTTCAAATTATTGTTTTTTGATAAAAACGGCCAACTTAATGCAAAATTCGGCGAAAACGGCGTGATTTCCAGAAAATACGTTAAACCATCACAAGGATTCCCGACTGTTTTTCCTTCGAATCAACAGGGTCTGTTTGTTGTGCACAGTGAGGAATGGGACAACCGATGCAAAAGCAAGTGGGACGCGCACCACAAAATAATCATTGAAAAACTTAACAAGGACGGCTCCTGGGATACTGATTTTGGTCACAAAGGATTGATTGATTTTGATTTACACGACTCCGATTATATATATGGTGCCTGGCCTAGCCCCGAGGGTGGATTTTACCTGAGTGGCACCTGTTTTGAAAAAAATCAGTATAACTTCCTGGCCTTGAAAGTGTTAGAAAATGGTCGATTGGACTCCACTTTTACCGGGAAAGGATATGCATCCATCGAAAATCCGCGTATGATTAATGCCGGTTTTAAAATACAGGAGGCCCCCGATGGCACCGTATATATGGCAGGCGGAAGTCTTTCAATGTTTGCCAGTTATGCCATTGTAAAATTTTTGCCCAAACTGCGGGTCACCTTTGATACACCTGCACCAACGGAAACGCCCGATGCCGAAACAAATGCAAAAAAGCCTAAGAAATACACGGAAAGTGGCAATACCATTTTGTTGTATCCCAATCCAATTATCCAAAAAAACGCAACTATTGCCATTTCAGTCCTGCAATTTCAGGAAATCGAAATCAGTTTATTTGATGTGAATGGCAAATTAATCAAAATCCTGGAGCGGGTATCTTTGGCACCCGGTGACCACGAAATCCCCCTTGATTTTTCAGGCGTGGAAGCGTCGGGGACTTATATCATCCGGGTTGCATCTGATTTGGAAGCCAAATTGATACAGGTTGTCATGGGTAATTAATCCTTTTCCACTTCCCCATACAAATCAAACTCCTCGGCTCCGGTAATACGCACTTGTGCAAAATCGCCCAAGCGCACATAATTGCCTTTTACGGGCACCAATACCTCATTGTCTACATCGGGCGAATCGGCTTCGGTGCGGCCCACATAATATTTGCCTTCCTGGCGGTCGAAAATGGTTTTGAATACTTTGCCCACTTTGGCTTCGTTGTGCGCCAGGGAAATGCCTTGTTGTAATTCCATCAAGCGCATGGCACGTTCGGCTTTTATTTCGGCAGGCACGTCATCTGCAAGGTCGTGGGCGCGGGTTTCTTCCTCATGGGAATATTGGAACACCCCTACCCGATCGAATTGCTGGGTTTCAACAAAATTCAAGAGCGATTCAAAATCGGCTTCTGTTTCGCCGGGATGTCCTACCAGGAATGTGGTGCGCAGCGAAATGCCCGGCACTTTTTCGCGGATTTTTCCGAGCAGGTCTTCCGTTTCGGCGCGGGTAATTTGGCGGCGCATCAAATCAAGCACCGGATCGGCCGCGTGTTGCAGCGGAATATCGAGGTAATTGCAAATTTCGGGGCGTTCGGCCATCACATCCAGGATGTCTAACGGAAATTTGGAAGGATAGGCGTAATGCAACCGAATCCAGTCGATGCCTTCCACATCAGCCAGGGCGTGTAACAATTGTGGTAATTCGCGTTTTTTATACAAATCCAGGCCATAATAGGTCAATTCCTGGGCAATGAGCAGCAGTTCTTTGGTCCCCCGCCGCGCCAGGTTTTTGGCTTCCTGTACTAATTCATCGATCGGGCGACTAATATGTTGTCCGCGCATGAGCGGGATCGCGCAAAAAGCGCAGGTGCGGTTACAACCTTCCGAAATTTTCAGGTAAGCATAATGCGGCAAAGTCGTAATCTGGCGTTCTCCGAGCAATTCATACTTATAATCGGCTTCCAGGCGTGCGAGCAAAGCCGGCATTTCCAGGGTACCGAAATAGGCATCTACTTCCGGAATCTCCTTTTCCAGGTCATCTTTGTAACGTTGCGACAGACAGCCCGTAACGTATAGTTTTTCAATTACGCCTGCTTTTTTCAGTTCGGCGTGTTCCAAAATAGAATCGACGCTTTCCTGTTTGGCCAGGTCGATAAACCCGCAGGTGTTGATAATCACGATGTTAGCGTCCGAATCTTCGCGTTCGTGGGTTACCTCAAAATCGTTGCCGCGCAGTTGCGTGATCAGGTTTTCGCTGTCCACCAGGTTCTTGGAGCAGCCCAGGGTGATGATATTGACTTTATCCTTTCTGAATGTTTTGGTTTTCATACTTTTTATCCGCGCAATGAAATTTCCCGCAAAGGTCGTTTTATTCCAGATAAATTTCCAAATATGACTAATTTTGCGCTCCGATTTGGGAAGATTAAACATTCAAATGACACAAGAGATCCTGCTTACCCACCTTGAAACCGAGCTTCGCGCTGTGCTGGAAGTCGTGCGAACCAAGTTTGCCACCTTGCCGATGGATGCTTTAACGCGCCGAAACAGCCCGGAATCCTGGAATACCTTGGAGTGTTTTGCGCATTTGAATGCATACAGCGATTATTATTTGTCGCACATTGAGCGATGCATCCACAAAGCGAAAGCCCGGCGCTGGGGTCCTGCACCTGAATTTAAATCTACCTGGTTTGGTCGGTATTCTGTCAATTTTGTGGATCCGAAGCATCCCAAGTTGCGCAAACGCAAAACATCCAAGCGCTTCAATTTTTTGAACAAACCGGTGGCGGATGATGAGGTAAAACGTTTCATCATCAATACCGAGCGTTTGTTGCGGTATTTACAAATGGCCCATTCGGTCGATTTGAACAAACCTTCGGTACCTGTGGCGCAGTTTAAATTGCTGAAATTGAATTTGGGGGATTTGTTGAATTTTTTGGTGTTGCATACGGAGCGGCATGTTGGGCAGGCTATTTTGAATTAATTTTTTCACTATACGTTACAAACATGAGTCATCCCGAATTTACATAGGATTACAGGTGGCTTACTGTCGGGGCGACTTTTTCAGTCACCCCTTGTTAGCTTGGAAAGAACGAAGGTCACGTCCAGCCAAGACATTATCAACCAAGATTTACAATGTACAAATAAAAGATAAGGAAATCCCCACGGACCGATTTTTGACTGAAACTCGATATTCCGACGCTGCTGGATTGATATTTCTAATGCCGTGCAAATAATAACCGCTCAATTCAAAATATTTATACCGCAACCCTAACTCCGCAATCATGCGATGCTGCCATACCCGCCAGCGCCGACAAAGAAGTATTGTCTGCTGTAGGTCAGCATTACAGGCGCTTGAAAGGAATAAACCTTTAATTTGGATGAATACCCTGAAAACGGAAGATCCTGTTTAGTGCCCGAAAGCACGAAATCCCCCCCGGTACGAAGGCAGAATCCAGCATGGATTGGAAGTTCGAGCAGCATCCCTACACGGTAACCCAGCAAAGGTTGCGTCGTACTGTTCACATCCAAGGCATCCGATCCACTAAATTGCAAAGTACTGAAATGTAGACCATTGTGTGCACCCACACGAAGACCACTTTGGGCAGTCAAGAGGGTGCTGCTACACAAAAAAAGAAGCAGGTAGAATTGTTTTTTCATGATTTGGTTTTTGAATCATTATTTAATACAAAGTTACCGTGTTACTTCAAAGATCGCACATTATACCGCAAAAGCACAGCATATGCATTTCCTTTTTTACTTTCTTTGATCAAAATAGTAAGTTCGCCTTGCACCGTAGGCGTGTACTCTAATCGGAAATGATCCCCATTATGAACAAAAGGCTTCCAGTTTTTTCGCGCATCCTTGATGACCACGTCCGTTATTTCAGCACTTACAAACTCAAATATTACCGGTTTATTTAAGCCAACTTCTTCAAATTTAGGTGCGGTAACTACTTGAATGGATTTAATTTTATTAAAAACCTTTGGGAAAAGCAAGGTCGTATCCTTTAGAATCGCTTCATAAGTCGATTTCCCATCAAAGCCCATTGCGAAATAATCACTGTTTACGGCGGGCATCCATTCATAAGTGGCCTTGGTAATTGGTTTTGCGAGTAACTGGTATTCCCCTTGTTCGGGGAGGTGCGAAAAAATAGCAGCGTAAGGATCCACATCAAACCAGAAAGGATCAAATGCTTTTTCAGCCACCATGTTGCCATTTTCGCGGCTGCCATACCCTTGTCCCCAGGTGGCATCAAAAATATGCCAGGCACCTTGTATTTTGATCAAATTCCAGGCGTGGTTGGTATCATTAAACTTTTTTCCTTTGCGGTAACTGTAGCCTTTGGAATAACCCGACACCTTAATAATATTGAGTTGCAGGGCCTGTCCGAGTGCCAAATAAAGGTTGCTAAAGCCTTCGCACACCCCTTTTTTGCGTTTGAGCACCTCTTCTGCGGTGTTTTCGCCGAGATCGTTGTCGTTGTACCCATCATCGTCATACTGGATATTATCGCACAGCCAGGTGTAAATAACACGGGCTTTTTCCCAATCATTAGAGGCGCCTTTGCCAAGGTATTCCGCCAGTTTTTCGATGCTTCGTTCGGCTGAGCGCGGACAGGCGCGTGCGTAAGCGTCTATTTTGGTAAAATCAAGGGGTTTGCTTGTTTCCTGGGCTGAAAGTGTAGCAATTGAAAAAAGGCAAAACAAAAGAGGCAAAAACAGATTTCGCATAGAAATTTTAATATTACTTATAGATTTAAAGTTCACGCAAGTATACTAAACGCCGCCTGAAAGGCTGCATTCATTGTCATGCTGAGCGCTGATTGTCAATGATTTAGGCCGAAGGCCATGCACAAAACAATACAGCGCGAAGTATAGTAAAACCTAACAATCTCCATCGGGCGTACATACTTGTCCTTCCACGGTTTCCAGCACGGGTTTTGCATGTTCGCGCTGCCATGCGGCAAATGATTTTTGCAAGGTTTCTAAAAACACCGGGGTAGGTTGTGCGCCGGAGACCGCGTATTGGCGGTTGAATACAAAAAACGGCACACCCGTTACACCAATATATTGGGCTTCCTGCAAATCCTGCTGCACCAATTGGGCAAAATGATCATTTTCCAGGGCGTCAGCAATCTCATTTTCGGCTAAACCAATGGATTTTCCTAATTCTATCAACACCGCTGTCGACCCAAAATCCTGACCTTCCGTAAAGTAGGCGCGAAACAAACACTCCTCCATGGCATCACCCAGGCCTTTGCTTTTTGCCAGTTGAATTACCCGGTGCGCTTTGAAGGAATTGGCCACTACGGCATGGTCGAAATTGTAGTTCAAACCCGCATTTTTGGCCATGGCCACCACGTTGTCGTGCATTTGGCGGGATTGTGCTACGCTGATGCCTTTGCGGTCGGCCAGGTATTCATATAAATCCGGTTTTTGTTCAAAATGCTCCGGAATGGAAGGATCGAGTTGGAAACTCTTCCATACGATTTCAACTTGTTGATTTTCTGCAAATTGTGCAAGTGCTTGTTCGTAATGGCGTTTGCCGATATAACAAAATGGGCACATTACGTCGCTCCAGACTTCCACTTTCATTTTATGATGCATTGGGTTGATTTTTTATGCAAAAGAAACGTATTTGTGGGTGTTTTGGTTTTGGGTTGTGGTTTTTTATTTAGGTAGTATCGGTACTTTTCATCTTTAGGGGCGTACAACACCCCACAAATATTTCCTACTTTTCCGCCAAATTCCTAACCCATGCAATTGCAACAACCTTCGATCCCTTCTGTTCCGCATGAAGACCCTACCGGGTTGGACGGACAACAAAATCGCCTCGCGTTTTTAGAAACCCAAACGGGCACTACCCTACCCTATCTTACAAGCATCCACGCTGGCACAGATTTGTCGCCGCTTAAAGGCAACATCGAAAACTATATCGGCATGAGTCAAGTGCCTACCGGGGTCATCGGCCCTTTGTGGGTGCGTGGACAACACGCTGACGGACAGTTCTTTGTGCCCATGGCCACTTCGGAAGGAGCGCTGGTGGCCAGTTACGGTCGGGGTGCCAAAGCCGTTACCCTTGCAGGCGGTGCGCGCGCGATCGTGATGGAGGAAAAAGTGCAGCGCTGCCCTCTGTTTCGCTTCGAAAATCTGGATCAAGTGATTCAGTTTTGGGCATTTGTGCAGGAAAATCTGCCCCAAATGCGGGAATTGATCGGAAAAATGAGCCGATTCGCCAAACTCATCAATATTGTCCCCAATGTGGAGGGCAACCAGATTATCCTGAGTTTTGAATACACCACGGGCGACGCTGCCGGACAAAATATGGTGACGATTTGTACCCAGGGGCTTTGCGAATGGCTGCTCGAAAACATCCCGATGCAACCGGTATTTTGGTATATTGAGTCCAATTTTTCGGGCGATAAAAAAGCGGTGGGCGATTCGTTTACCCGTACGCGCGGGAAACGGGTGGTGGCCGAAGTGGTCATTCCCCGCGAAATTGTGGCCAAAGTGCTCAAAACCACCCCGGAAGCCCTCGAACGCTACTATGAAAATGCCACGCTGGCGGCCATGCAGGCGGGTGCCTTGGGCATTACCGGACATTACGCGAACGGATTGGCAGCCATTTTTATCGCTTGCGGACAAGATGTGGCCTGTGTGGCGGAAGCGACGGTGGGCGTGAACCGATTTGAGGTGACCCCTACCAAGGTGGGCGGCGATTTGTATTTATCGGTTACCCTGCCCAATTTGATTGTGGGCACCGTGGGCGGCGGCACGCATTTACCTACCCAGGCCGAATGTTTGCGCCTGATGGGCTGCAGCGGCCCTGGAACAGCCAATAAATTTGCGGAAATTACCGCAGTAGCCATTCTTTCCGGCGAGTTGAGCATCATTGCAGCGCTCGCAGAAGGCCAATTTACCCAGGCACATAAAACCCTCGGACGCAAATGAAAACCGCTTTTTTGATGCGCTTTTGGCAATACCAGGCCGAGCGTTTTCCCTTTTTAGTACACGGCATTTTGATTGCAGTGTTCAGTTTTTCGGCCATCGCTTATTCTCGGATTTGCCGAGGACAAACAAATTTTATCGATTGGCCGACCTACGGTGCAGCGGTTTTCTGTACCGTGACCCTCTTTCTATTGGTGCGTATTTTTGACGAGCATAAAGATGCCGAGGATGATGCGCAATTTCGGCCGGAATTGCCTGTGCCACGGGGGCTGATTTCCTTGAAAGAATTGCGGATGGTGGGATTTGTCGTGTTTGCTGCTCAACTACTGCTCATTAGTTTGTTTTTTACCAAAATGCTGTTTCCCCTGGCTTTGGTGCTGGGCTATTTGTGCCTGATGGGCGTGGAATTTTTCATCCCCGACTGGCTGCGCAAACATCAATTTTGGTATGTAACGAGCCACATGCTCATCATTCCGTTGGTGGATATTTTTGCCAGCGGATTTGACTGGTATTTGGGATCTTATATCCCGCCCGAGGGCCTGGTTTTCTTTTTTGTAGTGTCTTATTTTAATGGAATAGTGCTTGAAATTGGAAGGAAAATTCGGTCTGAGGAAAAGGAAGCAATTGGCGTTTTGACCTATACTGGCATGTTGGGCATTCCCAAAGCGATTGGCTTGTGGTTGCTGGTGCTGGCAATTACCTTGTTTGCAGCGCTCAAAGCGGCTGATTTTGCGCATTTAGGCGTTGAAACCAGCGTTTTTTTAGGAATTATGTTTGGAATTTGTGGGCTGCCGGCTTTGCTGTTTTTAAATAAACGCACTTCGAAAAACGCTAAAATGATCGAGTACGCCTCCGCGGTGTGGACCCTGGTGATGTATGGGTCGCTGGGCGGCGTGCCGATGTTGCGCTCTTTGTTATTTGGATAACCCACCCAGATTTAATGGACTTGAAGGACGGATGGATAAAAATTGATTTTTGATGGATTAGAAGCCATCTATTTTCATAACCACTTTGCGTTGACTATATATGATCCTAACCAATCAAACCCTATTAAGTGCCCCGCCCGAGCGATTGGGGGGCAAGGCTGCGAATTTATGTCGACTGCAAAAAATGGGCTTTCGGGTACCGCATTTTGTGGTTTTGCCTCAGGATACCTTGCAAAACTGGCTGGATCCGGCGCAGGATGTGGAGGCACAAATCCGGGAATTTGTATTTCCCAGTGGCTTGGTTGCTGAAATTTGCGCGAATTTCAAGCCCAATACGGCCTATTTTGCCGTGCGTTCATCCGCCCAAAGTGAAGACAGCAGCGCCCATTCTTTTGCTGGACAGTTTGAAACGAAATTATATGTAATGCCCGAGCAATTGCCGGAAGCCATCCGTGCGGTGTGGTTGTCGGCTTTTAGCGGACGGGTGCATAGTTACGCCGACGAACGTGCGGTGCAACGGCCCGTGGGCATCAGCGTGATCATCCAGGAAATGGTTGCGGCCGAAAAAGCGGGGGTTGCGTTTGGCATCCATCCTACTGAAGGCGATCGTTCTACCAAGGTGATTTCGGCGGTTTGGGGCCTGGGGGAAGGTCTGGTGTCGGGCGAACTGGATGCGGATACTTTTGTGGTGCGTACAGGCGGCTTTGAACAAACACTGGCCAATAAGCCTTTTGGTTTGTATTATGATGCTGCGCAAAAAAAGGTGGTTAAAACGGCCATTCCGACTGAAAAACAAGATATTTCAACCTTAAACAGTATTGAAATTGCCCAAATCAAGGCAGCCTTGGAGCAATTACGCCAACAATTGGGGCAACCACAAGACATTGAATTTGCCTTTGCCGACGGTCTGTTTTACTTGTTACAAACACGGCCAATCACCCAACTGGATCGGCTCACGGACCGGAGTGGCAGGCGCATGGTATGGGATAATTCCAACATCATCGAGTCGTACCCGGGCGTAACCACACCGCTCACGTTTTCTTTTATCATTCGCATGTACGAGGCGGTATATGTGCAATTGGCTGATTTACTGGGTGTTTCGGCCCAAAAAATAGAAGATCACCGGTCTGCGTTTGCCAATATGCTGGGTTTGTTGCGCGGTCGGGTGTATTACAATCTCGAATCGTGGTATGTTACTTTGTCGCTGGTGCCCGGTTATGCCGTGAATGCCCGTTTTATGGAAACCATGATGGGCGTTAAAGAGCGTTTTGATTTGCCGCAGGAGCAAATTAGTCGCACGCGGGCCTGGTTGCGGCTCCTTCAATCGGTGTTTAAAATGATTGGGAGTTTGCTGCGCTTGTCATCGGAGCGGACCAAATTCAAACACACGCTGGACGGTATTATCGCCGATTACAATGCCTGTGATTTTGATCAAATGTCGCCCCACCAATTGATGGAGCGCTACCTGTATTTTGAAGATTTTTTGGTAAAACGCTGGAAAGCGCCCTTGGTGAACGACTTTTTTGCCATGATTTATTTCGGTTTGCTCAAAAAGCAATGTGAAAAAATCAGCTCCGAAAGCGGCAATTTGCACAACGATTTGTTGGCGGGCAGTCGGGATATTGTATCTACCGAGCCGGTTCGGCGCATTTTGGATATTACGGCTACGGTGCTCGACCATGAAGCGGCCGCAGCTTATTTTAAAAACCATACTGCACAGGAAGTCTGGGAAAATTTGTGGCAATGGACTGATATTCAACAGAAAGTACAGGATTACCTCGCAACTTTTGGCGAGCGTACGGTAGGCGAACTGAAATTAGAAACCATCACCTACACCCAGGATCCGCTCAGTTTTATTGAAATTGTACAAAGTTATGTGGCCCAGGGCATCCGTAAACGCTTGAGCAACGAGGAGGAGCACATTCGCGCACAGGCGGAGGCGACCGCGCGGGCTGCTATGCGTGGAAAGCCGATCAAAGGCGCGTTATTTTGGTTTTTGGTGCGCAAAACCCGCATTTTGGTATCGGCCCGCGAGAATTTGCGTTACGAACGCACCCGTGGATTCGGGATGGTGCGGCGCATGTTTTTGGCCATCGGCAAACAATTCTATGCCGAACATTTGATCGAACAGCCCCGCGATATATTTTACCTGACCCGAGATGAAATTTTTGACTTCATTAAAGGCACCTCAGTCAGTTTGCAAATCAAACCGCTCATCGCTTTGCGCCAGGCGGAGTACGCCCAATATGCGACGGAAGGTCCACTGGCAGAACGCATTATCACGCATGGCGTCGTGTATCATGCCAATGATTTTAAATATTCAGCAAGTGTAAATACTGCTATTTCTGATGGTTCTGGCGTTTTAAAAGGCCTGGGCTGTTCTGCCGGAATCGTACGTGGCCGGGTGCGGGTAGTCCATCAGGCGCATGAAACGCGCTCTTTGGATGGGGACATTTTGGTGACTTCTTCGACCGATCCGGGCTGGGTAACCTTGTTTCCATCGGCATCAGCCATTTTAGTAGAACGCGGCAGTTTGCTGAGCCACTCGGCGATTGTATCGCGCGAACTGGGTATCCCTTGTGTGGTGGGCATCAGCGGCTTGTTACAAACCCTGAAAACGGGAGATATCGTAGAGATGGACGGCACCCGCGGCACCGTAACTATTATTTCACAAAACGCTCAATCCTAAATCATTCTGTGAAAAAACAACTCGATACCGTACGCCACGACTATATCCGTTACGCCAATGTGTGGGAAGATGCGCAATTGCTGGTGCAAGGCCTGCAAGCAAAGCCTGGCGCCAAGCACCTGAGTATCGCCAGCGGCGGCGACAATGCCCTGATGCTGTTGGCCGCCGACCCTGAAATGGTGGTTGCTGCCGATCTGAACCAGGCGCAATTGTTTTTGTGCGAATTGAAGCGCGCAGCCATCCGACATTTAGAATGTATTGAATATCAGGAATTTATAGGGCTATTACCTTCGGAGTCGCGCCTGCACGTGTACACGCATATCCGGGCAGACCTGCGCGGAGAGACCAAAGCATTTTGGGACGATCAGCAGCAATTGATTGAGGATGGCTTGGTGCATGCGGGCAAATTCGAGCGCTATTTTCGGATGTTTGCGCACCGTATTTTGCCCTTGATCCACTCGCAGCGTTCGGTAAAAGCCTTGGTGGCGCCCAAAAGTGCGGAAGAACAGGCGCGTTTTTACGATCAGCACTGGAATACCTGGCGTTGGCGATTTTTGTTCAATGTGTTTTTTTCCAAAACGGTGATGGGCTGGTTGGGACGCGATCCGGCTTTTTTGAAACAGGTGGAAGTGCATGTGGGGGAGTTTATTTTTCAAAAAGCGGCGCATCATTTGAAATCGGTGGATGCCCAGGATAATTTCATTTTGCGGTATAATTTGACCGGAAGTTTTGGGAATTTGGTGCCCGATTACGCCATGCCGGAAAATTACAACCGCATTCGGGCCAACATTGGACGCCTGTTTTTTTACGAGGGCCTGGCAGAAACAGCGATCCATAAATACGGAAAATTCGACGGATTTAACTTGTCCGACATTTTTGAATACATGGATGTGCCCACTTTTCGGCAAGTGGGCGCGGTACTGGCGGAAGGCGCGAATCCGGGTGCGCGGGTGTGTTACTGGAATTTGATGGTACACCGCAATTTGGCCGAAGATTTGCCCGATCTTTTCCAGGATCTACCCGATTTGTCGGCGCGTTTAACCGCCAAAGACCGCGGTTTCTTTTATCACCGATTCATTGTCAATCAAATACCTGTTTAAATGTCTGTCCAAACCCAACATCTGCTTTTGCTGAGCATCGCCTATTTGGTGTTGTTTGGTATTTGTGAATATTTGTACCATGTTCGACATTGGCAAACTGAAAACACGCGTAAAGTAGCGCATGCGGGTTCGGGTTTGTTGGCCCTGAGTTTTCCGTTTATTTTTCAGGATTACCGGTATGTGGTGCTTATTTGCGCCTTGTTTTTGGTCATTTTGGTCATTACAAAATATACGGGCTTGTTGCGGTCCATTCATGCGGTGGCGCGGGTGACGTACGGCAGTTCGATGTTTCCGATCGTGGTGTCTATTTGTTTTTGGTTTTACAGCCAGGATCAGGATTTGATCAAATTTTATTTGCCCATTTTGGTGATGGCTTTGGCCGATCCTGCGGCTTGTTTGTTTGGCCGGCAATTTCCGATGAAAAAACTGTATAAAAAGAAAAGCCTGGGTGGATCGCTGGCTTTTTTTGCAACCGCTTTATTTTTGGGATTGCTGTGTTTTAGCATCTTCCAAACCGGCGCCAGTCTGGATAAGTGGTTGTATAAGTGTGTGTTACTGGCGCTGTGTACTACCCTGGCAGAAGCATTTTCGCAAAAAGGCAGCGATAATTTGACGATTCCTTTGAGTGCGTTGGGGGTGTTGGCTTGGGTTTAATCTCCTGCTAGCGCGGGGTTCCACCCCGTGTTTCAATCAATCGGGTTTCACCCGCGTTTTACCTCGGGCAGAGCCCGATAGATCGGTTCACGGGGTGGAACCCCGCGCTAGCAAGGGTGGTGTCTATTTGTTTTTGGTTTTACAGCCAGGATCAGGATTTGATCAAATTTTATTTGCCCATTTTGGTGATGGCTTTGGCCGATCCTGCGGCTTGTTTGTTTGGCCGGCAATTTCCGATGAAAAAACTGTATAAAAAGAAAAGCCTGGGTGGATCGCTGGCTTTTTTTGCAACCGCTTTATTTTTGGGATTGCTGTGTTTTAGCATCTTCCAAACCGGCGCCAGTCTGGATAAGTGGTTGTATAAGTGTGTGTTACTGGCGCTGTGTACTACCCTGGCAGAAGCATTTTCGCAAAAAGGCAGCGATAATTTGACGATTCCTTTGAGTGCGTTGGGGGTGTTGGCTTGGGTTTAATCTCCTGCTAGCGCGGGGTTCCACCCCGTGTTTCAATCAATCGGGCTCTGCCCGAGGTAAAACGCGGGTTTAACCCGATTGATTGAAACACGGGGTGGAACCCCGCGCTAGCAAGTTAATGTTTTACAGCATGCCCAGCTTTCCAAGATTTCGGATAAAATTTCTGAATATATGGAATTCCGAAAGCCAAAAAACATGTAACGGAAATGGCGTAAATCAAATCAGCACGTAAATCGGCATAGGAGCTCAAGGAATAAAAAGTCAGGTGGCCGCGTACTAAGACCAAAAAGCAGACCCATAGGATAAAGAAAATTGCTTTTTTCATGTGGGGTATATTGATTTTTGAATGAAGTTTTTCTTTTGATTGGAGTTTGTTGCTTTTTAAATGGGATGCAACGCTTTCATTTACAAAGATAATGCGAGTTAGGATTGCGAGCAAAAAAAATTATAGAGGCGACCACGTCGGACAGCAACCTCCCGAGGTGACACCTCGGATGGTAACCGCCGGAGGTGACACCTCAGACATCAACCTCCGGAGGTGACACCTCGGGCAACAACCCTCGGAGGTGACACCTCGGATAACAACCTCTGGAGGTGACACCTCGGATAACAACTAAACACCACATTGTCATGAAAATCATAGAAACCACCCCAGACACCACCGGATTCGCCCAGTTTGAGGAGGCTTTTGCTCAAATAAGTCCCGAACAGGCACATCCGGCTTACAGCAAAAAGCATTTTTCGAAGGGCTATTTGCTGGAACACAAAGACCGCTATCAAGCACGCGTTGCGCTGTACCAACATCCTGATTTACAGTTAGATGCGCAGCCAGTACTCACTTTGGGCGCGTACGCGTGTATTGACGATGCGGGCATGAGTGCGTATTTGATGGAGGCCGTTTTTCAGGATATACGGAACCAATTTCCAGCCATAAAAACCATCGTAGGCCCTATGGAGGGTTCCACCTGGGAAAATTACCGATTTGTATTACCCAGTCCAACAAAACCTTATACCCTGGAGCCGGTGAATCCGGCCTGGTACCCTGCGCAATGGGAAGCGGCGGGTTTTGAAGTGCTGAAGAAATATCAATCCAATTTGGCGCATTTTTCGGAGGAAAACCGAAAGGATATCAGCGCTTATTTGACGCATTTTGAAACCCATGGGGTGCGTTTTCGCAATTTTAACAGCGCCAATGCCCAGGAAGAACTGGAAAAACTAGCCGATTTTAACATCACGGCTTTTGATGCAGCGTTTTTATATACGCCCATTGACAAGACCGAATTTGTAGAAAAATACAAAAAGATATTGCCATTGATGCGGGAGGAATTGGTCATCCTGGCAGAACAGGAGGATCGTATTGTGGGCATGATCTTTTGCATTCCCGAACCGCGGGACCCGGAGCGCAAACAAATGATTGTCAAAACGTTGGCGCGGCTGCCGAATCTAGAATTTAAAGGGATGGGGGAGGTTTTGTGCCAGATTATGGTCAACCAGGCCTTGGATTTGGGCTTTAGCCAAATGATACATGCCCTGATGCGGGTCGACAATGCTTCGATGCGGACTTCCGATCATTTTTGGGGCAGTATATTCCGGGAATATGTATTGATGTACCGAACTTTGTAGGCTATGCAACACCAATCAATGAATATCAGCGCCTTGTTTTTTCAACGGGCAGCTGAGCAGCCGGACGTTTTGGCGATCCGGGACGGGGCTGAAACACGTACTTATGGTACATTTGCGGCCGAAGTAAGGGCTACCGCAGCCTATTTTACCCAATTGGGCATTCAAAAAAACGATCGGGTGCTGGTTTTTGTACCGATGGGGCTCGACTTATACCGCGTGGTGATGGCTTTGTTTCAGATCGGGGCAACGGCGGTGTTTCTGGATGAATGGGTGGGACTGGATCGCTTGCGGCTTTGTTGCAAACTGGCGGATTGTAAAGCCTTTATCGCGCCCTGGAAGTTTCGGTGGATCGGTTTTTTCATACCGGAAATACGGAAAATACCGATCAAACCGCGTTTACAGGTGGACCTGTTAAAACAAACCGAGGCGCTGGCCAATTGTGGGGAGGAGGATACCGCCTTGATCACATTTACGACTGGCAGTACCGGCACGCCCAAAGCAGCGCGGCGCACCCATGCATTTTTGGGCCATCAATTTCGGGTTTTGGCGGCTAAAATGGCCTCCGAACCCGGCACGGTGGTGATGACGACTTTGCCGATTGTATTGCTGATCAATTTTGGTACCGGCGCGAGTTCGGTGGTCGCGCGTTTTAGTCCGAAGAAAGCGCATCGCTTAAAAGCCGATGTGATTTTGAAAGAAATGGCTACGAATCAGGTACATACGCTGATTGCATCACCCTATTTTGTGCAAAAACTGGCCGAATCCGCAGGGAATAATGCTGTACCGAGCTTGAAAAAAGTGTTTACGGGTGGAGGACCGGTATTTCCACCAGAAGCGGCGTTATTCCAAAAGGCGTTTCCTGCTGCGGCAATTCAGGTGGTGTATGGTTCAACAGAAGCCGAGCCGATTGCGGGCGTTTCGGTGCAACAATTGTTGGAAAAAAGCGATTTATTGGTGCTGGGTGGCTTGTGTGTAGGTACGCCGGATTTGAACATTCGATTGGAAATCATTGAAATCAGGGAAGCAATTGTAACAGGAAACGAATTGGAATCTTTACGTTTGCCGCAAGGATCCATTGGTGAAATTATCGTAGCGGGTGATCATGTGTTGAAGTCCTATTACAACAACGACGCTGCATTTCAACGCAATAAAATCATTGATCATCAAGGGGTTATCTGGCATCGAACGGGCGATGCAGGGTTTGTGGGCACCGATGGTTTATTGTATTTGTGTGGTCGCTGCAACCAAATGATCTTTCGGAACGGGCACTGGATTTCACCTTTTATCTGGGAGTCTGTTTTTGCACAAAGTGGCCTGGTCACGCGCGGAACGGTATTGGAATGGGAAGGACAATTGATTGCAGTGGTTCAATCCAAACCTGATACCTTGAAAGTGCCTGATGCAAATTTGCTGGCCATCTTGCCTGAACCCGTGGATCGCATTATTTGGCTTGAAAAATTGCCGTTGGACCCACGTCATCATACCAAGATTGACTATGATGGTTTGAAAAAACAAATGGATCGTTCCAAAAATAATCCTGGCTAAAAACAATACACCATTTACATACACCATTCATCATGGAAACATTAGCAGCCGTTTTTAAAGATTTGGGTCTTTCCGAACCCGATTTAAACGCCATTTTGCAATCATTTCAACTTAAAATCCTCGAAAAAGGTGATCATTTTATCCAGGAAAATCAGTTTTGCAAACAACTTGCTTTTGTTGAAAGTGGGTTGTTTCAATACTACCTTTTGGCGGATGGAGAAGAACGCACCACCTATGTAGCGGCGGAAAATAGTTTTATTACTTCCCTTATTTCTTTTTTAAAATCTGTAAAAACCAGGGAAAACATCCGCGCCTTAAGTGATGCGCGGGTGTGGACCATCACACGTACTCAATTGCTTGCCTTGCTACAGGATATTCCAGCCTTAAAAGATTTTTACATCGGCCTACTGGAATGGCAAATTGGCTGTATCGACAACA
>Ga0247831_1000620_pt1 | contig 76545 bp, 68 predicted proteins | sample LaCruzMarch2015__9_FD_192406 | JGI IMG/M metagenome (GOLD analysis project Ga0247831, IMG submission 192406) | Freshwater microbial communities from meromictic Lake La Cruz, Castile-La Mancha, Spain - LaCruzMarch2015_1m | ecosystem: Environmental > Aquatic > Freshwater > Lake | place: Spain...
TGGAATGAGGAATATCGAAAAAAAGTGCCATGTCACGAATGTAAAGACAATAGGGTGATAGGATCTAAAGAAACAATTTCCGGCAACGGTACCAACAGCAGTGGTTTTTCAGGTCTTCCTGGGGGCGGCCGCGACGGCAGTGGAGATTTCGGCAGTATTGGTTACTACGGGGCCTGGTGGAGCAGATCGGGGAACAATACCTTCAACGCTTACGGCCGCTACTTGGACCACAGCGATGGCGTACTAGACGGAGGCGACGACAGTAAGGAAGGAGGGTTATCTGTCCGTTGCCTCAGGGATTAAAAATGGGCGTAATTTAACCTTGAGCGGCTTGTAATGAGCCTGTCGAATTAAAGCGCTAGCGGAGTGGAAAGGTGATTTGATTATTTTTTACCCTGAGCATGTCGAAGGGTAATTGTAGCATGTCGAAGGGAAAGTGTGGTATTTTCACCCTGAGCTTGTCGAAGGGTAAGTGTAGTATTTTCACCCTGAGCTTGTCGAAGGGTAAGTGTAGTATTTTCACCCTGAGCTTGTCGAAGGGTAAGTGTGGTATTTTCACCCTGAGCTTGTCGAAGGGTAAGTGTGGTATTTTCACCCTGAGCTTGTCGAAGGGTAAGTGTGGTATTTTCACCCTGAGCTTGTCGAAGGGTATGTATGTCTACTTTTTTTAGTGTGACATTTTGACAGTCTTTTTAATTTATGTATTTTTGTGGGCTACAAAAAATATATGGAACATAATCACAATAAAGTTATAGACGAAGGGAGACAAGGGGAAGCACTAGTTTTAGATAATTCAAATGATTCTGGTAAAAAGTTATACGTAGAGAGTTACGGCTGTCAAATGAATTTTTCGGACAGTGAGGTAGTTGCGTCAATAATGACAAACAATGGGTATTCAACTACGCGAAACATAGATGAAGCAGATGTGGTTTTAATAAATACCTGCTCTATTCGAGAAAATGCAGAGCAGCGTGTACGCAATCGATTAACAGAATTCAAGCATCGCAAGGATCAAAAACCAGAATTGGTAGTTGGTATTTTGGGCTGTATGGCTGAACGATTGAAAAAATCATTGTTAGAAGAAGAAAAATTAGTGGATTTGGTTGCCGGTCCAGATGCATATCGCGATTTGCCAAATCTTGTAGACGAAGTAGGCACAGGACAGAAAGCAGTCAATGTACTTCTGTCTCGCGATGAAACATATGCCGATATTTCTCCAGTAAGATTGGATCATGGTGGAATCTCTGCTTTCGTAACAATCATGCGAGGGTGCGACAATATGTGTTCGTTTTGCGTTGTTCCTTTTACACGAGGAAGGGAGCGTTCTCGTGATCCACATACAATTGTGGAAGAATGCAAAGATTTACTATCAAAAGGATATAGAGAGGTAACACTGCTTGGTCAAAATGTGGATAGTTATCGCTGGAATTTAACATCAAAAGGAGTGGTGAAAGATGAAAATCAACCTACCACTAATTTTGCTCAATTGATGGAAATGGTGGCGCTAGTTTCACCCGAGCTGCGCATTCGTTTTAGTACATCTCACCCCAAAGATATGACGGATGACGTCTTAGAAATTATGGCAAAATACGAGAATATTTGTCCATACATCCATTTACCGGTTCAGTCTGGTCATTCAACTGTGTTAGAACGAATGAATCGAGGCTATTCGCGCGAGTGGTACTTGGAGAGAATAGATGCTATTCGCCGTTTCATGCCTGATTGCGCAATTTCAACCGATATTATTACTGGATTTTGTGGAGAAACGGATGACGAACACGATGCAACCGTTTCATTGATGCAGCAGGTGAAATTCGATTTCGCGTATATGTTTAAGTACTCTGAGCGACCGAAAACATTGGCTGAACGCAGGTTTGCTGACGATGTACCGGAGGAGGTTAAAGCAAAACGATTAACTGAGATTATCGAGTTACAATTAAAAAACTCTAAATTATCCAACGAAAAACAAGTAGGTGAAACAGTAAAAGTTTTAGTTGAAGGTGCTTCCAAACGATCAGAAGATCAGTTGTGCGGTAGAAATGGTCAAAATGCAATGGTAATTTTTCCTCGGGAGAATTATGAAAAAGGGCAATATGTCCTTGTAAAAATAACAAGTTGTACCTCAGCTACCTTATTGGGAGAAGCTTTATCAATCTGTTGAAAACGAATACTATGAATGTCATTCAAATCAAACAACGATTTGGTATTATTGGTAATACTCCACTGCTAAATCGTGCATTAGAGGTAGCGATGCAAGTTGCACCCACCGATATTTCTGTATTGGTTACGGGCGAAAGTGGCACAGGAAAGGAGATCATTCCGCAAGTAATTCATCAAATTAGTTCCCGTAAACACGGAGAGTATATTGCTGTGAATTGTGGGGCTATTCCTGAAGGAACGATTGATTCTGAATTGTTTGGTCACGAAAAGGGTTCGTTTACCGGTGCGTCTGGAAGCAGACAAGGGTATTTTGAAGTGGCTAATGGAGGAACTATTTTTTTGGATGAGGTGGCTGAATTGCCCATGCAAACACAAGTTCGATTGTTGCGTGTCCTTGAAACAGGTGAGTTTATTCGCGTGGGATCATCTAAGGTGATTAAAACGAATGTACGCGTTGTTGCAGCCACCAATGAAAACATGAATCAAGCAATTGCTACAGGAAAATTTAGAGAAGATCTATATTATCGTTTAAATACCGTTCCAATTTCTCTTCCACCTTTACGTCAACGTAAAGAGGATATTCATTTGTTATTTAGGAAGTTTGCAAATGATTTTGCTGATAAATATAGAATGCCAGCTATTCGTTTAAAAGAAGATGCTGTGACCTTGGTTCAACAATATTCTTGGCCCGGAAACATTCGCCAACTCCGTAATTTAGTCGAACAAATTTCAGTGATAGAAACCGAAAGGGAATTGGATGCTGCGACTTTGTTAAATTATTTACCTGCGCCTTCCGAAAAAATGCCTGCAATGGTTGGTGGCAAAGAACAAGAGAGTTTTTCAGAGAGAGAAATCATGTATAAATTTTTGTTCGATATGAAGAAAGATCTTACGGATCTTAAAAAATTAGTTTTAGAAATAGTTGGTCAAGGAGGTTCATTTACTTTAAATGGAGATCAAACAGCAGTTGTTAATCGGATGTATGATGAGGTTAATCATGGTTCTATGCAAACGACACGATATCTTCCAAGTTCTACTGAGTCCAGTTTTGCTGATGTTCAAATAAACAGGCCACCCGAAACATTTGAGGTACATGAAGAAATAGAGGAGTCTCTTTCTTTGGAAGATCGCGAAAAGGAGTTGATTCAAAAAGCCCTTGAAAAACATCGTGGTAAAAGGAAATATGCAGCCTTGGAACTTGGTATTTCAGAACGCACCTTGTACCGTAAAATAAAAGAATTTAACATGGTAGAATGAAAAAAATAAGTTTATTTATTATTTTATTATTCCTATTAACGTCTTGTTGGCCGTATAGTGTCTCGTTGCGTGATACAGGTTCAATGCCTGCTGAATGGAAATCATTTACGGTAAAAACATTAGAAAATACAGCCGCAAATGCGCCATTGAGTTATGCTCCCAATCTATCGGAAGACTTAAAAGATGGAATTCAAAATAACACTCGATTAGTCTTGAATACTCAGTCTGGTAAGGGAGAAGTCAATATTGAAGGAAGTATTACGAATTATTCGGTTATTCCAGTTGCGCTCCAACAAGGAGATAATGCGGCAAAAAATAGGCTTTCCATTACAACTCAATTTACTATCTTTATCACGGCTCCAAAAGAACAAACGATGAAATTAACGGCAACTAGATTTGTGGATTATGATTCAAATACAGACCTAGCAAGTGCTGAAAGTGGTTTATTGGACCAAATTAACGAGCAAATTGTTCAAGATGTTATCAATAAATTATTAGCAAACTGGTAATGTTGAATTGGGAACAAATAGCGCATCGTATTCATAACCCGGCATTTTGCTCCGCGGATGATTTAAGCGAGCTCAAGGATTTGTGCGATAAATACCCGTATTCCCAAGTTTTTCCAATGGTTTACTTGAAAGTTCTTTCAGACGGAAAACACATACACTTCGAGGAAGAATTAGAGAATTTCGCCTACCGTATCACCGATCGAGTTCAGTTATATGATTTATTGCATAATCATGCCGAAACGGTGGTTCAAAAGGATGAAACAAGAGAATTAGAGGAAGTTATTCCTTCAATAGAAAAAGAAGTTGCGATTCAAGACTTTGAGAAAGAAACCCAAAAATTAGATCATTATTTAAACGACCAATCAGCCCGTGAACCAGATGAAATCGAAAGTGATATTATTTTGGATGTTCCTGTTGTTAATTCACCTGCAGGAGAAATTGAAGATCAAGAAATCAATTCTGAAGTGGTTGATTTGTCGGAAGAAACAGAAATTGATGTTGAACTTGATGCATTAGAAAAACAAATTCAAGCTTCTAGTTTAAGTGCTAATTACCGGCTTGATCAATTAGAAAATAAGGATCAGTCAATAAATGAAATAGAGTTTGACTTATCAATCGTGGATACAATTATTGACGATAAGGAAGAGAATGATACCGAAAATAGGCCTATTGATTCAACACACATTACTTCAATAAGCACTGAAACAACTCGAACATTTACCAGTTGGCTGAATGTAAATGATGAGGATGAAGAGATAGAGGAGGAACGCTCTGTCAATAGAGAAATTACCTTTATTGAATTTGATAAGCCGAAACGTGCATTTTTCTCACCTGTTAAAATTGCTAAAGAGAGTTTAAGTGAAGAATCGTTGCCAGTCAGTGAAACATTAGCCAAAATTTTTGAAATTCAAGGGAATATTCCAAAAGCAATTTATGTTTATGAGCAATTAGGCTTGATTATTCCAGAAAAAAAGAGTTACTTTGCATCCCTAATACGAAAATTAAAGAAAAAACTAAATTAAAACCAATGGATATACTTTTTTCAATATTAATCATAGCAGCTAGTTTACTATTAATTTTAGTAGTTTATATTCAAAATCCAAAAGGTGGTGGCTTGAGTTCTGATTTTGGAGCAGCTCAACAAATAGGTGGTGTTCAAAAAACAAATGACTTTATAGATAAAACTACTTGGTCTTTAGCAGCAATCATCATGGTTTCTTCCATCTTTTTAACATTGCGCACAAAATCTCCAGATCAAAAGAAAATTCAAGAACAGCAACGTAAGGAAGCTGAGAAACAACAGAAAGGTGGGAAACCAGCAGCTAAGCCAGCAGCTAAGCCAACTAAGTAATTTTCTGAAATTGTACATTTTAAACTGTCAGTATGTCACGCGTACTGACAGTTTTTTTTTGCTTTAAGGCAATATTGTCGCGAAAAGTTGAATGGCATAAAATTCGACCAATTTGACTAACTAATAAAAATTAATATTTATTTATGTCAGTAAAATTCAAACCTTTGGCAGACCGAGTTCTGATTGAAGCGGCGCCAGCAGAACAAAAAACAGCAAGTGGTATATTCATCCCTGACACTGCAAAGGAAAAACCTTTAAATGGAACTATTGTAGCAATTGGAGCAGGTAAAATAGATGAGCCAATGACCGTTAAAGTAGGTGATTCTGTCTTGTATGGTCAATATTCAGGTACAGAAATCAAGATTGATGGTAAATCATATTTGATTATGAAAGAAGCCGATATTTATGGAGTATTTAATTAATTAACACAATAAAATTAGAAAAATGGCAAAAGATATTTATTTCGACGTTGAGGCAAGAGAAAAATTAAAAAGAGGAGTTGATTCATTAGCAAATGCAGTGAAAGTAACCCTTGGACCTAAAGGAAGAAATGTTGTAATTAGTAAAAAATTTGGTGCTCCACAAGTAACAAAAGATGGGGTAACTGTTGCTAAGGAAATTGAATTAAGTGATCCAGTTGAAAATATGGGAGCACAAATGGTGAAGGAAGTTGCTTCTAAAACAGCAGATATTGCTGGAGATGGAACAACAACAGCGACTGTTTTGGCTCAAGCAATTATCGGTGCTGGATTGAAAAATGTAGCAGCTGGGGCAAACCCAATGGATCTTAAAAGAGGAATTGACAAAGCGGTAGCAGAAGTTGTTCGAAATTTAAAGGCTATTTCCAAAGAAGTTGGTTCTGACAATCAAAAAATTCAACAAATCGCTTCGATTTCAGCGAACAATGATGAAACTATCGGTAAACTAATCGCTGAAGCCATGAAAGTGGTTGGTAAAGACGGTGTTATCACTGTTGAAGAAGCAAAAGGTACTGAAACTGATGTGAAAATAGTGGAAGGAATGCAGTTTGATAGAGGATATTTATCTCCGTATTTCGTTACAAACACAGAGAAAATGATCACGGAAATGGAAAATCCATTAATCTTAATCTGTGAGAAAAAAATCTCTAGTATGAAAGAGTTACTTCCTATTTTAGAACCTGTTGTACAGAATGGAAAATCTTTGTTGATTATAGCCGAAGATGTTGACGGTGAAGCACTTGGAACATTGGTTGTTAATCGATTAAGAGGTTCATTGAAAATAGCGGCAGTAAAAGCTCCAGGATTTGGTGACCGTAGAAAGGCCATGCTGGAAGATCTCGCCATTTTAACTGGTGGTCAAGTAATTTCAGAAGAACGCGGAATGACATTGGAAAATACCACTTTGGACATGCTTGGTACTGCTGAGAAAATTGAAATAGATAAAGATAATACTACTATTATCAACGGTAAAGGTAAAAAAGAAGATATTAAAGCACGCGTTGGTCAAATCAAATCACAGATAGATTCTACAACATCTGATTATGATAAAGAAAAACTGCAAGAACGTTTAGCTAAATTAGCTGGTGGTGTTGCTGTTCTTTATGTGGGTGCTCCAACTGAAGTTGAGATGAAAGAGAAAAAAGACCGTGTAGATGACGCATTAGCTGCAACTCGCGCTGCGGTTGAAGAAGGTGTTGTTGCTGGCGGTGGAGTTGCTTTAATTCGTGCTATTGAATCTTTAGATAAATTGAAAGGTGAGAACGAAGACGAAATGACGGGTATTGCAATTGTTAAACGTGCGGCAGAAGAGCCATTACGTCAAATAATAGCAAATGCAGGAGGTGAAGGTGCTGTAATCGTTCAAAAAGTACGCGAAGGAAAAGGTGATTTTGGATATAATGCTCGCACAGACAAATACGAAGATTTATTTAAAGCAGGTGTTATTGACCCAACTAAAGTTACTCGAATTGCTATAGAAAATGCTGCGTCAATTGCTTCCATGTTATTAACTACCGAATGCGTTATTTCTGATCAACCAGAAGAATCAAATGCTGCTTCTGCCATGGCAGGAATGGGTGGTGGAATGCCTGGAATGATGTAATTTTGGATTTACAAGAGTCTACTTCGGTTGACTCTTTTCCGTTTTTCTCTTCCCGATTTATTTCGGATAGAAAAAAACGTCACTATATAAAAAATCCCGCTTCATTATGAAGCGGGATTTTTCGTTTGTATACCTATATTTAATTCAGAACTATCTGCTTGTCTTTCGGATGTTTTACTTTATATCCAAAATCTAGAGTTTTAGAATCTTTGGATTTTAAATCAAAGCGCCATTCCACAATCCCAGTGCGTTCTTCCAATGTACCTCCTGATAAAGCAAGAGCTTCAATCGTAATCTCTCCATTTTGAGTGATTGGAATTTGATCTAAAACAACGATTTCAATTGGTGTAGCCTTCAGGTTCTTAATCTCTATCGTATATTTCATTGTTTTTTCAATTTTGTCGTTTAGAATTTTATCCTTAGAGTCTTTTTTCAACAATGTTCTTTTGGTTACGATGTTTGGATCTTTCCCCAAACTCAAAGACAAGGTATCATCAATCGTCGTTGGGTCAATGTACGTTTCTCCCACATACGATCCATCGGTGAAAATATTTGCTTTAGCAGGAACTAATCCCAATTCATCCAATTTAGATAATTCTGCCACCAAATAAACCGCTTGATCCAATTTAGGAACAGTAAAGTACTTGAATTTAACATCTAAATCCGCATTTTTAATTAATACCATGTGTTGTTCATTATTGGATGGAATTGTATAAGGTAAGTCAATTTTAAATTCTGCTGATGTCAAGTTTCTCACAACAGTTGTAAAATCTGCTGAAGTAAAAGCATCTTTTTCTAAAAGGTCTTCATCATTTCTTGAAATTGAATTAGAAAAAACCATTTGCTCACTTAATTCTTTCTTCATCATTGATGGAGCATTGGCTCCATTGGACACATTTTGGTTTCTGTAGGCGTAATAATCAATGTACCAGGGATGTAAGGTTGGTTTTGTTTTATTCTGATATGGATTGTTTGTTGAGATAGTTAATTTTACATCTTTCCACTCCAACCCTGTATTTTGGTAAACTTGTGCTTTGTAATTCAAGTTCATTTTATTTGTTCCAATATCAGTTCTCAAATCATACAACGGAACCCAACCCGCATTCGACACTAAATAGGATAAATTGATTTTTCCAACCACATTTTCTTTAGTAGTTAAAGTCACAATAATTCGATGAATTGGAGCATATTTGGTTGGATCTTCTCCATTATTACGATCAAAATTCCGCAATTTGACGAGGCGTTCATCCATTTGAGATTTTCTGGTTTGTTTCTCATACAATCTTTTGTTGAGTGCCAGTAATTTTTTATTGATTTCGTTCATTTTAAGCGAATAAAAATCAACGGTTTGTTTCAATAAATTAATGGAATCATTGACTTTTCCTTGCCCACGAACGGCACCGTTAATAGATATTATGTTTTTGGTTGCATTTAACACAGCAATTTCATCTTGAATCTCTTGGATGTCATAACCCATTAGTCGTAATGAGTCTTCTAATGCCATGATTTCTCGTTTTGTTTTTGCTGTTACGGCATCTGGAAGCACAGTTTCTGGTTGCGGATAAAAAATGGTATGCTTACTGTCTAGAATAATCACATTTCCAGTTGCTTTGACTTGAATACTTTTGGCATCAATATACGGACTAATCCCTTCGATGATTACTTCGGTATTTCCGGGAGAAATGGTGTAATTGGCTTTGTGGTAGAGTTGAGCACCTTGGGCAAAAACCGTTACGTCACTAATGGTTGACTTAACAATGGTTTTATCGGTTGCATTTGCATTTAGGGTTAACACAACCGATAATACTAAAAGAATTTTTCTCATAAAATTTATTTTTGGTTTAGGTTCATCCATGAAGGATAACACGAGAACATACAAATTGATGCTTAAAACGTTCAAAAATAGGGATGAAAAAAAACGAATTATTTCTTAGTTGTCAGATAATCAATTACTTCTGCTGCGCCCATCAGACCAAAAAGAGCAGGCATATAACTAATTGTCCCGTAGAATGATTTCTTGAAATTCAGACCATTGGTCATTTTTAACGAATTTTTATCCTGAATTTCAGAAGAAAACACAGCGGTTATACCTCTAAATGACATTTCCTTACTTCTCATTCTTTTCTTTATGTGCGCCCCAAGCTTACAATTTGAAACATTTTCGAGATTAGTAACTTGAACTTTGGATGGGTCTTTTTTACCACCAGCTCCTAAATGAGTAATTATTTTGACTTTAAGTCTTTTACATGCTGTTATCCATTCTAATTTAGGGGATACGGAATCAATACAATCCATGACATAATCCGGTTTATATTCTTCAAGAATCTTCCAAACGCGCTCAGGTAATACAAATTCATCAAGTACATGGAGTTTAATTTCCGGGTTGATGTCAATTAATCGATCTGCTAAAACTGAGGATTTACTTTTTCCTATTGTAGAATCTAAGGCGGTTAATTGCCGATTTTTGTTGGTTGGATCAAATACATCTCCATCAATTATCGTCATTGTTCCAACACCTGATCGGGCAATAAACTCTGCCGCAAAAGAACCAATTCCGCCAAGGCCAACGATTAAAACATGTGCTTTGTTGAGTTTTTCAATAGTTGTTGTCCCTATCAATAATTCGGAACGTTCTAACCAATGTGCCATTTTGTAAAAATAGTTTTAAAATTAGTTATTTGTTCTTTTTGTAGGGTTTCCAAACTGAAATTTCTACTATTCGCTACGGTTTTATAGATTGCTTCAATAGAAAGAATAGAAGAATCTGTTTCTAGTAAAAATTGATTTGAATTTAACTTGCTTACCTCCTGTTGAAGCGGTAGATTGTGCATGATAGCTTGCCCAAAACTCGGAATGATTTCAATATCAAAAGTTTGTTGTAATAGTTGGATTTTATTGAATCCATGCCAGATCCATTTTTGAGAAGGTTTGATTTCCTTTTTCAATTGGAATAATTCATTACTGGCTTTAACGCAATGGATAATCACAGGTAAGTTGTATTTTTCTGAATATTCAATTTGTTTAATGAAAAGTTTTCGTTGAAGTTTGAAATCGGTTGTACAAACTTTGTCTAGCCCAATTTCGCCAAGAGCCAAACAACTCGGGTGTTGTAAGTCGGTTTCTAGTTCATGTAGTTTCAACTTATAATTTTCATCCACGTTCCACGGATGAATTCCTCGCGAATGTAAAGAATCTAAAGACGAATGAGTGTTTAGAATAGAAACAGAATTTCTTTGATGAAAATGGGTATGAATATCTGGAAAAAACATTTAGAAATTATAATCTCTCAAAACCACTTTTTGAATTTCAAGTTTATCAGAATCATTTGCCGAAGTAGGTTGTCGTTCTTCATTCATGAAGGTAAATACTGGTTGAAATTGAATGATTTTTCCTTTGTAAAAGTAGCATTCCAGGAAAAAAGCTTGTCGCACACCCAATCGGTGAATTTGGTCAAACATAAAATTCCCTAAGCCATAAAATATCGGTTTTCCTTTGTACAGGGCAATTTCCTGAGCTTGATGTGCCTGTGAACCAATGACAACGTCAGCACCTAAATCAATCAGTTTTTGACAAATCTTTTTTTGATTCGGAGTAGGTGAGTAGGAGTCCACTTCACCGTATTGAACACAAGCCAAAATATAATCCACTTTCACTTGGTTTTTCAAGGAATCAATCAGTTTTTTTGCTTTGGCTTCAGCATATCTGTTCGAACCCATTTTTTTATCTGCACATTCACCACAAGGACAAAGTTCATTGAATCCAATCCAAGCAATTTTTCGTTTGTCTTTTAACTCAATGATGAGCGGTTTGTTTGCTTCTGTTGGAGTTGCGCCTCCACCAAAGTACTTCATATTGTGGTCTTTGTACCATTTTAAGGCATTCAAATAGGGTTGTTCACCAACATCTAGGTTATGATTTCCGGTCAACTCAACAATATTCACTTTCAGTCGATTGAAAATCTCAAAATGTTCCGTTTTGGTGGCAAATTTCATTTTCATCGTTTCATATACACATGAATCTTGATTACTTACTTCATTACTGATATGCACCAACTCGCGATTTTTAAAAAAGGGTAAAATATTCGCCAAGTAAAAATCAATTCCTTTCGCATTCAGAACAGGTCCCGTCCTCCGTGTAATGGCTGTAACACCCGTGTGAGTATAGGTTGTTATTTCTTTCTGAAAATCGAAATCATCAGAATCGTATTTTAACCACAAAGGATAGGATACTGGATCTTTGAAAAAATTTATTGTGTTTACTTTTTTTGCTAAAAACCGTTGATCAACTGAGTCTAATGTTGTGATTACTAACTCTTTTTTACTTTTAAAATTGAACTTCCCCAACTGAATTGATTTTGGTTCTTTGCTCAATTTTAATTTTTCCCGGAGTGATTTAGAAATGTCATTTGTACAAGAAATTGAACCGTTTTCCAATTTAATTTTTAGGCTATCGAGACTAATATCTTCACTTAAATTGAGGAAGGATCCCATTACTATCAAGGGAATGCTGTCGTTCACTAAATTCTTTAAATTCTTGTTTGCCTTGTCGGCAGTCTCTTTTTTATTCGAAATTGAAATGAATGCTGTAATTCCAATGGCAACAGAAATTCCTAAAATTAGGAAAATAATTTTCTTCATAAATTCACGTTTATAGAACGAATTACGAAAAAATCAAATTAATGTTTCTCCCAAATTTGAACCAATTCAATCATGGTATCAACTGCTTTTTGCATATCTTGAACCGAAACAAATTCATGTTTTGAATGAATTGCCATTTCGCCTGTAAATAGGTTAGGGCAGGGAAGACCTATGAAAGATAAACGAGACCCATCTGTTCCGCCACGAATAATCATTTTTTTAGGTTCAATTCCAGCTTTGTCAATAGCTTGAACGGCATATTCATTTACAAAAGGAACAGTGTCCAAAATTTCCTTCATATTTCGGTATTGTTCACTCGTTTGATATTCAACCGATGATCCAGGGAAGTTATTCACTGCAGAATTTGCCAATTCGATTAATCGATTTTCATATTCTCCTAATTTAGTTGTTTGATGATCTCGAATAATAAACGAAACGGTGGCTGATTCTAGACCACCGGATATTGAAGTAGGATGAACAAATCCTTCGCGATCCTTGGTTGTTTCGGGCGACCAACTCTCTTTTGGTAAGGAATCTACAAAATGTGAAGCGACTTTTATTGCATGTACCATTTTTCCTTTTGCATAGCCTGGATGAGCGCTAACACCTTGAAAAATAAATGTCATGGCATCGGCAGAAAATGTTTCATCTTCAATTGATCCAAGTGGTCCACCATCTAGCGTATAACCAAAATCTGCATTGAGTTTTTTCATGTCTATTTTATCCACTCCGCGACCAATTTCTTCATCTGGTGTAAATAGAATTCTTATTTTCCCATGCTGAATTTGGGGGTTTTGCATCATAAACTGAGCGAAATCCATGATAATGGCAACTCCTGCCTTATCGTCACCTCCAAGTAATGTTTTTCCGCTTGCAGTGATTATATCGTCTCCAAATTTTTTCGCCAGATATGGGTGCTTTTCAACGGTAATGATTTGAGTTGTATCATCTGGTAAAATGATTGGTTGTCCTTGGTAATTCTCATGAACGATCGGTTTTACATCTTTTCCACTGCAATCTGGTGCTGTGTCCACGTGTGAGCAAAAACAAATAGTTGGAATATTTTCCCGAGAGGAAGTGGACGGTATGGTGGCATAAACATAACCCCATTCATCCATTTCGGCGTCAACTATCCCAATTAGTTTAAGTTCTTCTTCAAGCAATTTAGAAAGATCTTTTTGTTTAAAACTCGATGGGGTGGACTCAGAATTTGGGTCAGCCTCAGTATCAATTTGAACGTATCGAATGAGTCGATCTTTCACTGAGTAATCGTAATTTGTATGTTTCATATTATCCGTGTATAGTTTCTGTTTTACCGTATTGATCCATCAAAGTTGCTTCAAATTCAAGGAATTTTTGCCAACGTAATTCAACATTGATTTTTCCGCCATATTTCTTTGCGAAACCAATGAATGTAGTGTAGTGTCGAGCTTCACTTTCCATTAAGTCTCGATAGAATTTCTTTAAATCTTCATCTTTTAATTCCTCAGAAAGCATTTTAAAACGTTCACAACTTCTTGCTTCAATCATAGCGGCAAAGAGCATTTGATCCACAAAATACCCTTCCTTTGATCCGTGTGCACTGCGTTTAAGATAAAGCGCTAAATCGTTTACATATGGATCTTTGCGTTCAAAAGTTAAGGTTAGACCCCGATCTAAAAGTTTTTGATGAACCATATCAAAATGCATCATTTCCTCTTGACAAATTTCGGTCATTGCCTGAACCAAATCCACATAAAAGGGATATTGTACAATCATTGAAATGGCATTACTTGCAGCTTTTTGTTCACAGAAAGCATGGTCAATCAAAATTTCATGCAGATTACGCTCAACGATGTTTACCCAGCGAGGGTCTGTTGCCATTTTTAATCCTAACATGAGTTATCGTTTAATTTGCTCTGACAAGGAGGACCATGAAACTTCATTTTGTTCACCTGAGAGCATGTTTTTTAAAAGCACACTTTCATTCTTCAATTCACTTTCACCCAATAATGCAACGAATTGAGCATGTGTATCATTGGCATATTTCATTTGTTTTTGAATTTTTGCCGATTCAGGATAGAGCTCTGCTGATATTCCTTTTTTTCGCAATTGATGAACCAATTTATAGGCGGATGAAGCTTCATTTTTACCAAAATTGACAAACATTACCTCAATTCCTTTCTCTAAATCAGTAGGAAAAAGATTCAAGGTTGTTAGAATGTCGTAAATGCGATCAGCTCCGAAAGAGATTCCAACACCAGATAATCCTTTCATACCAAATAATCCAGTCAAATCATCATAGCGTCCACCACCACAAATACTACCCATTTGTACATCGTGCGCTGTTACTTCAAAGATTGCCCCCGTGTAATAATTTAGTCCACGAGCAAGTGTTACGTCAAGCTCAATAATTCCTTTTAATAAGCCAATTTCGTTCACTGAGTGAAATATTGTTTCAATTTCTTCAATGCCTTTTAATCCAATTTCACTTGTGGATAGGTATTTTTTCAAAAAATTGATTTTGAATTTATTATCTCCTTTTAATTGAAATAAAGGTTTAATTAATTCGATGCTTTTTTCAGCGATATTTCGATTTCGTAATTCTTCCAAAACACCTTCTTCGCCAATTTTATCGAGTTTATCAATTGCAACAGTAATTTCAACTAATTTTTCAGATTCACCACAAACTTCTGCAATTCCAGAAAGTATTTTTCGATTATTCACATGAATAGTAAATCCGGGAAGTTTGAAAGAACTAAGGACTTCGTCGAAGATGAAGATTAAATCGGTTTCATGAAGTAAAGAATCACTACCGACTACATCAGCATCACACTGAAAAAATTCTTGATAACGTCCGTGCTGTGGACGATCGGCGCGCCAAACTGGTTGAATTTGATACCGCTTGAAGGGAAAGGACAATTCATGTTGATGCTGAACTACAAAACGAGCAAAGGGTACTGTTAAATCATAGCGCAATGCTTTTTCAGCCAACGAATTAGCGAATTTAGGAAGGTTATCAGCTGCTAAAGCTTCTAAATCAGCTTTACGAACCTTTTCACCACTGTTCAATATTCGAAAAATCAAACGATCTCCTTCGTCACCATATTTACCTAATAGCGTTGAAGATAATTCAAATGATGGAGTTTCAATGGGAGCAAAGCCATATTTTTGAAAAACGCTTTTCATGGTTGAAAATAAATAGTTTCTCTTGGCAACATCAGCCGGTAAAAAATCCCGTGTTCCTTTCGGTATAGAGGGTTTTTGAGCCATATCTTTTAATTTGATAAATTAGTTTCTAACGAATGAATGATACCATCAGCCAATCCTATTTTCGGTACGAATATCTCGGTGCAATTTATTTGTTTCATAATAAAAAGATAAATTTCAAGTGCTGGTAAAATTACATCAGCCCGATCACTTTTCAACTTAAATTGATTCATTCGCTCCTCCAATGTTAATGATTTCAACTTTTCATGTAGCAATTCTAGAGAATTAACGTGAGCAGGAGCAGAACTTTTTAAATCTAGTATTTTGTGAGCTTTTCCAATATTACCTCCTGTACCAAACACGTTAATTACTTTATCTGTTGGGATATTTTGTTTTATCCAATTAGACAAATTAAACCAAATTTCATTGCTTTCTTTGTTGTTAAGTAGGCGAATTGTTCCTAATTCAAACGATTTAGAGGCAGTACGTTTTCCATTTTCAAAAACGCTGATTTCGGTACTTCCACCGCCAACATCTATCACCAAAAAAGGAAGTGTTTTATCGAACTCTAAGGTAGCAAAAGCTTCTAGAATATAATTTGCTTCGATTGCTCCAGAAATCACTTCAAGTTCGACACCCGTTTTTTCTTGAATTAGTTGAATGATTTCAGTTGCATTTTTAGCATCACGCATCGCTGAAGTAGCAACAGCCTTGATTTTATATACATGAAATGATTTGCAAATCAGCACAAATGCTTGGATTGTATTTATGAAATCAGTTATTTTCTGGTCAGAAACGAATCCGGTTGAATAAACGTCGTCGCCTAAACGAAGTGGAATACGCGTATAATAAATTTCACTGCTTGTTTCATTTTTAAATTCGCCAATCAGCAAACGAGCAGCATTTGTACCAACATCAATAACTCCAAACCTCATGAATTATCTTAATTTTATTTCGTAAGGTAAGCGCATTTGAATTCCGGACCATGATTCAATTTTCTTCAGTTTAGAATAATAGTTCAATAATTCAGTTGGAATACTTGATTTTACGCTAGTTTCTTCTGATTCTTCATTTAACAGATCTATTAATTCTAGAAATTCATTTTGCGTATTTTTTGGAAAATATTGAATTTTAGGTTCTGATATTTTAGCCAATTTAGCAGCATAATTAATCGCGTCCGTTAAACCACCCACTTCATCTACTAAACCAATTCTTTTGGCATCTTTACCTGTCCATACCCGTCCACGGGCAAATACATTTACTTGATCCTTGGTCATTTTTCGACCTTCCGAAACTCTCTGAAGAAATAAGTCGTAAATATCGTCTACTTCTCCTTGAATTGTTGCCAATTCGCTAGGTGTTAATTTACGGTTCAAACTCATTGGTGCATGAGCGTTTGTGGAAACTCTATCAAAAGTAATTCCTAGGTAGTTTTCAAGCATTTTCCCGGTGTATGGAATCATTCCAAAAACACCAATAGAACCTGTTATTGTGGTTGGTTCTGCAAATATTCTAGTCGAGGGGGCTGCAATGTAATAACCTCCGGATGCAGCAACATCTCCCATGGAAACAATTACTTTCTTTACTTTATTGGTTAGGGTTACTTCGCGCCAAATTTCTTCACTAGCCAATGCGCTGCCACCTGGACTATTGATTCTGAAAACAACTGTTTTGATGGATTCTTTTTCGCGCGCTTCTTTAAATAATTTGCAAATTTTATTGGAGGCAACTCCGTCTCCGCTAGTAGCAACCTCCCCTTCGGCAACTATAACAGCAATATTTGGCTCATCAGCGGCAACTAAGGTTTGGTCTTCACTAAATTCTTTACGGGCGTATTTCTCGAAGTTGTAAAGATTCAATTCACTTGTTTTTTTACAATTCATTTTTTTACACAACATTTCCATGATTTCGTCCTTGTATTTTAAGCCATCTAATAATTTATGTTTCACTGCGTCATCAGTACGTTTAATCATCATAGAATCGGCGATTAAGTTTAAATCAGTGGTTGTGATTTTTCTGTCTTTGGCAATTTCTGTGGTAATGTCCTCCCACATGCTTTTCATGTAACGTTCAATTTGTACCCGGCTAGAATCACTCATTTCAGTTCTTAAAAACGGTTCCACAGCACTTTTAAAGTCATTGTTTTTACCTCGGATAATCTCAACTTCAACATTGAGTTTGTCTAACGCATTTTTGAAAAAAGTTAATTCTGCGCCTATCCCCAAAAATTCCATTGTCGATGTAGGGAAACCATAATTTAAGTTTGCTGCAGACGTTACGTAATACTCTTTTTGGGTAATTAATTCTCCTGAATTGTAGGCGATTACAAATTTACCTGATTTTTCAAAATCATTGATCGCATCCCTGATTTCTTTTGCTGTGGCGTATCCACAATTTAAATCATCTAATTCAATATAAATTCCTTTAATTTTTGAATCTTTTTTTGCTTTTTCAAATCCCATCAATAAGTCACGCAAACCAATTGAATTTGAAATATTGAAACTTGTTGCATTTAGGTCTGTTTTCCCTTTTTCGGCAATTTCCCCTTTCAAAGTTAGGTGAAGGATTGTATTTTCTTTGACTGATGTCTCTTGTTTTCCACTAAAAGCAACTATTATTCCTCCAAAAAACAGTAAGGTTATCATCCAACCAATAAAGGAGGTGATGCAAATGGCTATGAAAGTTGGCCAAAATATTTTCCAAAAACTAATTTTTACTTTTTTTTCATCTTCCATGATTTCTATTTTTTTTTCAAAATTGCTCATTGACCGGAGTCGAAATCGGCCTAATTTTTCTGATTCGGATTAATAATTCTTTTTATTCTTACAATTTAAGCACAAATTCCCTTGCTTTTTGAATTTTTGGTTGCATAAATTCATCTTTTTTAGTGAATGAAATTTCCTTTCTGAATTCGGCAATTAATTCTTCATTTTTAGAACTCGATTTCAAAGGTCTTCTAAATTCGATCGCTTGAAGGGCCGTGAATAATTCAATTCCTTGGATGGTAAAGCAATTGTCAATGATTTTTAAAAATTTAGTAGCTGCATTGGCTCCCATACTAACGTGGTCTTCTTGTCCGTTACTCGAATCTATTGAATCGATAGATGCAGGAGTGCAATATTGTTTGTTTTGACTCACGATTGAGGCGCATGTATATTGAACGATCATAAATCCGGAATTGAGTCCCGGTTCGGCAACTAAAAATGACGGCAAACCTCTTCTACCAGAGATCAATTTATATACCCTTCGTTCTGAGATACTGCCCATTTCAGCCATCGCAATAGCTAGGAAATCTAACGTTATTGCAAGGGGTTGCCCATGAAAATTTCCGCCAGATACAATGAGGTCTTCATCTGGAAAGATTGTTGGATTATCTGTTACGGCATTAATTTCATTCTCAAAAACTCCTTTTGCATAGTGTAATGCGTCCCAGGTTGCACCTTGAACTTGTGGTATACAACGAAATGAGTAAGGATCTTGAACGTGTTTTTTGTTTTGATTGGCAATTTCGCTATCCGCAAGATTTTCTCTCATTTTTTCAGAAACCATTTGTTGTCCGGAATGATTTCGAATAGCATGTAGTGAAGCGCAAAAGGGCTCCATTCGACCATCGTATCCATCCAAAGACAAGCTAGCTACTTGAATCCAATTTTCCCAAAGTTGCATTGATTTTAACCATCCCATACACCCATGTGCGCTCATAAATTGAGTCCCGTTTAACAATGCCAATCCTTCTTTAGCGCCCAATTCGAGTGGAGAAAGATTATATAATTTTAAGACTTCTAAGCTGGAATAGATTTTGTTTTTATACCAAACAGTTCCTTCTCCCAATAAAGGCAATGACAAATGGGCTAGGGGAGCAAGATCGCCTGAAGCACCTAAACTTCCTTGTTCATAAACAATCGGTAAGATATCTTCATTATAGAAAAATACAAGTCGTTCCATGGTTTCTATGCGAACACCGGAATGACCTTTTGCTAAACCAATTATTTTTAGCAATAACATGCATTTTACGATGCTAGTATCTATTTGACATCCAGTTCCACAAGCATGAGATAGAACTAGATTTCGTTGCAGAAGTGATAAATTTTCTAGAGATATTGCAGTATCACACAAAGATCCAAAGCCCGTATTTATACCATAGATTAGTTGGTCTGAATCTTTAATTTTTGAATCCAAATAATTTCTACAGTCAATGATTGCTTTTATGGCTTCTTCACCTAGTTCTATAATACGCTTGTTTTCGAGAATTGATTGAATATCACTTAACTCTAGCCATTGATTATTTATGATAAATTTTTCCATTGAACGTAAGAAATTGTTCAACAAAGATAAGATTATTCGGCGGGTTTCGGCTATTCGTTTTATCGAATATTAGCGATAATATTTAGGTTTATCTCACCTATTTGAGGTTGTTTACTTTACCAGGAGATATTTTTCATCCTTACTATTTACAATCGATTTCATTCCCTGACTTTCGAATCAATCGTAATCGTTACCGGACCATCATTGATTAATGAGATCTTCATGTCAGCACCAAAAACACCCGTTTTAATTGTGTTTGGAAGGAGTTGGTTCAACATTAAAATAAACTTTTCGTATAGGTGAACGGCAATTTCAGGAGAAGCAGAGCGAATAAAACTTGGACGATTCCCTTTTTTTGTGGATGCAAATAAGGTAAATTGACTAACTAATAAAATTTCGCCCTTAATATCTTGAACAGAAAGATTCATTTTTCCATCTTGGTCGGAAAAAATACGTAAATCAGTTATTTTCTTTGAAATCCAGCGTAAGTCTTCCTCCAAATCGTTTTCTTCAAACCCCGCCAATACAAGGTAGCCTGTTTTAATTTGACCATGAATCTGCTGGTTGATGGTTACTGATGCTTCAGTTACACGTTGAATAACTATTCTCATTCGTGGTCGTTTCTACGGTGGATGTCGCTTCCATAATCTTCAAGCATTTGCAAATAATGAATGTACCTAGATTCCTCAATCTCTCCATTTTCCACTGCCTCTTTTACGGCACAGTGAGGTTCATTTGCATGCATGCAGTTATGAAATTTACATTGACCTAATAATTGACGCATTTCTGGAAAATAATGAGCAAGTACCTCCTTTTCAATTTCAACTAAACCAAATGCTCTAATTCCGGGACTGTCAATAATAAATCCACCTGATTCCACTTGATACATTTCTGCAAAAGTGGTGGTGTGTTTGCCCGAAAAATGAGCTTCTGATATTTCACCAATTCGTAAATCAATTCGGGGATCTATGCATTTTACGATTGAACTTTTGCCAACACCACTGTTTCCAGCAAAAAGCACTTGTTTTTCTTTGATTTCCTCGTTTAAAAACTGATAGGTTTCGGATTCAAGAGTAGAAATAAAATGACAAGGATATCCAATACTTTCGTATATTTCCTTCCAAATTTGCATCGTTAATTTAGACTCTTCGCTATATACATCAATTTTGTTGAATAAAATTGTAACGGGAATTCTGAAAGACTCTGCAGAAACTAAAAAACGGTCAATAAAACCTAATTGCGTAGTGGGTTGTTCAATCGTAACCACTAAATAGATACAATCAATATTGGAAGCGAGAATTTGCTTTTGTTTACTGAGATTGGTTGATTTTCGAACCAAATAATTGAGTCTTGGTTCAACCGTTTCAATTGTAAATAATTCTTCGTCATCGTTTTTTTCTTCACGTAAAATCACTCGATCTCCAACTGCAACAGGATTAGTTGTTCTCAATCCCTCAAGTCTAAACTTTCCTCGAATACGCGCTGTAATTTCAACACCATTGTCCATTAAAACCGTATAAAATTTACCTGTAGATTTTAGAACAATTCCGATTGACATTTATTCTGGTTTTAAGGAACTTTTACCCAATTTGTAATAATAGGATGGGAGGCAAATTGTTTTTGGTTGGATGCTTTTAGGTCTTCCCAAAGTTGATTAATTCCGCTCTGTAAAGCTGTGGTTTCCTCCGTAAATCCATCAAAAATCGCTTGACTATCAGAAAAATAAGATTTAACGAAATTTGTATCAAAGTCACCCGAACAGAAGGCTGGATGAGTGAGCACATATTTGCCAAAATCTAGGGTGGTTTTTAGTCCTGAAATTTCGAAATCATCAATTGCTACTACACATTTCCTAATTGCCTCATCACGGTCTTTACCCCAAACGACTAATTTCGCGATCATTGGATCGTAGTAAATCGGAATTTCCATACCTTCTTCAAAAGCACCATCCACACGTACTCCATCACCAGAAGGCAAACGATAGCGATTTAATGTTCCGATATCAGGGATAAAGCCATTTAGTGTATCCTCAGCATACACACGGATTTCAATCGCATGACCATTGATTTCCAGCTCATCTTGTAGTTTAGGTAATCGTTCTCCTCTCGCTACTCTTATTTGCCATTCAACTAAATCGAGTCCAGAAATTTCTTCTGTTACCGGATGTTCCACTTGTAAACGTGTATTCATCTCTAAGAAAAAGAAATCTAAATTGGCATCTAATAAAAACTCAACTGTTCCAGCACCTTCGTAGTTACATGCTTTACAAACAGCGACGGCAGCTTCCCCCATGCGCTGACGCAATTCGGGACTAACTATCGCACTTGGTGCCTCTTCAACTACTTTTTGGTGTCGTCGTTGGATAGAACATTCTCGTTCAAAAATATAAACGGTATTTCCCTGTTGATCAGCAAATACTTGTATTTCTATGTGTCTGGGTTTGGTAACAAATTTTTCGATAAAAACGGCATCATCCCCAAACGAATTGCGTGCTTCACTTTGAGCAAGGTTCATTTGTTCTTCAAATTCATCGGAATTTTCAACCAAACGCATTCCTTTTCCACCGCCACCGGCAGATGCTTTTATTAATATGGGGTAGCCAACTTTTTCTGCAATTTTTTTAGCTTCATCAATATCTGTAATTGCATGGTCAACACCTGGAACCAATGGAACACCAAACTCCTTAACTGCTTGCTTAGCACTTAATTTATCTCCCATAACTTCCATAGATTCTGGGGAAGGACCGATCAACTTAATTCCTGCTGCTTTTACTTTTCGGGCAAAACCAGCATTTTCAGATAAAAAACCATATCCAGGATGAATTCCATCCACGCCAAGTTTTTTGCAATAATCTAAAATTTTGTCTTGATTTAAGTAACTTTCAGAGGAGGGACTTGCCCCCAAATAGACGGCCTCATCAGCTTCTTTGACATGTGGGGCATCTTTATCTGCATCTGAATAAACAGCTACGGTGGAAATATTCATTTTTCGAAGGGTTCGAATAACTCTTCGTGCAATTTCTCCTCGATTAGCAATCAGTACTTTTTTCATAGAATTAAGCTTTGTTTCTCAAAAGTAAATATTGAAATTGAATTAAATGGTAGATAAGGACTTAAATATTAATGAAAAATGAGTCACCACTTAATTCAAGTAAAAAGAGATTGAATTAACCGGAAATACAGTAATAGGTACGATTCATATAACAGTCAAATCAAACGGGTAAGTTGTTTTTGTGTAGAATTATTCTTTCAATTGCTTATCATTTGGAAGCTTATCAATGGGAGAATCCTTATTTTCTTTAGCATCAGAAACTTTAATTTGTCTTTTATTTCGTTTCGTTTTAACCTTTTTATTTCTTTTGGGTCTAAAGATATCCAGAAAAGACTGAATGAGTTGAAAATCGTTCCACCCATTGAATTCTTCCTGGTAGTTTAAACCTGCCCCTTGAGAAAACAATCCAGCGGATTGATTTACAGTGTTTCGATTTGATTCATTGAAAGCATTCACGCGGAAGGTCCCTTTTTCGTTGATTAAATATTCCACTCGCACGTCACCAATAATCGTGTTTTTAGACGCTGTTGATGAACTTGTTTCAGAATTATTGGATCCAGTTTCTACACCCACAGAGGTTGTAATGATCAACCGGTCCTCAAAAAAGCGTTTTTCAGCAATTAACTCTATGTCTGAATCGATGTTCATTTTCATTTTAAATTCTTCTGAGGCTTTTGATAACAAGTCGTTTATTTGTGCTTCTGCTAAATCTAATGCTGCTGATCCACTGGCTGAAATATTTCCTTTCAAGGGTTGAAAACGATTAAAAACAAGAAGTGAGAAAAACTGTCGATTTATTTCACTTTGTTCATCTAAAACTCGATTGAGTAATGCTTTTCCGGTTTCGGGCAGATTTTGTTCAGCTTTTAAATTAAACGAGATTTCAGGTTTTGTAAGTTGTCCCTTCAAAAGTAATTCGCAATTCACAGGTTGATTAGCAAGCGTTGTTTCCTCGAGCTCTGGTGCTAATGCCCCATAGTCAGATTTAGTTTTGAAAGAAGTTGTAATATTAACGACTGCATCATAGATATTGTCTGACCATTCTATATAACTTCCTTGATCAATGTTAAATTCTTTTTTTATCTGACCCATGGCAAAATTGTAAGTACTTCCTTTTTCAATGTTGTACTTTCCTGTCATTTTAATGTCATTGTCCTTATCATCTATTTTCATCCCGATTTTCCCGCTTCCAAAACAGATGATTTTATCTTGTGTTTGATCGTTGAACACCACATTTAATTCCGTTTCCGGTGTGACTTCAAAATTTAAATCAAGTTTTACTCCGGATAGATCTATTTTTTTCAGCGAATCATCTGAATTATTTGACTTAGTGAATGTAATAAAATCATCTCCTTCTTCAACTTCTGAAACACCATATAACGGAAGCGTGAGCTTACTTCCTTTGCTGGTTTTAATATCAACTGCAATATCTAATTGATCAGTATTGCCAGAAATATTGCAACTTCCCGTACCATAAACCTTTCCATAATAATAATCACCGTCTTTGTATTTGGTATTCAATACGAGAAAACGTTTGGAGGCATTAAGTCGTTCCAAGATATCAATACCAATGTCATAGTTCCATTTTCCAAGGAAGTTATAAAGTCCAAAATTTAAATACGCTCTGTTGTTTTCTTCATCCACCAATTCTATTTTATCTCCATACACATCATTGTCCATTAAGTTGAATTTACCCGATAATGCCATGGTTGTTCCTAATATTTCAACTTTAGCTTTAGCACGTTTCAAAAATAATTCTCTACTATGAAATTTAGGTTTATTGGGTGTACCGGTAATTTTAACAATCCCAGATATATCTCCTCGAATATTGCTGATAACATCTTTATCTACGTATGCATTGGCAAATGAGATATCGAACTCTCTGAATTTAAGGTTGAAATCGAGATTTTCTTTAGCACGTTTGAAATAGTACTTCCCGTCATATTCAAAATTGGTTTTACCCTTGTTTTTAATAATCCCACTTAAGTCTAAATAATCTCTTTTTGGGTCCCAGTCCACATTTACACGGATATCTCCAACAGCCTGTGTTTTCAGTTGAAGTTGATCAATATCCAATGTGCTTTTAATGGAAAGATTATTTATTGGATCCGATACCCTTCCTGTTCCATTCAGCATTCCGCTTAAACCTTGTCGTAATCCGAGTATTTGATCGATTTCAGCCAAGTTAATGTTCTCTAATTTATAATCTAAAAAATCATTTGTTAAGCTTGAAAGATTTCCATCTAGCCCAATTTTTTGATTATTATTGGATAGAAGGAAATTTTCAATTGAAATTAATTCCGGACTATAAGAAATGTATGAAGATTCGCTGATTTTCCAGATTTGACTATTGATTGAAAATGCAGATTCATTTAAATTTATTTCGAAATTACTTGCATCTTTGATTGTTGTCAACCAAGAAAGATTAGAGTTGATATTATCCGTCGTTGTCCAGTTTATGTTAGAGGACAATAAATCTCGTCTTATTCCTTCATTTTGAGTATTAAAGTTTATATCATTGAATTTGACTTTATTCCCATAATTGACATCAAACAAATCTAATTTAACATCAAGTTTATCTTTGTTAATGATTTGTTTTAACTCAATTTTTCCGATTTTCATATTATCAAATGATAAACCTTCCGAAGAATACATTTTAAGTTCAAAATTTTCATCCTTTGCACTATATGAACCGTTAATCGTAGTGCCATTTGATATTGAAAAATTTTTTACCCCGGGTAACATCTTACCTAATAAATTACTTGTATTTAGAATGGTTAAATCGTAGGTGAAATGATTGTTTTTGCTCACATTCTTCTTCGGAAATGACTTAGAAAGAAACGGGAAAGCTATTGATATCTGGTTAGTGAATTCATTCCCTATACTTTTTAGATCAAATTTTCCAATTACCTCCAATTCAATTAAACTATCACTGACAATTTTAAATTTATCCTCCAGCTTTCCACGAGTGATACTGAGTTCGAACCTAGGAATTTCAATCTCTTCCTTTCCTTCTTTATAGACAAAACCTGTGAAAATTACTTTTCCACTCATTGTTGTAGGATTTAATCCTTGCAAATCAACATCAATATTTGATTTTAAACTTGATGCTTTTGTAGAACGTGCAAGGTTTAAACTATTTAATAATGCTTCGGTGAGATTTACTTTGAATTTTAATTTTTTATCTCCTTTTAAATCAACATAACCTACGTAGGTAAGTTTTAATATATCATCATCCAGAGCAATTTCCGATTGGAAAACTTGATTGATAAGAGAACCATTTGTAATTGTTGCATTATTGATTGAGTAGTCTTGATAATCAATTTGGTTTATTTTTCCGTTTAATTGAGCGATATCAAAATTCCCTGTTGGATAATAGGTAGATTGTATACTTACCTTACCATCAATTGTTTTCAATGAATTATCCGCCAAAAGTTCACCAATTTTAAAATCAATTAATTCAATGTCATCTCCATTTTTGGTTTCAGAATTTAACCCAATAGTTCCATTATTATTTGAAATGTGAAATGGGGAGTTAAGTTTCACTTCTCCCAATTTTGTTTTGGTGTTTTCAAAGAAAATGGCTAAATCTGCTGGTTTTCCTTGAATGTTGAAATTTTTTGTTTCAAAAAAACCAAGGCGTTCAACTTCTTTTCCCAAATTCAAGTTCTTCATTCCAGCTGACTTTGGCAACTTAAAAGACGTTAAATCCTCAACAGAAATGTATGCGTACTGAATGGTTTCATTGATTTCAAGTTCATTGATTTTAGTGAAATTAGGTAAAACAAAATCTCCTTCAATTTTGGAGACTTTACCAAATCCTAATCGAAAATCAGAGAGTGATAATTGATTCACAGTATTTGAAATATTTCCTTCAAGCCGAACGAAATCTAACATGCCTTGCGTTTCGGAGGTAAAAAAAGCAATTTCTTCCAATGCAATTGATGACTGAAGAATGTTTGCGTCAAATTTTACTTTGTTTTCAAAATCCTCAAAATCAGATTGTTTTGTATAGAGTAGATTGAATTTACTGGCTGAAATATCCGATTGATTGGTGCAGATGTCTATGTCACTTAAGAATAAACCTTTTTTATTTATTTTAAGATTTGTAGAGAGTTGATTGATGGTAAAACCCGATCTTTCTTTCAACTTAAATTCAATGATATTTGCTTGAAAATCAGAAAGATTAATTTTAAAGTCTGTCGCTTTTAACGAAAGACTTGAAATTGCTAAATGGTTCCAGTCAATCCCGTTTGAATTTAGTTTCTTTCTATTATCGTCGTATTTAAATCGTATGTCACTTAATTCAAGTCGATTAATACTGAAATCAAATGGTTTGGAATCACTTTTACTTTCTGAACTAAAATACTCTTCGATAAAAGCGTAATTGAAAACACCCGTATTTTTAGCCCGATTTATTTTAATCGTTCCTTGGGAAAGTTGCACTTTGTCTAAACTAAAAACTTGTTTATCGAGATCTAGCAAATTTATAGTTACAACCAGTGATTTAATTAATGCCAATGTATCCTTTTGCTGATCCTCCACATATAATTGATTTAACTCCGCACGATCAAAAAATAAGATGTCGACTTTATCAATTTGTATTCTTGTATTTAATTCATTGGAGAGGATACTTGTAGCTATTGATGCCAAGTAGGTTTGAAACGTAGATGTTCGAATAACAAATGCAAGCAGAAAAAATGCAATGAGCAACCATTCGAGGATAATCCCCGTTGTTCTCCCAATGATTTTAAATATCTTTGCCATCTATTTACGTTAATTTACAAAGTTAATCAATATTGGCGCAAACAAAAACATATATTTTAGGTATAGAATCCTCGTGTGATGATACTTCCGCAGCTGTGTCTTTGAATACGCAAATCTTATCTAACGTAATTGCGACGCAAAAGATACATGAACAATATGGAGGAATAGTTCCTGAACTTGCCAGCAGAGCTCATTTGCAGAATATTATTCCTGTTGTCACAGAAGCGTTGAAACAAGCAGGGATAAGCTTACAAGATCTTGATGCCATTGCCTTTACGAAAGGTCCGGGTTTATTAGGCTCACTGATAGTAGGAACATCCTTTGCCAAAGCTTTGAGTTTATCGCTCAATAAACCATTGATTGATGTGCACCACATGAAAGCGCATATTATGGCTCATTTTATTGATAATGAACGCAATAGAAAGCCTTCTTTTCCATTTTTATGCTTAACTGTTTCCGGTGGACATACCCAAATTGTAAAAGTCTCTTCTTTTCAGAAAATGGAGGTTATTGGAAGTACAATTGACGATGCAGCAGGTGAAGCATTTGATAAATGTGGGAAAATCATGGGGCTTGTTTATCCCGGAGGACCATTAATCGATAAATTGGCGCAGATCGGAGATCCAAAGCGATTTCAATTTTCTAAACCAAAAGTGGATGGACTCAATTTTAGTTTTAGTGGGTTAAAAACTTCTTTTTTATATTTTATTCAAGGGGAAACTAGAAAAAACGCGAATTTCATCCAAGAAAATTTGATTGATTTGTGTGCTAGTCTACAGCAAACGATTCTAGATATTTTATTCATAAAATTGGAACTTGCTGTTCAACAAGAAGGAATTACACAAATTGCAATTGCAGGTGGAGTTTCAGCGAATCAAGGTTTGCGCGATAGATTACAAGACTATGAGAAAATGAAAGGTTGGAATATTTATGTCCCTGAATTTCAATTTTGCACAGATAATGCTGGAATGATTGCTGTGGCTGGTTATTATCATTATCTGGAATCTGAATTTACTGATCTGAGTGTTAACTCAGAAGCAAGGATAAGTTTATTCTAAATTTTACAGATCTTTTGTCTTGAACGCACGATTTATATTTTTTTTTCGTTATCTTAGGAATCTAAATCGATTTTTATGGAAGCTCAATTAATTCAAAAGGAAGAAATCTCGTCGTTATCTTTTACTAATCCAATCAAAATCAGTCAACATCCTGATTTGATTCATCAGATTGAGCAGGCAACAATTTTGGGAAATGCGCATCATTCTAAAGTTTCCATTTATTTTCATGATGACACGAACCTTAAGAAGGTAGAGACAACAATTTGGGCGGCTGGCTCCAAATTTATTTGTCTCAAAGGTGGTGTTTGGATTCCTATTAGCCGTCTTGTGGAGATTAAAATGTAAATTTGTGTTTTACTTTTCAAAATGAGATTTTTTTTAATTCTGTTTCTATTGTTGTGTAACTATTCCATGGCTCAAAGCGTTGTGAAATGGTCTGGTAATTATTCAAAAAAAACGGATGAAGTTATTTTGACTGCTACTATTGAGAAAAATTGGCATTTATACAGTCAATATATTTCCCCCAACGCTGGACCTGTCGCAACCAAAATAACATTTTTAAAAAATAAAAAAGTAAAAATAAAAGGAAAGCCGTTAGAAGAAAATGTTCATGCTTATTACGATGAGAATTTCATGGCGCATTTGTCGGTTTTTGATGATAAGGCCATTTTCAGGCAGAAAATCAAAGTGAAAAAAAGTACAGATCTTAAATTGGTAATAACTTACATGGTTTGTGACGATAGTAGGTGTTTACCTCCAACTGATGAAACATTGACAATAAAAATTGAAAAATAATGAAAATATTTAGTTTTGTTTTTTCTTTTATGTTGCTTACGCTAAGTAATTTAGTGTACAGTCAAATTGATAATCCAGAAGATAAAGTGAAAGCCATATTTAGCTTGGAGCAAAATGGGTGCGAGGCTTATGTGGTTGCAAAAATAACCGTTGTTCCAGGTTGGCATATAAATTCAAACAAACTTCCTGCTGGTTCTTTTTCCATTCCAACTCAATTGAATATTAATCCATTGGTTGGGGTAACTGTTGTTCCGGGGGTGATTGAACCAAAACCTGTAATTGAAAATAATACGGATATTGATGAGATTTTGAGTTATCACAAAGGAAGTTTTATCATTAAACGAAAATTAGTGCTTTTCTCTCCAACAGATTTTGTTATCACAGGATCCTTTTCATTTCAAACGTGTAATGATGTTAAATGCCTGCCTGAATATTCGATGAAGTTTTCTTTACAGGCAAAAGGTTGTGCTTTAAGTAAGGAAAAAACAGATAGTATAATTGCGCAATCAACCCTAGCTACTGAAAATGCGGTAGCTGAAAAGAAAAGTGATGAATCCACTGAATTAGGTTCCGCAAATGTATCAAATGGAACTACTGGAAACGGTAAATCAATGCTCTTGATTTTTGTATTATCCTTTTTGAGTGGATTTGCAGCATTGCTAACCCCTTGTGTTTTCCCGATGATTCCAATGACAGTAAGTTTTTTCACAAAAACAAGTAAAAATAAAGCGAGGGGAATAAGAAATGCTATTTTCTATGGATTGTCCATTATTGCAATTTATGTCATTTTAGGTACTGTGGTTACAGCCATTTTTGGTCCTGCAGCGCTGAATGCACTGTCAACGAATGTTTGGTTCAATGTTATCTTTTTTATACTACTAGTTGTTTTTGCTGTTTCCTTCATGGGGGCGTTTGAAATTACATTACCCAATTCTTGGTTGAACAAAGCAGATCAAGCATCTGATAAAGGAGGTTTTATCGGTATATTCTTTATGGCATTGGCACTAGCATTGGTATCATTTTCATGTACTGGACCAATCGTTGGAACTTTATTAGTTGAGTCAGCATCCATCGGTGGAATCGCTCCCTTTGTTGGAATGTTTGGATTTTCATTAGCCCTGGCCTTGCCTTTTACATTGTTCGCTGCTTTTCCGGGATGGATGAATTCACTTCCGAAATCAGGTGGTTGGTTGAATACAGTAAAGGTGTTTTTAGGATTTCTTGAGCTAGCGTTGGCATTTAAATTTTTATCAACTGCTGATTTGGTTTCTCAATCACATTTATTGGAAAGAGAATTGTTTTTAGCCATTTGGATTGGCATATTTACCGTACTCGCAATTTATTTATTTGGCGGATTTAAACTGCCTCACGATAGTCCATTAGAAAGATTATCGGTTGGACGAGTATTGTTAGGAACCACGACTTTGATATTTGTTGCTTATTTAATTCCGGGAATGTGGGGCGCTCCGTTAAAATTGATTAGTGGTTTTCCACCTTCTCCCACTTATAGTGAATGGAAACAATCAAGTTCATCCAATAAGGCTAGTCAATCCGCAGAACATGTTGAAGGAATGCATGAAGGAGTGCATGGAATCATGATGTTTGACGATTATGATCAAGCCTTAGCCTATGCAAAAAAGATAAATAAGCCACTCATGCTTGACTTTACCGGTTGGGGTTGTCAAAATTGCCGAAAAATGGAAGAAACGGTTTGGAATGCCGAAGGTGTTTTATCTATTTTGAAGGATAAAGTTGTTGTTGCCTCCTTGTATGTTGATGAAAAAAAGGAATTGCCTGCTTCAGAACATAAGGAATCGGAATATGCTCCGGGAAAAAAGATGTCAATTACGCAAGTGGGACATAAATGGGGATTTCTTCAAATGAGTCGGTATAAAAGTAATTCACAACCTCATTATAGAATGCTTTCTCCCGATGGAAAAGATTTAGCTAATGGTTCGGCAGATTTTGAACACCATGGAAATGCCGAAGCATTCAAAAAATGGTTGGAAGAAGGATTGAAGTTGGCGAAGTAAGATTGAAAATCAGAAGCTATATTTTACTTGTATACACGATACTAAAGCTGCGGTTTCTGTGCGTAATCGATTTTCGCCTAATGTTATAGATTCGTATCCTGTGGTAAGTGCTAATTCAATTTCTTCGAGCGTAAAATCACCTTCTGGACCTATTACTATTACCTTGTTTTGATGAAAAACATCAATCTTTATTTTTTCTCCTTCTCGACAATGCGCTATTAAACCAGATGGATATTGTTTCAAAAAATCTTTCCATTTTGTGAGACCTACAATTTCGGGAACAAAATAGCGACCAGATTGCTTCACAGCCGCTATAGCCGTTTTCTCCAATCGATCTAATTTGATTTCGCGTCGTTCACTGTTTTGACAAAGAAGTAAACTCAACTTTGTTAACCCAATTTCGGTAGCTTTTTCAATAAGCCACTCCAGCCGATCCATATTTTTTGTTGGCGCAACGGCAATGTGAATTGTTTTTTCAATAGGATGAATGGTGATTTTTTCGATTTTAACAGTGCATCGTTTGGGATGTGCCTCAATGATAGTAGTTATTGCCGAAATCCCATTACCATTAAATAGTTCTATCGAATCATTTTCCTTTAATCGCATCACCTGAATACCATGCTTGGATTCAGCTTCAGATAAAGTGAGTAGAGTAGTGGCCTCTATTAATTCGGGTGTGTAAAATCGATGCATTAGTGAAGTAATCGATAGGTAAGTTCTTGCATTAATTCTCCTTCAGGAACATTATTGCTGTTCACTCCCTTGGATTTTAAATCAAACTCATAAAGTATTTCAATGTTTGCAGCAATTTTCTTTGGAGCAAACTTACCAGCTGCCTGAATTAATTCACCAGCAACAAATGGATGTACTTTCAGCGAATTAGCAATAAATTCTCTTGATTTATTCTGTGCAAAATGTACGCGCATAAGCTGGGTGAAAAACTTAAATAAATTGGAAACTATATTCGTTAGATCTGCTGCTTTTGGATTTTGGTTAAAATAATGAACAATTTTATTCGCTTTTGTGATGTCTAGTTTGGCTAGTGCATTTGTTAATTCATACACGTTGTAATCTTTTGAAATCCCAATGTTTTCTTCGATGTGCACTTCGTTAATCGTGGTACCTTTTTCTACTAACAGGGATAGTTTGTCGATTTCGTTCACCAATCGCGATAAATCATTGCCTACATTTTCCGCCAATAACATAGTTGCTTTCGAGGAAATCATAAAGCCTTTTGACTTTAGGTAATTTACAATCCAATCTGGTAATTGATATTCGCGTATTTTTTCTGATTTAAAAACGACTCCTTTTTTAGAGGATTCTTTCAGAAATTTTTTCCGAGCATCAATTGTCTTGTATTTATAGCAAACAACAAGAATGGTCGTATCAAGCAGATTTTCAACGTACGATTCCAGTTGCTCTACGAGCTTAAAATCTTGTGCTTCTCTAACAACAACCAGCCTTCTTTCTGCCATCATGGGGTACCCTTTCAATTCACTAATTAGTGAAAGTAAGTCAGCGTCTCTGCCATAAACGATAGTTTGATTAAAATCTCGTTCATGTTCTTCCAAAGCAAATTCTTCTATCGCTTCTGCTATTTTATCAATGAAATAAGGTTCCTCACCATGTAAAATATATATAGGTTTAAAATCCTTATTTTTTATAGAAGAAAGAAGTTGTTTGAAATCCATTGATTCAAAATTACAAAACACAATGGGATTTGCGATTTAAACTATCTAAAAATTTACCGTTTAATTGAAAGAAGTAATGGTCTTCTTTTTACCTTTGTTTCAATAATGAACAAATACGACTATTAACCCGTTTAATAATTAAAATGAAACAATTCCAAATACCGGAATTTTACCGATCGTCAATAATTGCAAAAGTTAAAGCAAAGCGTAGATTAGACGACCCTAGAAAAAAGGATTTTTCGCCAACCATATTAAATTTTGGTAGGTTGCGTTTATTGATTGCTCGCCATTTTGGTTTTTGTTACGGAGTTGAAAATGCAATTGAAATCGCGTATCGTGCATTATCCGAAAACCCTGGTAAACGTATTTTTTTATTAAGTCAAATGATTCATAACCCAGATGTTAATGATGATTTGTTAGCTAATGGGATTCAATTTCTTCAAGATACAACGGGAAAACAGCTCATTCCTTTTGAAACTTTGGCTAAATCTGATATTGTTTTAATACCTGCATTTGGAACAACAATTGAAATTGAAAATAGATTAATTGCACAAGGAATTGATGTTCAACAATACAATACAACTTGCCCCTTTGTTGAAAAAGTATGGAATCGGTCTGAAAAGTTGGTAGAACTCAGCCACACAATTATTATTCACGGTAAATACAATCACGAAGAAACCAGAGCAACATTCTCTCGATCAACACAAAATGGTAAAGCTTTGATTTTAAAAGATTTAAATGAAGCTAAGCTCCTAGCTGAATATGTCAAGGGTAAGAAAAGTTCGGAAGATTTTTACATTGATTTTGCAGGAAAATACTCTGAGGGATTTGATGTGTTAAAAGATTTGTCCAAATTAGGGGTGGTGAATCAAACAACCATGCTAGCGACTGAAACCCAAGAGATTACTGATTTTTTGCGTGAAATTATGATTGAGAAATTCGGTTTGGCTGATATAAAAAATCATATGGCAGATACCCGTGATACCCTTTGTTATGCAACAAATGATAATCAGTCATCAACACTTGGTTTATTGGAAGAATCTGCTGATTTTGGGATTGTGGTTGGTGGATACAATAGCTCTAATACAATGCATTTAGTGGAAATATTAGAAAAAAAATATCCTGTCTTTTTTGTGCGTGGTGCAACAGAATTAAATTCGAAAACGGAGGTTACTCATTTTAACATTCATTCCAAAATAATTGAAAAAACACTTGATTTTATTCCTTTAAAAGAGTCTGTTACCATTGCAATAACCTCTGGAGCATCTTGTCCGGATGCTAGTGTGGACCAAGTAATTAAGCGTCTGTTGGAGATTTTTGAGGTAGAAGAAAGTATTGAACAAATTTTAAATTAACTTCAGCCTAAAAACGAAATTACAATAGGCATATTTCGATTCTTTTGTACTCCAAATAGTCACATTTGATAGATTCAGTAACTAAAGATCAAATTGATTGTAGCCCAAATAGATGAAGCTTTTTTCCACCTTTTATTCGACAGTTATTTCAATATTGCTATTATCTTTGTAGTTGAAAAAAAATAAGTATGTCAGCAATAGCAAATGAAATGGATGTTCTACAAATGTTAGAGCAGTTGGGTATTGAATCTGAAAATAATGGTGCTTCTACCGGAGGTAAATGGTTTAAAACACGTGGTGCTAAAATAGAATCAATTTCTCCAGTTGATGGAAAGTTAATTGCATCTGTAAATTCGGCAACAGAAGCTGATTATGAGGCAATTGTACTAAAAGCGCAAGAAGCTTATGTTCAATGGAAAGCTATTCCAGCGCCGAAAAGAGGTGAAATCGTGCGTCAATTAGCTGAGAAAATTCGATTTTACAAGGAGCCACTTGGTCGTTTGGTTTCCTATGAAATGGGAAAATCCTTACAAGAGGGCTTAGGTGAAGTTCAAGAAATGATTGATATCTGTGATTTTGCAGTTGGCTTATCTCGTCAATTATATGGACTAACAATGCATTCAGAACGACCAGGTCACAGAATGTATGAGCAATATCATCCGTTGGGAATTGTTGGAATTATTTCAGCCTTTAATTTCCCAGTAGCAGTTTGGAATTGGAACACAGCATTAGCATGGGTTTGTGGTGATGTTTGTATTTGGAAACCATCCGAAAAAACACCTTTGACGGCAATTGCTTGTCAACAAATCACGAAAGAAGTTTTTGATGCAAATGATGTTCCTGAAGGTGTTTCTTGTTTGGTTATTGGTGGAGCGGAAATTGGAAAACTAATGGCGGAAGATGCGCGAATTCCTTTAATTTCTGCAACAGGGTCGACAAGAATGGGTAAATCTGTTGGTGCAGCTGTAGGTGCTCGATTAGGAAGATCTTTGTTGGAATTGGGTGGAAATAACGCTATTATTATTGCTCCAACTGCTGACTTGAAAATGGTTGTTCCTGGTGCCGTATTTGGTGCCGTTGGTACAGCTGGACAACGTTGTACATCAACACGAAGATTGATAGTACACGAAACAATTTATGACAAAGTAAAAGAAGCATTGGTTAAAGCGTATGGTCAATTACGAATTGGAGATCCATTGGATCAAAATAATCACGTTGGTCCCTTGATTGATTCCGATGCGGTTGCAAATTATGTGGATGCCATTGAAAAAGCAAAAGCTGAAGGAGGAAAAATAGTGGTTGAAGGTGGAGTTTTAAGCGGTGAAGGTTATGAATCTGGATGTTATGTGAAGCCGGCAATCATTGAAGCTGAAAATCATTTTAAAATTGTTCAACATGAAACTTTTGCGCCAATTCTTTATATCATGAAGTATTCTGGTGGTCTAGAAAATGCAATTCGTTTTCAAAATAATGTACCTCAGGGTCTTTCTTCAGCAATAATGACAAATGATTTGAAAGAAGCAGAAGCATTTTTATCTAATGCAGGTTCTGATTGTGGTATTGCAAATGTAAATATTGGCACATCTGGAGCGGAAATTGGTGGAGCATTTGGAGGCGAGAAAGAAACGGGTGGTGGTAGAGAATCTGGCTCAGATGCTTGGAAAGTGTACATGAGACGTCAAACAAATACGATTAATTATTCTGATAGTTTGCCTTTGGCTCAAGGGATTAAATTTGATTTATAAGTAATTCAAACCATAGAAAGCGGACATATATTCCGCTTTTTTTATCTCGACCAACTAAATGATTTTTTCAGTTATCGAATTATTTTATTTCCAACTATGATTCAGCATATTAAACGAGTGGTTTCTGATTTAATCAATAAAACCAAGTCAAATCAAGAGATTTTCTCCAAAATTTACAAGAAAAATTACTGGGGGGGTGAAAATGACCAACCATTTTATTCGGGAGAAGGCACCTATGTGGAAGATTTAAGTTTGTACACCGAATCTTTGTTGAAATTCATTCAAGAAAATCAAATAAAATCCATCTGTGAAATTGGGTGCGGAGATTTTCATGTGTCGAAAAAATTAGTTGAAAAGATTTCTGTAAATTATACTGGTATTGACGTGGTGCCTGATTTAGTAAATCACCTTAATCAACAATTTTCTGCAGAAAATATCAACTTTATTTGTTTGGATGCGGCATCGTTAAATGCTAAATTGCCTCAAGTAGATTTGTGTATTATTCGCCAAGTATTACAGCATTTAAGTAATAACCAAATCCAACAGATTTTAAAGAATACGAGTCATATTCCAAATTTGATAATTACAGAGCATGTTCCTGTAAATCCAGTTGTGTATAATGCTGATAAAGTGTCGAATGGATACATTAGATTACAAAATAAAATTCCATCTGGAATATTTCTAGATAAACCGCCTTTTAATAAAGCAATTGAAGCCGATTTATTGCATATTAAGTTGAATGATAAAAATGCTGAATGTCAACTTATTGAAGCAGAGTTAATCACTTCTTGGATTAAACAATAACGATTTCAAACGAAATAAAGTCCTTCTTTAAATTGAATTTTGTTTTCATGTAACATTAGTCGCAAGATTTTTTTGACTTGTTCATTATTTATTCCGAAAGCAATTTCGACTTCTTCTAGCGACTTTTTTTCTCGTAACAAGTCAATTAAGGCTTCCTTTAAAAGTTTAAATTCACCTTCTTTCCTTTTCGAGGTTTGGCAGACATCGCAGATTCCACAAGTCGTTGATTCTTGACCAAAATAACTGATTAATTGTTGCGATCGACAGGTGTCTGTCCGAAGATAACCAATGGCTGCTTGTAATTTATCAGTAGCATAGCTCTTCTTATTTTGATACGCCTCAGGATACAATTGTAGGTAATCATCAGGAAGTCTTTCATGTAGAAAAGTTATTTTCGGTAAATCATTTTGCCAAATAATATCAGCAATTCCATACTTTTCTAACGATTTTAATTGTAAGTCTATTTCTTTTTTCGTAAGTGTCAACTGATCTAAGAGGCGATGGGTTTTTAACGGAACATGTTCCTCAAATGAGGCTGTAAAATTTCGTAAAATAACACTGATAAGCGGTCTAAAATTCTCATACTTAATTTGGAAATTATACAATTCAAGATTACTGACATTCCATTGCAAGGTGGTGTCTTGAAAAGCATTTTCATTTAGTTGAATGTCCCCATTTGACTCAAGAATTTTTAGGGAATTAAAAGTCTGATTCATTTCTAGTTTGTAAGTTTGACAAAACAAGGATAAATCAATAGGATAGGTCTCGTTTTCTCCAGATCCAATCGCAACCTTAAGAAAGCTACACAATGCCCGATAGGTTGTTTTTACCGTTTCTATTGGTGGAAATTGAGCTGTTAATCGATTTTCTAAATCAGTGATATCTCGCTCTTCATAAAACACTGCCGTTCGAGAATTCAATCCATCTCTACCAGCACGGCCAGCTTCTTGGTAATAGGCTTCAATACTTGGCGGGAATTCGAAATGAGCTACAAATCGAACATCTGGTTTGTCTATTCCCATTCCAAAAGCATTGGTTGCTACCATTAATTGAAAATCATTTCCCATCCAACCATTTAACATTTTACTTCGCTCTTCACGATCCAAACCTCCATGATAAATTCCACATCTAATATTGTTTGATAGTAAAACACGTGCAAAATCCTTAACACTTTTTCGAGTTTGACAGTAAACAATTCCACTTTTATTTTGAAAGTTTTTAATAAAATTTAATAGGTTATTTATTTTATTTTCAGACTTATAAACCTCGTAACTTAAGTTTTTTCTTTCAAAGGAAGATTCATGAATTTTTGGGTTTTTTAATTTAAGTTGTTCAGCAATATCTTTTTTTACTTTTGAGGTTGCAGTAGCTGTCAATGCCATTACTGGAATAGTGGGTTGGAGTTCTCTCAAGCGTGAGATTAATCGAAAAGAGGGTCTAAAATCATGACCCCATTCAGAAATACAATGTGCCTCATCAACAACTAGTAGCGAAATGCGCATTAATTTAAATCGTTCTTGAAATAAGGCAGATTGAATGCGTTCGGGAGAAGTATACAAAAAATCAATTCCACCAAAGCGAGCATTATCCAATAAAATATCAATTTCTCGATAGGTCATTCCGCTGGTTATAGCCTTAGCTCGAATCCCTTTGGAGACTAAATTCTGTACTTGATCCTGCATCAAGGCGATCAGGGGAGAAATTACAACGGTGATTCCTTCACGCGCCAAACCAGGCACCTGAAAACAGATAGATTTACCACCGCCTGTAGGGAGAAGTGCTAAAACATCATGCCCATAAATAGCATCGTCAATAATTGATTCTTGAGACAATCGAAATGCATCGAAACCCCAGTATTTTTTTAATATTTCAATGCTCTTTTTCACTCTTTTTTAAGAAATTCAAAGGTAAGCAAAAGGGATTTGCATTGGTCGATTTCTTTTTGAACATTATTAAATTTATATTGTTTTGACTAAAATTTAAGTAGCTGTCAAATAAGGTTGTAAAATTTGTATTATATTTACAATACATCAAAAAAAGTAACATGCCTGGGTTAAAATTTAGAGTTTTATTAGATTCTGAAAAAAACGAAGAGATTTTTAGGGATATTTTGATTCGTGATACGGATGATTTTGAATCCTTTTACACGGCAATTAAAAAGTCTTTTGGATTCAATGGTCAGGAGATGGCAAGTTTTTATGTTTCCAATGATTCTTGGGACAAAGGACATGAAATTAGCTTAGTTGATCTTTCTTATGGCGATGAATCAGTTGATTCGCTCCCGACCGTGATGAATCAAGCAAAAATTAAAGATTTTTTGGAAGAACCTGATCAAAAATTTATTCTTGTCTACGATTTTATGAAAATGTGGATTTTTCTAATTGAATTGATTGGTTTCGATCGTTCTGAGCCTGAGACACCGGAAATATTATTAGCTATGGGCATAGCGCCTTTAGAGGGTTCTAAATTTGAAATGAATGATACTTTGTTCAACGGAGATGAAGTTGCGGGTTTTGATGAGGTTGATGAAGATGATGAAGATGGAGATAACTTTGGGTTCAATGACTTTGAAAATGGTTATTCAGACGATGATTATAGTAATTATTAACTGATGAATACAAATAATACAGACCCAATTGGGCTTGCGATTCAAACATACAGTCAGTTCAAAAAACCTTTTGATATTATCGTTCACGCTGATTTGTGTGAAGACGATATAATTCCAATTGAGGTGTTGTTTCGCACATTTGAGGATATGCCGGAGGCTGAGAAATTAGCGCTTTCTAAAGCGAAAGGTAGAATTTTAGATGTTGGGGCAGGGGCAGGGGTTCACTCTTTTGAACTAATGGATCGTGGATTTAGCGTTCGAGCTATTGATATTTCACCAGGTGCCGTGGATTTTATGAAATCACAACAAATTGATGCTGTTAATTCTAGTTTTCTTACCTACAAAGACGGTAAATTTGATACGATTCTGATGTTGATGAATGGCATAGGAGTGGTTGGTAAATTAAGTAATTTAAAAAAAGCGCTTGAACATGCTAAAAAACTCCTCAACAAAGGAGGAGCATTGTATTGTGATTCATCGGATATAAAATACCTTTATGAAGAAGAGGATGGTTCATATTGGTTAGATTTAGTGACGGAATATTACGGTAATTTTAGGTTTCAAATGTCCTACAAACAAGCGAAAAGTGCCTGGTTTGATTGGTTATACGTCGATTATGATTCACTTCACAAAGAAGCTATTGAATCTGGTTTTTCTTGTAGAAAAATTTTTGATGATGAGAATCATTATCTGGCTGAATTAATTCTAATTTAATGCAAAAAGAATTAGAAGAATTTATTCAAAGAGCATTAGCGGAGGACATAGGAAGTGGAGATCATACTGCATTGGCTTGTATTCCTGAATCAGCGAAGGGTTCTGCTAAATTATTAGTAAAAGAAACAGGGATTTTGGCGGGAGTTGAAGTGGCCAAATCAATTGCTTCTTGTTTTGATTCTTCTTTAAAGTTTGATTTCTTTATGAACGATGGAGATACTATCAAACCGGGAGATATTGCTTTTGAAATATCAGGATCTGCACGGTCAATACTTACTACAGAACGATTGATTCTAAATTGTATGCAGCGCATGAGCGGTATTGCTACTCAAACCAAATCAATTGTTAAATTAATTGAAGGAACGAACGCAACTTTATTAGATACACGAAAAACAACTCCTGGCTTGCGTTTCCTTGAAAAATGGGCAGTGAAAATAGGAGGGGGGCAAAATCATCGTTTTGGTTTGTATGATATGATTATGATTAAAGATAATCACGTGGATTTCGCAGGAGGAATACAACAAGCTCTTGAGGCAGTTCAAGCATATCAAACCAGTAATAATCTTTACTTAAAAGTGGAACTGGAAGTGCGTAATGAAAAAGAACTCGATGAAGCAATTTCGATGGGAGGTTTCGATAGAATCATGTTGGATAATTTTACACCTGAGCAAATAAAATTAGTTTTGCCCAAAATCCCGAGAACAATTGAAACGGAAGCATCAGGTGGGATTACGATTGATACAATTAGAGAATTCGCAGAAACTGGTGTTCAATTTATTTCAGTGGGAGCATTAACACATTCAGTGACAAGTTTGGATTTAAGTTTAAAGTCTACCTTCAACCATTAATCGACTGGCTAAATTATAGGTAACCCATTGCTGAATAAGCGATGTATCCAATCCATTCCTTCATAATGTTTGTCCAGGGATGAAATAATTCGAAATTAGGTAATAAAAAGTCAGATAGACTATAATTCCTTTCTTCCGATAAAGCTGAATCCGTTGAAAAACAGTCTACTGGAATCTGAGCTTTGTCAAACACCGCCTTGGCTCTTTTCATGTGCAAACCAGAAGTGATTAACAATGCTTTGTTTTTGTCGGTAGGAAAACACTTAATTTTTTGCAATAATTTTTTAGTTTCTCTTGCATTCTCAAATGTATTTCTTGATTTTGTTTCAATTAAAATATCATTGGAAGGAATACCCCATTTCACTAAATTATTTTTCATCTGCTGTGCTTCGTGAAGTCCGTCCTCCGAAATTGAACCACTATCCCCTGAAATTAATATTTGCTGAATTTTTTTAGCATGGTATAAATTCAATGCTTGCCATATGCGATCGGCACTTCGGTTTATTTGCAGTGAATTCGTGTAGTGATTATAATGAGCCATACCACTGAGTACGATCCCAATTTCGTATTTTTTTACTTCCGAAATAGGCCTTGGTGAAGTGTCCCATAAACGATACATTTCAGACAAAGTAATTGTTTGAGTAAATAGATAAATACTAGCAATTGTAATCCATGTTAGAACTTTTTTTCGCTTTAAATTGTTACTTTTCCATGAAAACATAGCAAGGATAAGTATCCACATTAGCGGAGAAAGAAAATAGTATAAAAGTTTGGATAAAATAAAAAACATCGATTTTCTGCTAAAGTGTAAATGTATTGAAATAAATACTACTTAATATGTTAAACTGATTTAAATTAAAGTTAATTTCTTTTGTGAAATACCATAAAAATGGTATTTTTGCACTCATTAATTATCTTATTTATAATTAATCTAAATAAATAATGAACTAACATGATTACGGTAACAGACTCTGCAAAAAAACAAGCATCAAGACTGATGGAAGACGATGGAAAAGATGGCTTTTTTATTCGAGTTGGTGTTCAGGGTGGGGGATGCTCAGGATTAATGTATCAACTAACTTTTGATAATGAAGAAAGAGAAGGCGATAAATCGTTTGAGGATAATGGGGTTAAAGTTGTGGTTGATAAAAAGAGTTTTTTGTATTTGATTGGTACAACATTAGATTTTTCCGGTGGATTAAATGGAAAAGGATTTGTTTTTTCTAATCCCAATGCAGATAGAACGTGTGGTTGCGGTGAATCTTTCTCGGTTTAATTACTTTTCAGACTTAGTTAAATGGCAAATTATACAGAGAACGAATTAGCGAAGGATCTTGAAAATCAAGAATACAAATATGGTTTTGTTTCTGATATTGAGTCCGATAAAATTCCAGTTGGGTTAAATGAAGGAATTATTCATTTAATTTCTAGCAAAAAAGAAGAACCTAGTTGGTTATTGGAATATCGATTAAAGGCCTTTCAGATATGGAAAGAAATGACTGAGCCTGAATGGGCACATGTTCATTATGAGAAGCCAAAATTCAATGATATTGCCTACTATTCTGCACCTAAACAAACCAAAAAATACGAATCGTGGGATGATGTGGATCCTGAAATGAAAGAAACCATGAAAAAATTGGGGATTTCACTTGAGGAACAGAAAAAATTGACGGGTGTCGCAGTGGATTTTGTAATGGATTCAGTATCTGTGGCAACTTCTTTTAAAGCAAAGCTTGGGGAATTAGGTATAATTTTTTGCTCCTTTTCGGAAGCGGTAAAAGAACACCCAGAATTAGTTCAAAAATATATGGGAACGGTAGTTCCACCAACTGATAACTTTTATGCAGCGCTAAATTCAGCTGTTTTCACTGATGGTTCGTTTTGTTATATTCCAAAAGGAGTTCGATGCCCCATGGAACTTTCGACCTATTTTCGAATTAATGAAGGAGGTACGGGTCAATTTGAGAGAACATTGGTAATTGCAGACGAAAGGGCTTATGTTTCTTATTTAGAAGGATGTACTGCACCTCAACGTGATGAAAATCAATTGCATGCAGCCGTAGTTGAATTAGTAGCATTAGAAAATGCAGAAATAAAATATTCAACAGTTCAAAATTGGTATCCTGGAGATAAAGAAGGTAAAGGAGGCGTGTTTAATTTTGTGACAAAACGTGGTATTTGTGAACGCAATGCTAAAATTTCCTGGACACAAGTTGAAACAGGATCAGCAGTAACATGGAAATATCCATCGTGTATTTTAAAAGGAGATAATTCTATTGGTGAATTTTATTCTGTAGCGGTCACGAACAATTATCAACAAGCTGATACAGGAACAAAAATGGTTCATTTGGGTAAAAATACCAAAAGTACAATCATTTCAAAAGGGATATCTGCCGGAAAATCACAAAATTCGTATCGTGGATTAGTTCAGATTCATAAAAGCGCCCAAAATGCCCGAAATTTTTCGCAATGTGATTCTTTACTCATGACCGACCAATGTGGAGCACATACTTTTCCATATATTGAATGTAAAAATCCAACAGCTAAAATAGAGCATGAGGCTACAACTTCTAAAATTGGTGAGGATCAATTATTCTATTGCATGCAGCGTGGAATAAGTGAAGAGAAAGCAATAAGTCTCATTGTCAACGGATATTGCAAGGAAGTATTAAATCAGTTGCCAATGGAATTTGCTGTGGAAGCTCAGAAATTGTTGGCGATAAGTTTAGAAGGTAGTGTTGGGTAGTATGGATTGATAAATTGCAGATTGACAGATTGTGGATTGAAAAATAGTGAATAAGAAAGATTAAATGGCAACTATCGGAAGTTTTGAAAATATAGAAGTTTGGCGAACGAGTATGGATCTATGTACTGAGGTATATAAGATTACAAATTCTGATACATTTTCAAGAGATTTTGGATTAAAAGATCAAATTAGAAGGGCTTCTGTTTCAATTCCATCTGATATTTCCGAAGGATATGAACGCGATAGTAAAAATCAGTTGCTGTATTTTCTATCAATTGCAAAGGGCTCATGCGGCGAGGTTCGTACTCAATTACGTATAGCCTATAATCTCAATTATTTGAACGATTTGGATTTTCAAAGTCTGAATTTGATGTGTGAATCGACGAGCAAGCAATTATCAGGTTTTATTAAATATTTAAGGGATTTTAAAGGAATTAAGTAAAATGTTTAGGCAATTTTGCAATCATCAAATCTGTAATTTGCAATTAAAAATTTTAAAATGATAAAAATAAACAACTTGCATGCATCAATTGATGGTAAGGAAATTCTAAAAGGTTTAACCCTTGAGGTGAAAGCAGGTGAAATTCATGCAATTATGGGTCCAAATGGTGCGGGAAAAAGCACCTTGTCCAGTGTTCTTGCAGGTCGGGAAGAATATGAAGTAACAGAAGGTTCAGTAGATTTTAACGGAATTGATTTGTTGAAGCTTTCAACAGAAGATCGTGCAAGAGAAGGATTGTTTTTGGCGTTTCAATACCCCATTGAAATACCAGGTGTTTCTAATGTCAATTTTCTTAGAACGGCAATGAATGAAATTAGAGAATATAAAGGGTTAGATCCAATTTCTGCTAAAGATTTTATGACGATGGTTCGCGAAAAATCCGCCTTGGTTGAATTGGATAGTAAATTAGCTTCTCGTGCAGTAAATGAAGGTTTTTCAGGGGGAGAAAAAAAACGAAATGAGATTTTCCAAATGGCGATGCTCGAGCCGAAATTAGCTATTTTGGACGAAACAGATTCTGGATTGGATATTGATGCATTGCGCATTGTAGCAAACGGAGTGAACCAACTCAAGTCTGCACAAAACGCAACAATTGTGATTACCCATTATCAAAGACTACTGGATTATATTATTCCTGATTTTGTTCATGTGCTTTTTGATGGACGCATTGTAAAAACAGGTACAAAGGAATTAGCGCTCGAATTGGAAGAAAAAGGATACGATTGGATTAAAGATGAATTCTCAACAGTTGGATGAAATGGAAATGCCTACACAGACTTCTAAATTAAATCAATTCAGGACAAATTTTAAGGAAGGGAACCTTTCATTTGATCCTAGTTTACGAATCCTTTCACGAAGTGTGTTGGATAATTCTGATTTTCCTACTACTCGAAACGAATCATGGAAATATACACGATTGACAAAATTAAGTCAACTGTCATTAACAACAACAGAAAAAATTAATTCTCCCATTTCAGTTCCTTTGAAATCACCTTACGTTATTTCTATTGTAAACGGAAATATTGTTGATCTTCCTACGATTCAGGGAGTTAATATTAGCAGATTGAGTGATTGTACTGAAAAACAACTTGAATTAGTTTGTAAAAATGTTTCAATTGAAAATGATGTGTTTCACGCCCTCAATACACTTTACATAAAAGATGGTATTTTAATTGAGATTCAAGAAAATCAACAAATTAATGATGCGATACAATTGATTTTTGAAACGCAAGAGTCTTCTATTTTTTGCCCAATTAGAATTATTATTGTAGGTAAAAAAAGTTCAAAAGCCCGTTTTTTTCAACATTTTTCAGGAAAAGGAACAGGATTAACCCTTCCGGTTTTTGAGTATTTTATAGAACAGAATGCGCATTTGAAAGTGGATAAAATTCAAATGGAAAATGATGAATCTTTTCACATCGCAACGGATCAAGTGTATCAAGAACGCGATTCTTTTTTTAAAATAAATACCATTACCTTATCGGGTAAATTGATTCGTAATAATTTGAATATTTTAGTTAACGGAGAAAATTGTGAAACTAATTTAAATGGAACGTATTTATTGGGAGATGGACAATTAGTTGATAATCATACAGTAGTGGATCATTTGAAGCCTAATTGTAATTCCAATGAATTATATAAAGGAGTTTTGAATGGGAAATCAATTGGTGTTTTCAATGGAAAAGTATTTGTGCGTCCAGATGCTCAAAAAATTAATGCTTTTCAGTCAAATGCCAATGTTCTTTTATCTGAGGATGCATCTATGAACTCAAAGCCCGAACTTGAAATTTATGCCGATGATGTCAAATGTTCTCATGGATCAACAACCGGTCAAATGGATGAGGAAGCTATATTCTATCTAAGAACTAGAGGGATTTCGGATAAATCAGCTAGAGCATTGATGACTCAAGCATTCATTGGTGATGTATTGAACCAAATTGATTCAGAAGAAGTGAGATCACATATTGAATCGAAATTAATTGAAATTCACGGTTGGACAATTTAATTAACTGTTCTGCAATTCATACCTTAACCAATTTAAGGCACTTAAAACGGTCATTTGAATATTGCGTTCTCGATTATCTCCAAACTGAAATCTCTTAGCTTTAACTTGATTTTTTGTCGCAAGTCCTATCCAAACCAATCCAACGGGTTTGGCTTCAGTTCCTCCCAATGGTCCGGCGATACCTGTAGTGGAAATACACACATCGACACCTAATTTTGAAAGTCCACCCAAAGCCATTTCCTGAGCAATTATCTCACTAACAGCACCGTTTGTCAATAACGTTTCTTTTTTAATATCCAGTAAAGACTCTTTGATATCATAAGAGTAAGTCAATAATGAACCTTCAAAATATTCAGATGCACCTGAAACAGATACGATTTGATTCGCTAATAAACCGGAGGTACAACTTTCAACTGTTCCAATTTTGAGTTTTTTTTCTTTTAGTAAATCGCCAATTATTTTGGGTAAAGTATCATTTTCAAAGCCAAAAACAGCCTCAGGTAAAAGCGATTGAATTTCAGATAGATATTCTTCTATTTTTTGTTTATCTATTTCACCATTTGCTGATGAAAGGCGCAGTTTCACCAATCCTGGAGAAGGCAAGTAGGCTAAGCCGAATCCTTCAGATCGAACTTTGTTTTCCCAATCACTTATTTGTTCTGCTAAAAATGATTCACCAATACCTTGTGTTAAAATTGTTTTATGATACAGGGAATTTAACTGAAAACGTTGTTTGAACAAAGGAAAAACTTCCTCTGTCATTATTCCTTTCATTTCATAAGGAACACCTGGTAATGAAATAACAATTCGATTTTCTTTTTCAAACCACATGCCTGCTGCTGTTCCATAATTATTCGGTAAAATAGTGCAATTTTTTGGTAAAGCTGCTTGTTGAATATTTGATTCAAGTATGGGCCTGTTTCTACTTGTAAAATAGTTAGTTATCTTTTCTAAAGTAGGTTTATGTATCTCAAGTTCTGTATTGAAAAATCGAGCCAATGTATGCTTAGTAATGTCGTCTTTTGTTGGACCTAATCCACCGGTAATTAAAACCACATCTGCTCGATTGATAGCATATTCAACCGTTTCAATTATTTTATCTGCTTGATCTGAAATAGTTAATCCCTCTATTACTGAACCACCTAATTTTGATAATTCTTGACCTATCCAAGCCGCATTTGTATTGATTGTTTGTCCAATTAACAACTCATCGCCAATAGAAATTACAATCGCTTTCATGAGATAATTTTTTGAAATTTGGCAATAGACTCTATGTGTCCGGTATGAGGAAATTGATCCGCCAAGGAAAACTTAAGTAATTCATATCCAGCTTGTATAAGCGTATCTGTGTCCCTTGCTTGAGTGGATGGATTACAGGATATGTAGACGATATTCTCTGCATCTAAATCAATCACTTTTTGAAGTGTTTTTGGTGCTATTCCAGCTCGTGGAGGATCTAAAATAATTGTCGCTATTTTGCCAGTTAATTCAGGCTTTTCTTTCAGGAATTTCCCAACATCTGCAGCAAAAAACTCCAAGCCTTTCAATTGATTAACTTGCGCATTTCGTTTCGCATCTTCAATTGCCTCCGACACAATATCAACTCCTATAACTTTTATTCCGTTTGACCTTTTCGCTAAAATCTGACCTATTGTTCCTGTTCCACAAAATAAATCCAAAACTACTTTGTCAGATTTGATTTCCTCCTCAAAAACATAATCAAGTGCCTTATTATACAACAATTCAGCGCATGCTGGATTCGTCTGAAAAAAGCTTTCCATGCTAATTTCAAAGGATAAATCCACTAATTTTTCAGTTACAACAGGTTTTCCGTAAAGTAATTTATTTTCTCCATTTTCAATTTTCGCACGGTCCGCCACATTGTCATTTATGGTGTGCTGAATTCCTGCAATTCGATCGCCCAAACCATTTAAAACAAAAGATACAAAGCTTTCTCGATCAAAATTTTCAAGTCCTTCTGATGACGTTACCAAATTAATGAGTAATTTATTTTGATAAAATGATTTACGAACGACGATGTGCCTATAAAATCCTGTTTTTTTTGGGGGATGCCAAGCTGGCAAATTTGTGTTTTTCAAATAATCTTGGATCTTCGTTAAAAAGGTTTCCCATTGCTCATCAAATAAACCGCTTGGTTTTTTCAGGTTTTCAACTTTCCACCAAGTCCCGCGCCGCTTAAATCCCAATGCAAATGCTTCGTCCAATTCCTCACCAGTTTCAGGCACATGCTCAATGGAAGAAAAACTATATTCCATTTTATTGCGATAGAAATAGGCTTGAGGTGATTCAATGAATGAATCGAAAACTGAATCAATATCCTTAATACCAGCCAACCTCGAAAATGTGTCTAAGGTAGATTTTTGTTTGTATTTTCCTTGAATTGATAATGGTATTCGGACATATGGTCCACCAGAAATTTCTTGGAATTGTGTTTCTGTTTCAAATTCAGACCGTTTGATTACATCAATTAAGTTTGCCTCTGCGTGCTTTTTTCGTTTCGTGGTAATTTTTGCAGAAACTGTTTGACCTGGGAAAGAATTGTCTACAAAAACAATAAAGTTTCCATCCTCTGTTGGAATCTTGGCAATTCCTCTTCCTCCAAATGCATAATCAACAATCTCTAATTCTACAATTTCCCCACGATTAAATAGATTTGCTGCGCTCATTTCTTTGTTTTATAATTCAAGTAATTTCCAAGGTAATTGACTTAAATTGGTTATTTGATTGATGTGTTTTATTTGTTTTTCCTCAATTTGTGGATTGAAATGTACTGTCTTCATGCCCGCGCGTTCAGCACCCAGAATATCAACTTCATAATCATCTCCAATCATGAAGGAATTTTCGGCAGTCGCTCCTGCTTTATTCATTGCAAATTGAAATATTTTTGGGTCTGGTTTATTGAAACCCACTTCCTCAGAACATACAATTATATCGAAAAAAGTCCTCAGTTTACAATTCTCTAATTTTATGTATTGAACTTCCTTAAATCCATTCGTAATAATATGCATTTCATATCCGATTTTTTTCAATTCAGATAATGTTTCGAGTGTATTAGGGAACAATTCGGTTTGTTTGGGCGAAAGTTCAACATATCCATCACTAAAGTGTTTGATCAACTTAGGGGCATCTAACTTCCAATTTTCCAAGGTCTTTCTAAAACGCTCGTCTCTTAAAAAGTCTTTGGTGATTTCTTTCTTCTCATACGATTTCCACAATGAAGTATTTACTTCTACATAGTGATCATGAAATGCAATAAAACTAAAGTTCGGTTGTGCTATTTTAGCCTCGTTATACAATTGATTAAGAGCCCGTTTCGAATTGCCATCAAAATCCCACAAGGTCCTATCTAAATCGAAAAATAAGTGTTTTTTCATTACGTAAATACAAAATAGGCAAGCGAGGTTGTAATTAATCCACTTAATAATAGACCCACAAAAACCCATAAAAAAGTGTATTTTTCTTTTCCATAAAATTTAGCCACAATGATTGATCCTACAGGAATTGAAAGTAAGGAAGGAGCAATAAAACAGATTCCAAATTTCCCCAATGAATGTTTGAGTTTTAGCGTTAATTTGTTGCCACGTGTAAAGATTTTCTTTTTTGGAATTACTTTACCACTTCTAATAAGTTCTTCCTCTTTTTTCCGTTTATTTATTTTTGTCCGTTTCATTATTAGCTCAGCAGAAAAATAAAAAAAGAGTGAGCTTAGGGTGGCGCCAGAAACAGCGCTGACGTAGGTAGATAGGAAACTCATCCCAAGAGGGACACCCGCAAAAGGTGAAAATAAAAATTTAATTGTAGATAACAAAAAAACACTCGAAACTGCTGCCCAATTCATCGTTAAATTTTTTCTCCGTAAGCTAAATCTCCGGCATCACCAAGTCCAGGAACAATATAGGATTGAGCGGTTAATTCTTCATCTATGGCAGCGACAAAAATCTCCGTGTTCTCTGGTAAGTGCTTCTGTACATATGCCAGAGCTTGAGGGGTTGCTATGGCTGTAACAATAAAAATTCTTTTGGGATTTCCTTGTCGTAGCATTGCTTTGTAAACCGTAACCATGGAACTTCCTGTTGCTAACATGGGATCACTAATTATCCATGTTTTTCCGTCCAAATTGGGTGTTGCCATGTATTCCACATAAATTTCAAATTTTTCTGCTGTCGAATGCTTTCTGTAGGCTGAAATAAATGCACTTTCGGCATGATCGAAATAATTTAATAACCCTTGATGCATCGATAATCCAGCGCGAAGAATGGTTGCCAAAAGAATTTCTTCCTTCACTAATTCAATTTTTGCTTGCCCTAAAGGAGTGGTAACCTTTTCTTCCTGATAGATCAGCTGCTTGGATAATTCATAACCTAATATTTCAGCAATTCGCTCCATATTTCGACGAAAGCGCAAAGAGTCTTTTTGTATTTCAACATTTCTTATCTCTGCTAAAAAAGTATTGAGTACCGATGATTGCTTAGAAATTGTATGTATCATTTGAATTAGCTTTTTGTAAAAATACATAGAAAATCGAGCGGGTACTTAAACTCTGTCAAAAATTCACAGAATTTATCTAAAATCTGACAGCGTGTCGCAGTTTCATCTATTGGAACTATCTTTGACATGCCAAAATCGCATTAAAATTAGTTCAAATGAAAAAGAAAGAAACAGAAGAAAATGTGTCAAATCCAGATGTTGCTGATCAAACGGATTCAACAGTTGAAAATCAAATTGATAATGAGATCGATTCAATAACAGATTTGGAAATTGAGGGTGCCGTTGAGGAGGAAGAGGTTGTTCAGGAAATTTCGTGGGAAGAAAAATACATGGAAATGAATGATCGTTACATGCGCTTGTATGCCGAGTTTGATAATTTCCGCCGAAGAACGCAAAAAGAAAAAGTTGAATTGATGGGTACTGCTAGTTCGGGTGTATTGAAAGATTTAATTCCTGTTTTGGATGACTTTGAACGTGCCATAACCTATAACGAAACAGCACAAGAGATTGATAGTGTAAAAGAAGGATTTGGGTTGATTTACTCCAAATACAAATTGATTTTAGAATCCAAAGGTTTAAAACCGATGAATGCTAAAGGTCAATCATTTGATAGTGAACTACATGAGGCAATTGCAAATATTCCAGCACCTTCCGATGATTTAAAAGGTAAAATTATTGATGATGTGGAAAAAGGGTATTTATTGAATGAAAAAGTAGTGCGCTTTGCTAAAGTGGTTGTTGGACAATAAAAGTAAACGGAAGAATGAGTCAAAAACGTGATTATTACGAGGTTTTAGGTGTTTCAAAAAACGCTGATGAAGCCGAAATTAAAAAAGCATATCGAAAGTTAGCCATTAAATTTCACCCGGATAAAAATCCTAATGATCCCTCCGCTGAAGATAAATTTAAGGATGCTGCAGAAGCTTATGAAGTGCTGAGTAATTCAGAGAAAAAAGCGCAATACGATCGATTTGGTCACGCCGGAATGGGTGGTCAAGGACGTCACGGTGGAGGAATGAATATGGATGACATTTTTTCACAATTTGGAGATGTTTTCGGAAGCGCTTTTGGGGGAGGTAGTTTTGGTGGTAGTAGATCAGGGGGAGCTTCTAGAACTGTTCGAGGCACCAATCTTCGTGTGAAAATGAAACTTACCTTGGATGAAATTGCAAATGGCGTTAAGAAGAAAATTAAAGTTAATAAACTCATCAACGCCGATGGTGTAACCTATAAAAGTTGTTCAACATGTAACGGTTCTGGTAGAATCACGCGAGTTGCTCAAACATTCTTGGGAGCAATGCAAACACAATCTGCTTGCCATGTTTGTCACGGAGCAGGTAAAATGATTGACAAAAAACCTTCTGATGCTGATGTACAAGGATTGAAGCGTCAAGAGGAAGTCATAGAAATCGAAATTCCTGCAGGAGTAGAAGAGGGAATGCAATTAAGTGTTTCTGGTAAAGGAAATGCTGGACCTTTTAACGGCGTACCCGGTGATTTAATCGTGGTTATCGAAGAAACAGAACATGAGGACTTACGACGTGAAGGTGAAAATCTACACTATGACGCAATTGTTAGTTTTATTGAAGCTGTTATTGGCGAATCAATTGAAGTACCTACCGTAAATGGAAAGGTGAAGATTAAAGTGGATGCAGGTACTCAAAGTGGAAAGACTCTTCGATTAAAAGGGAAAGGCCTACCCATCCTTCAAAGCTATGGTACTGGTGATTTGTTTGTACATATTCATGTTTGGACGCCAACAAAACTCTCTAAAGAGGAACGGGAGATCTTAGAAAAAATGAAGGAGTCTGAAAATTTCAAACCAGGCTCAGATGCAGAAAGTAAAGGTTTCTTTCGTCGAATGAAGGATATGTTTAGTTAATCAATGAGATTTTTATCAAAAATAAGCGAAGGAAGAAATGATTTTGCAAGTTATGCATTAACAATATGTTTGGTCATTTTTAGTTACGGATTTTTAGGTTCTTTACCCTTGTTGATTGATTTAAGATTATCCGGTACAAGTTTCGATGAGATGATGAGTATCGAACACATGACTCGGATTTTAGGAAAAAATAGATTGTTAATTCATTTACTGTTGCCTTTCTTTTTTATTTTCGGTTCACTTTTAGTTGGAATAAAGTACTTTCATAAACGATCCATTCGGTCTTTTTTCACCTCAGCCACTTCCTTTCGATGGAAACGTTTTTTTATAACCTTCTTTTTATGGTGGCTAATTATGTCACTTTTTTTAGTGATTTCATTTCAAACTTCTTCCGACTTAAAATGGAATTTCAATTGGAGCAATTTTTTGCCATTGTTACTAATCTCTTTTGCAATGATACCTATTCAAACTACTGCTGAAGAGTTGTTTTTTCGAGGGTATTTGGCGAAAGCTTTTTATCAGAAAACAGGAAGTTTTCTGCATACTATTCTCATTACGTCTATTTTGTTTGCGAGCATGCATGCGTTTAATCCCGAAGTTGCCACCCTTGGATATGGCATCCTAGTTTATTATTTCTTAACTGCCATTTTTTTAGCTGTAATGACAGTCATGGACAACGGTATGGAATTATCGATGGGGTATCATGCAGCAAATAATGTTTTTACTGCTATAATGATAACCAACAATTGGCAAGCTTTTCAAACAGACGCCGTTTTTATTGATACAGCCACACCAACATTTGGAATTGACTCAATTTTAACATTGGTGATTATTCAACCTTTATTTTTACTTCTTCTCTCAAAAATGTATAAATGGAATAATTGGAAAAAATTAGTGAAGTAATTAATTAAGTAAATCAACAGAATCACTTTTTTCCATACTTTTGAATCTCTCTAAACTTAAAAAAACATAGTATGCACCTGTGGAACACCTTAAGCAAAGAGGATTTAGAAGAAAAATTGCGTCTTAGCGGTCATGAATTTGTAACAATTTCATTTTATCAATACGCAAAAATTGAAAATCCTCACTTATTCAGAGATCATCTTTTTAAGATGTGGTCAAATCTTGATGTTATTGGTAGAACCTATGTGGCATCTGAAGGAATTAATGCGCAACTAGCTGTACCTCATAAAAATCTGGATCAATTTATTGAGGAATTATATTCAATTGATTTCCTTTCAGGAATTAGGCTCAATTATTCAGTGGATGATTCTGAAGCAGAATATTCATTTTTGAAACTAAAAGTGAAGGTTCGCAATAAAATTGTTGCCGATGGTTTAAATGATTCTACTTTCGATGTTACCAATAAGGGAAAGCATCTAAATGCTACCGAATTCAATAATTTAATTGCTCATCCAGAAACAATATTAATTGATTTTCGGAATCATTATGAATCGGAAGTAGGCCACTTTAAAGGAGCAATTCTGCCCGATGTAGACACCTTTAGAGAGTCCTTGCCGTACATTGAAGAATCGTATCTTAAAGGACACGAGGCCAAAAATTTAGTAATGTATTGCACAGGTGGAATTCGTTGCGAAAAAGCTTCTGCATGGTTTAAGCATCGTGGTTTTAAAAATGTTCACCAGTTGGAAGGTGGCATAATTAAATATACGAACGATTGTAAAAACGAAGGGATAGAAAATAAATTCATTGGAAAGAATTTCGTTTTTGACGAAAGAAGAGGGGAACGAATTTCTGATGACATTATCGCTGTTTGTCATCAATGTGGTGAACCAGCAGACGTGCATACAAATTGTGCTAATGAGGCGTGCCATCTACTTTTTATTCAATGCGATGCATGTAAAAATAAAATGAAAAATTGTTGTTCTGACGAATGTCAAACTACCATTCATTTGCCTATTGAAGAACAAAAAACACTTCGAAAAGGCTTCGAAAACAGCAATAAAATTTTCAAAAAAGGTAGGTCTCCGAAGCTTAAATTTAAATTAAACCAAGAAAAACCAATATCTTTGAATAATCAAAGTACAAATTAAGTGAATTTAGTAATCAACTGGGATGTTTCTCCCGAAATTATAGATGGGTGGAGAACACCAAATTTATACGGTTTACTCTTCGTAACAGGGTTAATCATTGGTTATTTTGTAGTTAAACGTATGTTTAAAAAAGAGCAAATTGACGACAAACAATTAGATAGCTTGGTTCTTTATATGATAATTTCGATCATTGTTGGGGCCCGCTTGGGCCATGTACTATTTTACGGGCCTTATTGGGATTTTGTAGATGTAAATGGACATAAAGTGGAAGGTTATTTTTCTCATCCTGAATCAATTATCAAAGTTTGGGAAGGTGGATTAGCTAGTCATGGTGCAGCAATTTCAATTTTATTGGCACTTTGGTATTATTCTCGAAAAGTGGTGAAAAAGCCTTATTTATGGATCTTAGATCGTATCGCTGCACCAGTTGCCATTGCAGGTTGTTTTATTCGACTAGGAAATTTAGTCAATCATGAAATTGTGGGAGATGTAAGTAATTTACCTTGGGCCTTTAGTTTTAGTATGTATTATGACGAGGCAACAAATATGTTTGATCCAACCCCAAGACATCCCGCGCAATTATATGAAGCTATTGCTTATTTATTTTCATTCGGATTTCTTTATTTTCTTTATTGGAAAAAAGAAGGTTATCTAAAGCCAGGTCTTGTTTTTGGTGCCTTTTTAATATTAATTTTCGGGTCGCGTTTTCTTGTCGAATTCATTAAATTAGGTCAAACAGCTCGTGATTTTCAATTTTCAATAAATACTGGCCAAATATTAAGTATTCCACTTATTCTGACAGGTATCTACCTTGTTTATAAAGCATTATATGATAAAGTACAAGACAGCACAAGAAATTGAAATAATGCGTGAAGCGGCTCAAATTGTCAGCAGAACATTAGGAATTATCGCAAAACATTTATACGAAGGACAAACACCAAAAGAATTGGATCGCATTGCCGAAGAATATATTTTGTCTCAAAATGCAAAACCAGGATTTAAAGGTCTTTATGGATGCCCGAGTACCTTGCTGATTTCTGTAAATGAACAAGTTGTCCATGGTTTGCCAACTGATCGACCATTCCAACCTGGAGATGTCGTTTCTGTTGATTGCGGTTCTTTTTATAAGGGATATTACGGAGATCATGCTTTTACGTTTGAAGTGGGTGATGTTAAACCAGAAGTAAAAACATTATTAGAGGTGACTATGGAATGTTTGTACCTCGGAATCGAAAATTGTCATATTGGAAACAGAGTAGGAGATATTGGATTTGTTATCCAACAGCACGCTGAAAAAAATGGGTATGGCGTAGTTCGTGATCTCGTGGGACACGGCTTAGGTAGAAAACTCCACGAAGATCCACAAGTTCCAAATTACGGTAGAAGAGGGAGTGGAAAGAGAATTCAAAACGGATTAACTATCGCCATTGAGCCAATGATTAATATGGGGACTGAAAAAGTTAAACAATTAGAGGATAATTGGACTGTAGTAACGGCAGATGGACTTCCTAGCGCTCATTACGAACACAATATTGCTGTCATTGATGGTCAACCAGTTATTTTATCCACGTTTGATTACATATACGAAGCACTAGATAAACGTTCATGATTCGGGAAGAAAGAACGGTTTTTTTAACACTATTAACTTTTATTGTCTACGCAGGATTGCAATGGTTGGAAAAAGGGGCCTTTCTATTTCCATTTCCTTTAAACGAAGTAACATTAGTTGTTATATTCATATATATTTTAGTCTTAAATCGAAATTCTATTACTACCATTTTTTGGATATACGGGAGTGTGCTTCTTTTTAAATTACTATCACAACAATTTTTCTGGACCTTGTTTTTATCAAATGAAACGCTAGAGATTTTCTTTGCAACTCTTTGGACTGATATTTTTTATATTTGTTATGGACTTAGTTTTCTGGGCTTCTCTTATTTTTATCTTTCGGAAAGAAAGAAGAAAAATTTCGTATTATTTTTTTTGATTTGTGCGAGTTGTTTCATTATAGGGTTGGTTATTAATGAAGCTATTCTTGAGTTAGTTTCTCTATTCTCAATCATTGTTTATTGCTATCGTTTTAAACCTAATCGTATTATTCAGGCACAACTTGTGTTATTTTTAGTACTTGAAATGGGGAAACAACTTATGTTGCTTTATTGAGCTACGAATGTGTAGTAAATATATCCATCAGCATTGCCAGAACCACCGGTAAACTTAGATCGTGATTTAGCGTAACTCAATGCTAGGTCAATCATACATTGATCGGCACCATTACTTTTGGAAACATCAAATTTAACTGATGTAACGCCACCATAACTATCAACCCGAATTTTTATAGCTACTTTTCCAGCTCCTTTGCAGGAATATCCAGGCGCTTCTAGTTTTGATTCTGTTCGTGTAGGAACATCGTATGAAACCAAAACATTTCCTTTAAAAGCAAATTTTGACCCAGAAGAAGAATTTGAATTGGAGGGTGTTGTTGACTTTATAGGTACAGTTTTATTATTTCGTTCATTCACTTGTTTTTGAATTTCCTCGAGATGTTTTCGTTCATCAGAAAAAGAATTATCGTTGTTTCCTGATTGCTTGTTTTGTTGATTTCCTACTTGTTGTGACCGATTTTTTTCTGAGAAAAGTCGTTTGTCATTCAAATCCTTAGTTGTATTTTTTACCTCACCACCCTGAAATTCGGGTGAGACTTGGATATTCTCAGGTTTCAATTCTATTTCATCTTCTGGAATGTCAACACGTGATTCATTAAACATTCGTTCTATCGGTACAAGTTGATCAAAATACTTTAACTGCATATAAGTAAACAAAAAAACATAGGTTGCCAATGCAGCAAGAATGCCGTATTTGAATTTGTCGATATAATAAAAAAACTTTTCCATCAATTTTTTAATTGTACCAATTTTCGTTCCTTAATGAAAAAATACGCTATAGAATCACCTTTTGATAGTAAAATTAAATCCGAATTAAGTAAATTGATCGTTTGATAATGAACAGGAACTATCACCTGTCCATTTCTATCAAAAATCCCATATATGGAACCAGCACCAACCTTTAAAAAATCTGTGCCCTCAATAAATTCAATAGTCGAGTATGCATTCGGTATAATAAATTTTTCTTTGATATCAATTGCTCCCATTAATGAATCCTTACTCACAATAGCAATTTCCTTTGAAAAACTCTCCGCGTAATCATAATTAGGCTTAATAACTTCCTTTCCCATTTCATTAAAATAACCCCATTTCCCATTTTTATTGAAGGAGATGTAATTTGAAATTGATCCTAACTCAAGATAATTGAATGGAACAAATGTTTTTCCTTTAGAATCGATTAATCCCATTTTACCATTTTTCTTCACTTTAGCTAATCCATTTTTAAAAATTGAATAGGTTTGATAATTGGGATACGTTTCAAAAGCTGGTTGAATAACAAACTTCAACGTTTCATCCAGGTAACCTATTTTATTGTCACTTAAAATTAGAGCTCTATTCCCTGATAATTTACCAATAAAATCGAATTTCGCAGGAATCAGTTGATTCCCATTAAAATCACAAATACCAAATTTGTTACTGTCAGAAAAAATCAATAAAGTGTCAGTAAAGAAATCGATAGATTCATAAAGTGGTTTCACTAAAAATGAACCTACACTATCAATTATTGCTTGATTATTCTCAATTTTAACACGAGAAATGCTATTTTCAAATGATTCAACTTCTTGAAAACGTTCAGGAATAAGTGCAATTCGATTTTTAGAATAAAAACCATAAAGCAAATCCTTTTTAACGTAGATCTTACCTTCACTAACAGGACCTATTTCTGAATAAATAGGATCGAAAATAAAAAAACCGTTGCGATCAATTAACCCAGCGTGCTTATTTATTTCCACCACAGCTCTACCTTGGTTGAAATCGGATGCATCATCGAATTTTGGATCAATAATAAATTTGTTGGATTTTGAGATATACCCATACTTTTTATCCTTTACAACCACCGCGAGATCTTCAGAAAAATAACCAGCTTCTTCATAGATGGCAGGAATTATCAATTTACCATCTTTGTTCATATAACCCCAAGCGTTATCAATCTTTACCGGTAAAAGTGTAAGTTTTGATAAAGATTCTTCGTTTTTTATTTCATTTCCAAAAGGATAATCAGGATATTTTTTTATAAAATCTTGGTATTTATTTTCCCCATAATCACTCATGAAGATCTTATAAAGTCTTCTCCACGCTTCAGGAATGTTATGGTTCGTTCCTTGTTCCTTAATGAAGATTTCCAACGATTTTAGCGAATTAGATGCTGTACTTAATTCATAAACCTTATTTTCAGCCTCATTTTTATAAGGGGTATCTTTACACTCGTTCAAAAATTGCAAGTAAGATATGAGAGTTTCTTTTTGGGTATATTCAAAAAATTGTTGTTTGTAAAACAAATTGAATACCTCTTGTTTAAAAGTAGATTCTGGATATTTCTCTATAAAGGAAAAGGTTGATTTTGATCGATTTTCTTTTTTAGTACGTTCAAAGGCTAATGAATCCCTTTTGAATATTGCTTTAATCAGAAAAGTTGAATTCCTGTGGTTTTCAATAAATTGATCAAAACATGAAACGTTATTTTCCGAAATGCAAGCCGAAAAGAAACCTTTGCTTATTGACTGTTCCAAATCTAGAATCGATTCTTCAGAATAGTTATACTTTTCAAGTTTAATGCGCATTTTTAATTTCACATTTTCTCGAGTCGATTTGGCGATTCCTATATATTTATATGCTGAGTCAAGTGAATGAAACGGATTGTCTTTCCTGAAATAAATTAAGGCTAAGCCGAATGATGCTGGAGAGACATCTTTTTTTAATGATTTCTCAAAATATTTCTTGGCTTGAAAATAATCAAAAATTGCTAAAGCTTCATAGCCCTTTTCAATTTTACTGGCAAGAGTGTAATGTGAAAATGAGAAAAATAATAACAAGCAAAAAGCAATAACTGTATTTAATTTTTGGTTGCGAATCACTTGATAATAATTATATAATTTCGGTATAGGGTAAAATTAACAATTTCTTGCGTGGATATTGATATAAATTGCACGTTTAATCTTGTTAAAAAACGTAATTTTGCAAACATTTTAATATCGAAATTTATGTCAAACGCACTTGGTAATCATATTTTAGTCGAGTTTATGAATTGTGACCCACACATTATGAATGATGTTGCAGGAATTGAACGAGACATGGTAGGGGCTGCTCAAAAAGCAGGAGCTACTGTAATAAATTCAACTTTTCATCATTTTTCACCTTATGGTGTTTCGGGTGTGGTCGTAATTCAAGAAAGTCATCTTGCCATTCATACTTGGCCAGAATATGGTTATGCAGCTGTAGATTTATTTACTTGTGGAGAAATGAATGCGTGGATTTCTTTTGATCACTTGAAAGAGTGTTTTAAAGCAAAATCTTACTCCGCACTTGAAATGAAAAGAGGATCGTTGAATTTATTAACGCGAAATGATTTTGATATCTCAACAATGCGCCAAAAAGCTGCTGATTGGCAGAACCCAGAATTTTATACAAGAAATGTCTGGTTTACTGATAAAGATGATAATCAAGCTCTTTCTCTTCGCTTTACAGGCGATGTATTTTATGACGTTCAATCTCCATTTCAACGTGTTCGCATATTGGAATCCTATAAATATGGAAAAATGTTGGCATTGGATGATATGGTTATGACTACAGAAAAAGATGAATTCCATTACCATGAAATGATTTCTCATCCGGCTCTTTTCACATTGGAAACGGCAAAAAATATTTTGGTGATTGGAGGAGGAGATGGTGGAACAATTCGTGAAGTTTTGCGACATGATTCAGTGGAAAAAGTAACAATGGTTGAAATTGATGGGGAAGTTATCAAGGCTTGTAAAGAATTTTTACCTGAAATCGCTAATTCTTTCGATCACCCTAAATTGGAATTATTGGTTGATGATGGTATTTCATTCATTAAAAATGCGCAGCCTGAATTTTATGATTTAATCATTGTTGATGGTTCTGATCCTGTTGGACCTGCTGAAGGATTATTTTCTGTAGAATTTTACACCAATTGCTACAATGCGTTGAATAAAAATGGGATTTTAGTTGCTCAAGGTGAGTCACCTAAATTTAATGAGAAAGCTTTTGCGGAGTTAAATCATACTTTACAAGGGATTTTTGGTGAAGATAAATCACCAGTTTCCTTGTTTTTTGTTCCAACATATCCAACAGGAATGTGGAGCTTTCAATATGGGATAAAGGGGGATTTAAATCCGAAAACACTTACTGATAGTAATCAAGTTGATTCATTCGTTGAAGAACAAGGGCTTCGATATTATAATTCTGAAATTCATACAGGCACTTTTGCTATCCCAAATTTCGTAAAAGATCTTTTGAAAAAATAATATTTTTATTTAAAATCATATTTTGAAGTATATCGCTCGTTTAATTTTTTGGGTAATTGGTTGGAAAATTGATCCGAATCAACCAGTGGATATCAAAAAATGTGTTATTGCCGTAGGGCCGCACACTTCCAATTGGGATTTTATTATTGGTAGACTCGCATTTTTTCAATACGGAGTTAAAGCCAAGTTTTTAATTAAAAAAGAGCTTTTTTTCTTCCCATTAGGAGTGTTATTAAAATCGTTGGGAGGAATTCCGGTTGACAGAAAAAGAAATACTAATTTGACTGATTATGCAGTGAAACTTTTTCAAAATACGGAAACGATGTATTTGGTTTTTACTCCAGAAGGAACTCGTAAATACAATCCAAATTGGAAGAAAGGGTTTTATTATATTGCAGTAAAAGCGAATGTTCCCATATATATATGTTACATGGATTACGCGAATAAAACGGGCGGATTCCATTCTCTTTATATTCCAACAGGTGATGCTGAAAAAGATATAGAAGAAATAAAAAAAGTAATGGGGCAATTCAAAGGAAAATATCCTGAATTAGGGGTTTATTGATTTTTTAGTTTGACAGAATCAGTTTTTTTGTCGTAACCGAATGGACAATGTTTACATCCACTTTTACAACAGTACCCTCGTTTAAGATGATATTTCTCCGTAAAAATTATATATCCGTCATTACTCAGATAATAGTCTTCATGCGTTAAATTTTGTTTTTTGTTAAAACCTAATGATTGTTGATTCATTAAAATTAAGTGTCTGAATTAAATAAAATACCTTTTGAACATTTATCCAATGTGCATCTCTTAAATCTAAACGATCAAATTACTAATTTGTTCATTAAGCGGGATGATTTAATTCATCCGTTAATTTCTGGAAACAAATGGCGAAAGTTAAAATACAACATATTACATGTTCAACAAAATAATCTTGAAGGTATATTAACCTTTGGTGGTGCTTATTCTAATCATTTATTGGCTGTGGCTATGGCTGGAAAATTATTTAACATAAAAACCGTTGGACTTGTGCGTGGTGATGAGTTAACAGCTAAATCAAACATGATATTATCTTATTGTGATTCCTTAGGGATGAAATTAAAATTTATTTCTCGGGAAGATTATCAATTCAAAGATGAATCAGAATACAAGCAAGAGTTACTGACTGTTTTTGAAAATTATTGGGTTATTCCAGAAGGTGGAGGAAATTATCAAGGCGTTATTGGTTGCATGGATATTATGACTGAAACAACTAATGATTTTGATTATATATGTGTCGCACAAGGCACAACGGCAACATCTATCGGGATTTTGTTAGCTTCCCCCTCAACGACTAAATTACTTGTATGTCCATCACTCAAAGGATTTGATTCTATTACTGAAATGAAAAGAAAAATGAATCGATTTGGTTTTGATAATGAATTTATTGAAGAAAAAATTAGTCAAGTTTCTGTTCTTCCAACAGATGATTTAGGTTCTTACGGTAAAGCTACTGATGCACTTAAGCAATTTGCCTATTTATTTACAGAAAATAGCGGAATACCAATTGATTTAACGTATAACGCAAAAGCTCTTTTAAAGTTAAAAGAATATATTGAATTGAATGGGTTGTATGATAAGAAAATACTCTATATTCATACTGGCGGATTTTCCTAAGTAAGTTATCTAACTCTTTTAATAAAAGGAAAATTTCTTCGCATGCAAACAAATTTAAGGCAGTATCTGACGGCCAACAAAGTTAACGATTAACTCTATCGGACTAAATTAACACTTCCAGTAACAATAGTTCTGTTATCAGTTTGCTGTGTTTTGAAAGCGATTTTCCAGGTGTAGATACCATCTGGGCATTTCTGAGCTTTAAATCCATAGGTTCCGTCCCATCGTGCAGCTGCGTTATGGCTTTCCCAAATTAATTCACCCCATCTATTGAATACCATTAGTTCAAAATTGTAAGGATCAAAGCCAGATGTAAAAACAGGACCCCATGCTTGATTAAATTCATCCTCATCAGGTGTAAATGAATTTGGAACATAGAAGATTGTTTCCTCGTTATAATTAATAACCATAGTTGCTTCATCTGAACAACCATTTGGAGAGGTTGCTACTAATGTAACTAAGTAATTCCCTTGGGGATTTAAAAACAGAACATTAGGGTTTTCTTGATTGGATGATGTACCATTTCCAAAATCCCAAAAATAATCTGTCGCATCGATAGAAGAATTGTAAAAATTTATCGGTTGATTTGAATTGGCAATTACCGAAGTACTTGCAGTAAATGCTGCAGTAGGAGTGAGTTCAACACAGATTAAACTTGTTGATGTAGTTGAATTCGAACAGCTACCATTAGAAGCGATTAGAGTGATGTCATAACAACCTGGATTTGATAAAACTGTAGACAAATTAGACCCATTTCCAATATTCTGTCCGTTCGCTTGCCAAGCATAGGAAACACCTGCATCTGGATTAGTTGAAAGTACGACATCTAATGGAGAACATCCTGTTGTTACTACATTATTTATTATTGGTATGGATGGATTGGTATTACTTAGTATATAAGGAATATTGTTGAAATCATTCCAGTTTGAAGTCGTTGATTTGAAAAACGGAGCTCCCGGTGCAACAGAAACTATGGGAATATCCTGCCAAATAGCGGCTTGGGATAAGTTCCATCTTGCCATATCACTCCAATTACCATCAGCAATTGGATCAAAATTTACCGTCAAATTAATGGGAGTAGCTCCATTCGTACGATTTATTTGATGGTAAAAATCTGGATTACTAGCGCAAAGAATAGGTTCAAAAGAATTTCGGTTATAGCCTACTGGAGTTTCATTAGTAGCGTCCAAATTAGCTAAACGAACAGTATAGGTATTTGCAGTTGCGTTGGTAGGGGTTATTTCAATTGGTCTGTAACGAAAAGTACCGCTTCCTGGAATGTTTTGACTTGTATTAGCTGTTGATCCTACTGGAAAAAGATACATCCCATTATTTAAGGTATTTCTTGAAAAAAATCCACCATTTGCACTCGATACAAATCCAGTAGTTCTAATTACTGAGTTAAGTGCTGTGTTATTTACAAAACAACCAAATATATCTGTATTTAATTGAATACTAGTCAAATCAAGTACTCCTTTTACGATTTTAATTACTTGTTGTGTTTTTATTCCGGTTCCAGCCAATGTTAAGTTAAAAAATTGAGTGGTTGAAGTACCTCCCAAAAATTCATTTGGCCCAAGAAAAAAGACAGTTCCTGTAGTTGAATTAAAGACATTGTTATCATACCAATGACGTAACAATTTAACATATCCATCTGCATTAATTGTAGCATTATTTGTTATGTCTTGGGTAACATAAAGCTCAGCGCTAGTTACTGTTCCATTACCATTTACTGCTAATATTCCTGTATTATCATTTTGAACACTCCCGTTGACATAGGTAAAAGAACCTGGTTGAGCGGTAATAAATCCACCATTATTTAACATGGTTTGAGAAAACACGAGTTGTGTGATGAATATAAATGAAAAAACTAAAGATGATATTATTTTAGTAATCATAGTAATTTTATTGAAATAAATTTTAGCAACTTTTAGTTCTTAATTTTCGATTTCAAGTATTCAATTTCGGCTTTCATTTCCTCAATCATTTTTTGTTGTTCTTTCATTGCCTCAACTAACACCGGAATTAATGAAATAGTACTTACTGATTTGATGTTTATGTCGATTGGTTTATTGTCAAATGCTCTTGTTTGCCCTGGAGTAAATGACTTTTCTATTACCATTTCTGGAAATAATGCTTCAACTTCTTGAGCAATAAATCCATAAGTTATAGCATCACCCCCCAGAAACTGAGCGTAAGGCGCTGCATATCGATATGTTTTACCATCTAATTGGATAATTCTTTTTAGAGCGCTTTGTATAGGTTTAATATCAGTTTTAACCCTGCGGTCTGATGCAACTCCGAAAAATCCGGTATAACCTAGATCGTTTAAGAATAATCCTCCCCAACCTGCTCCTCCAGCTGGTTTTTGTCCCAATACACCATTGTGGTTATTTGCGCCTGCGCCACCTTGAACTCCAGAACTATTTGCTGGTATTCCTGCTGTCGTTTCACCCTGCACGCTACCCCATGTTCCAGTAGAACCCGCTTGACGTAATCCATAGGTTGCACCGGCATTAAAATTTGTATAACCATTTACTGCCCATGGGAATGTCGCATTTCCGACACCATTCATTAAATCACCAGGAAGTGCCGTTATTGTTGTTCCAATAAAAAATTCACCTACGTTACTTAACCGCCCTCTAACTATATTGTTTGAAACAAAATCCATGTGTTGATTTGTAGATGTACCTAGAAATCCAGTTGCTGTTAATGCATTTGTTCCTACTGTATTTGGTGCAGCAATCCAATATTGACCTAAAGTTGTTACTGGCGCTCCTGAACCTGCAGTTGCATTTATTGTTAGTGTTCCCGTTGGATTTACTGTTGGTGTTGTTAAGGTCCAAGTTGGCCCTGCTGCACCTGTCGCTCCAGTTGCCCCAGCAACTCCCGTTGGTCCAGTTGCACCTGCTGGTCCCGCTGGTCCTGTTAAACCTGTATTACCTGCCGGTCCTGTTGGTCCCGCTGGTCCTGTTAATCCGGTTGCACCTGTCGCTCCAGTTGCCCCAGCAACTCCCGTTGGTCCAGTTGCACCTGCTGGTCCCGCTGGTCCTGTTAAACCTGTATTACCTGCCGGTCCTGCTGGTCCCGCTGGTCCTGTTAATCCGGTTGCACCCGCTGGTCCCGTTGGCCCTGCTAATCCTATAGCTCCGGTTGCACCCGCTGGTCCCGCTGGCCCTGCTAATCCTGCAGCACCTGTTAACCCTGTAGCGCCGGTAGCACCTGCTGGTCCCGCTGGTCCTGTTAATCCTGTAGCGCCGGTAGCACCTGCTGGTCCCGCTGGTCCTGTTAATCCTGTAGCGCCGGTAGCACCTGCTGGTCCCGCTGGTCCTACTAATCCTGCGGCTCCGGTTGCTCCTGTTAATCCCGCTGGTCCAGTCAATCCAGTAGCACCTGCTGGTCCCGCTGGTCCTGTTAATCCGGCTGCACCCGCTGGTCCCACTGGCCCTGCTAATCCTGCAGGACCTGTTGGTCCTGTTAATCCCGCTGGTCCAGTCAATCCAGTAGCTCCTGCTGGTCCCGCTGGTCCAGTTGCACCTGCTGGTCCTGTTAAACCAGTTACACCATTACAAACATAATCTGTCGAAGTAACTTCTGTTAGGTCTAAAATTCCATTTCCATTTGTATCAGAACCAAATTGTAACAAGACACCTCCGTTTGCGCAATTAACTCCGGGTGCAACAGTAGTTGTATTGGAAAGTGCATTTAAACCATTTGATAGGGGACCCGAATTACATAATGAATTCCATGATGTATTGGATACAGTGTAATACATAAAACAATTAACATCAGTATCAAATACTAATAGACTATTTGCTGGAGTAACAATTGCATTTCGTTGAATAGTAGTCATTCGCGGAACTAGTAATCCTTTAGTTGTGGAGAAAACATCTAAAACACTTGTTACATTTGGAACGTTAGGAACATCGGAAATACTAACATTTTGTTGAGCTTTCAATTGAAAACCAGCTACACAACTAACGATTAAGAGAAATTTAGGGAGATTTGAAACCATTTTCATTTTTTTTTATAGTTTGATATGAAGTCGACGCTTGATTATTATTAAGGTTGCTTTATTATACGCTTAATAGTTAGATGAACATTTAATTAGATTCAATAACTGTAACGAATCCATGTTTGTCAACTTGAGTTCCTCCTAACATTTCTCCAGTTAATCGATAAAAATATACTCCATCAGTGACTTTTGTACCAGAATTATCTGTAGTTCCATCCCACATTAATAATGGATTAGCCGGATCCTTTGTTCCTTCATGGATGGTATTACCCCAGCGATTAACAATTACAATATTAAATTCTTTAAACGCATCAAAAGGCAGTGTAAATAAGTCATTTGTCCCATCATTATTAGCCGTAATAACATTTGGAATCCAAATATCTGGATCTTTAATATTGATTATTAAGGTATAATCATCTTGGCAACCAAGCGCGTCAAAAACTGTTAATATAACTGGATACGAACCGGCAACTGGGAATGAATTTAATTGAGTAGAATTGTTTAATGAAGTAACTTGATTTAAACCAAAATCCCAATTCCATAAAACAATGGTTGATTGTTGTGAAGCTGATCCATCAACAAAAGAAATGAGTTGATCTTGTTCTGCTGGATTTGGATTTGCAGTAAAATTAGCAGTTAACCCATCATCTAGAACCGTGATTGGATTTAATGGATAAAACACCTCACATCCTAAACTATCATATAACGTAACACCTGGCGTATATGTCCCGGGTTGGTCATAATTATAGAAAAAATTGATACTGTCATTTAATGTGACATTATCGCCCATCGTCCAAACAGAATTAATTACATTAACCGGATTTATAAGAAAAAACTGAGCGCCCTGTGCACATTGTCCAACTTGTTGTAACCAGTCTGGCTCAGCACTTGGACCTCCTATCGTAATATACTGTAAAAGGGTGGTGTCTGCTATACAACCATTATCATCGGTTATACTTAAGGTTAAATCATATGTTCCTGGTAAAACGTACGTATTACTTGGGTTTTGAATGATTGATTGATTACCATTCCCAAAATTCCAAGACCAGTTCGTTATAGATCCATATGTTAGTGAGGAATCAGCATAAGTTCCGAAAATTGGTGGACAAACATATTCACCATTTGGACCAACTGCAGCACCTGTAAAATTGAAACTTGGTACAGCCCATGGAATAACAACACTTATTAAATTACCAATAGTGTCCTTACATCCATTTTCATCTGTTGTTATCAGATACAAGTTGTGTGTGGCAGTTGTCTGACCAAATGGAATTCCATTTTCAGTTAAAACTGTTGAGGTATTAAATGAGGTAGATATTGGTGCTGAAATGAAATCATCTAAAAACCATTGATAACTTAAATTTCCATCTCCTGTAGATGTATTGTCAGTAGTAATTGAATCACCATTACAAATTACATTATCAACAGAGAAAAATGAGCTTGGTTGGGTAATTGTTATTGGTATGGAGGCTGGTGCAGAGAAACAACCGAATTGATCAATCGCAATCATTTCACCGTAAAACACCCCGGTCCCAACATAAGTATGATTCACAACTGTACCAGCAGGGTTGTAATTTACTGTTTGAGACGTACTATCGTCGGAGTAAACAAACATCATGGAATCAATTGGAATATTATATGGAGGCATTGGGAATGCATTACCCGTTAATGTAACAGGGAAAGGAGAACAACCAACAGCAGGATCTGGACTAACGGCCAAGACAGCAAATGGTGGTGCTATAACATTGATAGGTAAAACTGAGGAAGCTGAACAACCAACACTATTCGTTGCGGTTAGTGTAATATTAAACAAACCTGATTGATTATAAGCATAATATGCTGTATCTCCCATGTTTACAGTTCCAGGAGGATTGTCTCCCATGCTAAATGACCAAGATTGTAAAGGATGAGGATTAGGTGCGGTTAACCATGTTTGACTATTGTCGAACATATCCAATGTATCTCCTTGACAAATTGAATCGTTTGAATAAGTAAAGCCTGCGTTTAAAAACGAAATATCAACATTGGCTGTTATGCTATCACTGCAACCGGTTGTATAATTGTAAATTACTTGTTGAATTGTATAGGAGCCATAATTAGTATATGTGTGTGTAAAATCACCTTGGTTTGCATCATCAAGTTGGGGGTCGTCCAAAATTGTATTTGGAGTTCCATCTCCCCACTGCCAGATCATCAATATATCATCTGAAAGTACGCCATGTGTGGCATCATCAGTAAAATCTACAGGAATGTTGCTCCCTTGGTTACAAAATAAAGTGTTTTCAGGAGTGAATTTTGCAATCGGTGCTTCAATATAAATAAAGTTTTGAATTTCAATTGAATCCTTACAACCTCTAAAGTCAACAACTAACAAAACATCAAAATAACCAGTATCTGATGTGAATTGATACGTTGGATCATCTTCTGTCGAGGTCCCATCTGTAAAATCCCAGAAATAAGTCAATTCTGATGGATTAGGATTGGAAGGGGTTGTGGAAACAGTTGATGTAAATTCAAAATCTGTTTTAATACAATTAATTAATGTGTCTACAGCAAAACTTAATGAATTAATTTGACCAACAGTAATATAATCCGTCATCGTCATTGTACCTACACAACCAGATTGGGTAGTAACTGTTAAACTAACATCAAATAAGCCAATTTGATAGGTAATGGGAGGTGGCGTTTGACCATTGAAAGTATTGGGGGTTCCACCACCAAAATTCCATGACCACGATGTTATCTGGTTAGATGGATTAGGATCAACTGAAAGATCTGAAAAATTTACAATCAAGGGATCACAACCCCCAGTGATATCTGCACTAAAATCGGCAATCACATCTGTAACCGTTATATAATCATTTAATGTTGTTGTTCCAATACATCCTGCAGCGGTAGTCATTGTTAGCGTAACATCATAAGTTCCATTGTTTGAAAAAATATGACTTGGTGATGTTTGATTCGAGCTATTATTTGCACCAGAAGAGAAATCTCCGAATGTCCAAGCATAAGATGTGCCTCCAACCGATGTGTTTGTAAAGGTAACATTTGACGGCGCACAATTGGTTAAAGGGGTTGCAGTAAAAGAAGGAGTTGGAGTAGGTTGAACCGTAATGGTTTGAGATGTACTTCCTGAACACCCTGAGTTTGTGTTTTGTGAGGCTAATTGAATTGTGTAAGTTCCAGGCGCTGAAAATGAAAACGAGGGGTTTTGAGAGGCATTTGTTGTTCCATTTACGTATGTACCTGTTGAAGGAGCAATGTTCCAATTCCAAGTATTTGCACCAGCTGTTGAATTATCTGTAATATTCACTTGTTGATCAACACAAACCACTGATGGCAAGGTAATTCCTGCTTGATAATTGGAAACAACTAAAGGTTCTGAAAATGTAGTTGAACAACCTGAAGTATTATTTGTGATGGTCAGTGAAACTGTGAAAGTTCCCGCTGTTGAATAGGTTTGTGAAGGTGGTACACCCAAGGTTGATGTTTGAGAATTTCCAAAATTCCAGTTATATGAATAATTGGCTCCTGAGCTGCCCGTATTACTAAACCCTACTGTTAGAGGAACAGTACAACCTAAACCGTTTACTGAAAAAGAGGTTGTTGGTGCAGGTTTTACGACAATATAATTTGTTTTTAATTCAAAATCAGCTTGACCATTAGAATTTGTCACAGTTAATGTTACACTGTAAGTGCCCGGAGTATTATATATGTGTGTTGTATTTGGAATCGAATCGCTGTATCCATCACCAAAATCCCACGAATAATACGTAATCACACTAGCTCCGTTTGCTGTTGAAGTATTGGTGAAAGTAACTACTTGATCTTCACAAACACTTAAAGGTGTCGCAGTGAAATTTGCTGTTGGTAACTGGCTAAAAACCAGTGATTTGCAAAAAATAAACAATAGGGCAGTTATTGGTTTTTTCAATAATCTCATAATTAGGTTTATTTAGAAAGCGTAAATATAATAAAAAGGACGTTTAATGAAAATTATTAGTTGCTTAACTTTCAGTGTCATTAGGATAATTAATTTTGTGGTAATAAATTAAAAATAGGATGAAGAAATTGAATACTTTGTTTTTACTGATTTTAATTCAGTTTTCGTGGGCTCAAAAGAATAACAGCAAAATTGTTGTCGGCGTTGTTGTAGATCAAATGTGTTATGACTATTTGTATCGTTTTCAAGGAAAATTCAGTAAGAATGGGTTCAATAAATTGATGCAAAAAGGAACGAATTGTAGGAATACGAATTACAATTACGTCCCCACATACACCGGGCCTGGACATGCCTCTATTTATACAGGAACAACTCCTGATAATCATGGAATAGTGGGTAATGAATGGTACGATCGAAATAGGAGAGAAGTTGTTAATTGTGTAACCGATAAAGCGTATTCATCAATCGGAACAAGTTCGAAAGAAGGAGAAAGATCTCCAAAAACACTAAAAACGTATACGATTACAGATCAACTAAAAATGACCTACCCATCAGCCAATGTTATTTCTTTGAGTATTAAGGATAGAAGTGCTATTTTGCCAGGTGGTCATTTAAGCAATGGTTCATATTGGTTTGATTATAGCACTGGAAAAATGATTACAAGCAATTATTTTAAAAAAGAATTACCTAATTGGGTGAATGATTTTAATGCAACTAAAAAACCAGATGAAGCTTTATTAAAAACATGGGAAACGTATTATCCAATTGAATCATATACAGAAAGTGGTGCTGATGATTCACCGTATGAGGTATTAATTTCAACTAAAAATAAGCCGATTTTTCCTTATGACCTAAAAGAATTGAACATAAACGCTAAAGACTATTCATTGTTTTCAATTACACCATTTGCCAATACATTTTTAACTGATTTTGCCTTGGAAGCAATTAAAAATGAAAATTTGGGTACTGATTCTCAAACTGATTTTTTGTGTATTAGTTATTCAACTCCAGATATTGTAGGACATGCATTTGGTCCATATTCTGTGGAAATTGAAGATACTTACATTCGATTAGATCAAGACATTGCGCGCCTAATTCAAACGCTGGAAGCGAAATTTGGTAAAAATGGATTTACATTATTCCTAACGGCGGATCATGCCGTCGTTCCTATTCCTCAATCTTTGATTGATCAAAAACTTCCTGGTGGCTACTTATTTTTGGAGGAAAAATTAAGTCATTTAAAAAAAGATGTGAAAGCTAAATTTGAATTTGATTTAATTGAGGCAGAAGAAAATCAAAATATTTATTTAAAAAGGAGTTTAATTGATTCGCTTTATTTACCAAAAAAAGCAATTGAAACCTTTATTGCCAATGAAATCAGAACTTGGGATGGTGTAAAAGCAGTTTATACTTCAGAAGAACTTGAAAACGCCTTGTCTTCAAATAATTGGTTGGAAATGGTTTCAAAAGGATATCGCTTTGATAGAAGTGGAGAGGTGATTTTTATTTTGGAACCTGGGTATCTAACAAAAAATGAAGATAAGCCTTCTTCTCATAAAGGAACGAGTCATGGTTCAGCTTTTAATTACGATACTCATGTTCCTTTAATTTGGTATGGAAATGGAATTCGTAAACAAGAAATATTCAGACCCATTGAAATCATTGATATTGCTCCAACATTAATTCATATTTTGAATTTGCAACGATCAGGTGCCATGACAGGAAATCCTATTATGGAAATATTAAATCAAAATTAAGTTACTAAAAAATAGTTGTTGAAAACTCTTTAATAATCACCATTTTCAATTCTTTCATACGATTAAATTCGTATAATGAATTTTCTTAAAAAGTATGAAATTGGTTTAGTAATTCTAAAATTGGCGTTAGCGATTCCAATTTGCCTTTTTTATGTTTCTCTGGTTGATGAAAAAGATTTAGTTTCTGTTCCAACGTATTTGTGGGTGATGGTGTTAATGTATACAATTATTCAATTTGTTGATAAGCAAATTAATTCCGAAATACCAACATCTGTATCCCTCCTGTATTATTTAGGTTTGTTGAGTGTTGGGCTTCCTGTTTTTCTCGTTAATCGATTTGAAAAAGTTGATTGGTTATTGGTAGCTCAGCTGGGTTGTTGGTTTCTACTTTTTTCGGTTCTAGGGCAAATGAGGTTATACGTTCAACGAAAAAACAATCAAAAATGAATGTTCATTTCATTGCAATAGGTGGAAGTGCTATGCATAATTTGGCGATAGCCCTCAGTCGAAAAGGATATGTAGTATCTGGTTCCGATGACGAAATATTTGAACCATCAAAAAGTAGACTAGAAAAGGAAGGTATCTTACCCCAACAAATGGGTTGGGATTCTCAAAATATTAATGCAAGTATTGACGCAGTTATTTTGGGAATGCATGCCAGAATTGATAATCCTGAATTGCTTCGTGCTAAAGAACTAAATATTCCTATTTTCTCTTATCCTGAATATTTACACGAACAATCAAAGAATAAAACGAGGGTTGTGATTGGTGGTAGTCATGGTAAAACTACCATAACTTCTATGATTTTACATGCTTGTCGTGAACTTGGAAAAGATGTTGATTACATGGTTGGAGCGCAATTAGAAGGATACGATTGCATGGTGAAACTTTCGGATAATGCGGAAGTAATTATTCTGGAAGGGGATGAATATCTCAGTTCACCTATTGATCGTCGGCCTAAATTCCATTTGTATAAACCCAATATTGCTTTGTTAAGTGGAATTGCCTGGGATCACATCAATGTATTTCCGACTTTTGAAAATTACGTTTCTCAATTTGATATTTTTTGCGGGTTGATTGAGCCTAGCGGAAAATTAATCTACAATGAAAATGATCCCGAAATTGTCACCTTGGCTGCAAAACATCAAAATCATGTTGAGGCTATATCTTATTCAACACCAAGCTACGAGGTAACGGAATCAGGAACGTGTATGCATATGAATTCTGTATCTTACGATTTAAAATTGTTTGGAGAACATAATTTGCAGAATTTAATGGGAGCCATGCGCGTTTGTGAAGCAATCGGTATTTCCAATAAAGACTTTTTAACTTCCATGTATAATTTCACGGGTGCTGGAAAAAGATTACAAAAAGTGGTAGAATCTAACGATTTTATTATGTTCAAAGATTTTGCTCATTCACCTTCTAAATTAAAAGCAACAACAAAAGCTGTGAAGGAACAGTATGCTAATCGCAAATTGGTTGCATGCATGGAATTACATACATTTTCCTCTCTTAAAAAGGAGTTTTTACAGCATTATCAAAATTGTATGACTATGGCTGATTGTGCTTTAGTTTATTTTAGTCCGAGCGTCGTGGCCCACAAGAAGTTAGAACCGATTTCGATTGATCAAGTTTTCGAAGGATTTGGTGGAGGAATTACCGTAGCAACTAACACGAATGAAGTTGTTGAATTTATTAATGAGCACGTAGAATCGAATTCAGCTTTGTTGATGATGTCTTCCGGTAATTTCGATGGAGTAGACTATGACCAGTTAGGAAATTCATTAATTGAAAAGTTAGGATGAAAAATTATTTGATTTTATTTTCAGTAGCATTAATCGTTACCAACAGCTGTAAAAATTCAGAGGCGATTTCGAATTTTCAAGCTTCAAATAAAATGGATGTTACTACGCTTGATTATAAACCCTATTTGGATTCACTTCAGGCGGATGGAGCTTTCTTGTTATTGGATTTGAAAACGAATAAATTGATTGAATATCAAGGCATTTCAAAAGATACCATGTTGATTCCAGCATCTACGTTTAAAATTCCAAATTCATTAATTGGTTTGGAAACGGGAGAGTTGAAAGATGAATTAACAGAATTCAAATGGAATGGAACAACGTATCAAAATCAAGCGTGGAACAAAGATCAAAGTTTGAGAGAGGCATTTCAAAATTCGACCGTGTGGTATTTTCAGGAATTGGCTCGAAAAATAGGGGAGAAGCACATGAAAAAATACCTTGCTCAATTTAAGTATGGAAATCAAAATATAGGAGGAGGAATAGATAAATTTTGGTTGTCCGGTGATTTGCGTATTTCTCCCTTACAACAATTGGAATTTTTGAAAGCATTATGGAATGAAGAATTGAAATTGGCCAAGAAAACCACTCAAACAATGAAAAAAGTATTTTTGGTGGAAAAAAGAGGTGGAGCCACATTGTATGCGAAAACAGGTTGGGGATTTACTGATGATACTGATATTGGTTGGTACATGGGGGTTGTTGAAAATGAAAAATCGACTTATTTGTTTGTGCATGCTTTGGTATCGAAAGACGCGCGTTTGGAACTTTTCGGTGAAGCTAGAAAATCGATTGCGCGTAGAATTTTAGCTGAAAAGAATATTTATTGCAATAATTGTAATTCATTTTAAATCAATAAAACGAAATGAAAAACAGCTTGTATTTGGTTAATATATTTGCTCTTTTTTTATTTTCATCCTGTGGAAAACTACCATCTTCAGAACCGAATGGCACCTTAATACACTTTAATGGTGATTTCGAAAACGCAACATTTTCCAATTTTCATTATTTAATTCCAGATATAAGTATAAATACCACAATAGTAACAAATCCTGTAAGGAAAGGTAATTATGCGCTAAAAAACACCCTAAGACCCGATGATTATATTAATAATGGATATAGAGCAGAACTAGCCGTCTATAATTGTGCTGAATATAAAACAGATGTTTTTTACGGTTTTAGTTTTTTAATTGATCCTAATTATACAGATTCTAGTTATAATCTTATTTGCCAATGGCAGGATTTACCAAATTATTCCCAAGGCGAGAATTGGCAACCGCACCCAAATTTACGAGGTTCTTCTCCTCCTATTGCCTTAGTTTATGTAAATGGAAAATTAGAGATAAAAATGAACGATAATCCGCAATCCAATAATCATACTTTCCTTGTTGGAAGTCCAACATCTATATTAAAAGGTGAATGGTACGATGTAGTTGCTCACATATATTGGAATGATAACCAAACAGCATTTCTTGAATTATGGGTAGATGGTGAATTAAAAACTCCTTTCAATGGAATTGATAATAAATACTACCAGCGTAATTTGTTTAATCGTGATGGAAATTATTTTAAATTCGGGCAATATCGAGGAAAAAATAATCCGGTTCATGAAAACACCATATTTTTTGATGAAGTAAAAATAGGATCGTCCTATAACGAAGTATCGCCATGAAAAAGTTTGTTTTACTGCTAATTCTTATTTTAAATGGTCAATATTACGATGCTCAACTGAACAATGAATTTAAGCATCATTCAATTTCTATCGATTTCGGAAGCTTAAGAAATCGGTACATTTATCCAATTTCAAACATTCGATATCAAACGCCACTAGTAAGAGATAAATTTAGATTTTCAAGTCGATTACGAAGTTATGGAACACTTTATTTATTTACTAAAGATGCCTATGATATGACCTCGATTGCTGAGTATTTTATTTGTAATAATTCCAATGGATTTATTTTTTCGGCAGGTTTAGGTTTGGATTGGCGGATAAGGTTGGTTAATGATATTAGGTCATCAGCCTCCACAAGCGTCGAACCTTTATTTCTACTTAATTTTCAATATAGTAATTCAAAGTCGTTAATGAAGATTCCTATTTGGAATCGGTTTTACACCAATGGATTTTCCTTTACAATTTTACCTGAGTATTCCTTTCAATTAACCAGTCGAATGGCCATTTTTACGCGTTATGAATGTGGATACTTAAAGCACTATTCTTTTTCAAATTCGGAATGGAGACAAGATTTATTTATTGGATTGAATGTCAGTTTATAACTATG